>JAAUYA010242627.1_pt1 | contig 19543 bp, 11 predicted proteins | sample 7278161 | NCBI WGS metagenome assembly JAAUYA01 (sample SAMN14350120, study PRJNA611818) | marine sediment metagenome | isolation source: surface marine sediment (3m) | place: French Polynesia: Moorea | collected 2018-08
GAGTCATCTTCAGATGACTTGGGCTGTGAGCCTTGAACTTGAGTTCAAGGCGGGGCAATGGTTTCGCCTTAAGTTGACACCAGTGGGGGGTGGGTTATCCCTATTTCCCTATTAAACTACAACTAATATTTTTGTCAAAAGGGGATACTCCCCTGTAGAGTACCTCAGCAAGAGGAGCTATTTCAAATTAGCTCTTGTATCTGCTACCGCCGCCCAAAAACAGATTCCGGTTAGAGGGATACTACTAGCTAAAATCAGGCTGGTAGTCATTTTACCTAGTTCCGGTGAACCAGAAGACAGCTCAAATACTGAACCGACAGCTGCGATCGCTGTAAAACAAGAAATTAACAAAAATACACCGCTTTTTGGTGTCACTCTAGATTACTCCTTCAAATATTGGTCAATACTGTTCAAAAATATTCTAAGCTACAGGCTGTACAGCTTGGATAGAAAAACCTTGCTTGTTCAATTCATCAGTTAAAGCTAAATTATTCTCTACCCGATCTACAAATAAAATACCTTGTAGATGATCCATTTCGTGTTGAATAACCCGAGCTAATAAACCAGAAGCTTTCAATTTTTTGGGTTTACCATATTCATCTTTAAAAGCTACATCGATCGCTCTGGGGCGAGTAACTTCGAGAAAGACATTGGGAATACTCAAGCAGCCTTCCTCGGCTATACATAAATCTCGACTAAAGCGCTTAATCACTGGATTGATTAAGACCAAAGCAGGGTTAGCAGGGTTATCAGGCTCAGTGTCAATGACAATTAAACGTTTATTCACGGCTACTTGTGGTGCTGCTAAACCAATACCATTGGAAGAATACATGGTTTGCAGCATTTCTTTGATTAAGGTACGAGTCTGCTCATCTACGCGAGCAACTCGTTTGGCATCTTGACGCAAGACGCGATCGCCTAAATAGTGAATTTGTAAAGGAGGTTGAGCTAATTTTTGTTTTTCTACAGCTAGGGTAGCACTCATAAAATAATCACCAAATCGATTGAATTAATAGAACTTTATTTTGATTTTAACTTGATTTTTATCATAGTAGTCTCACTATTCTAGCTCAGAGTTTACTTTCGCTGAAACTCATCTAGAATTCCTACTATAGCAATCCTATTTGAGTTGTGGCCAAAATTAGATGTATATTGGAAGATGTAGTAGAGCGGCGATCGCTGATTATGCCTCAAGCAATTTAAGGGAAGCAGAGAGATTAGAACGAGCTCGGTGCTCAAACTTTACAAACGCGATCGTAGTGTAGATGAGTGGTCGTGCAAGCAAACTACGCAGGAGCTTTGCGCGGATCGATTGGAAAGTTTTGAGGGGTACCCAAGAGTATTCAGCACGAATTTGCCGCTCATATTCCCAAAACCGATCGGAAACAGCACCCAGAATCGAAAGATCGACATCTACCATGAGCGCAGCATCTGCTGAGAGTGGAGTTGTGTTGTGCTGGGTGACTAGAATCAGATCGCTGACACGGGTAGCAACGATGGAAGATGCTCCAGCCTCGAGCAAATTACGACCAGCTAGTTCTGCACTTTGCTCTTCATTATCACTACGCCGGACGTCGTAGATTACGTCATGGTACCAGATGGCAAGCTCAATCTCAGCCGGATGCTCGGCAAGTTGACGAGCGGTGTCGAATGCTGTAAGGCATTCGTGGATATGAGTAAGTGTATGGTAAGCGCGATGTTGCTCGGCATAACAATCCATGAGGTACTTAAATAAGGAAGGATCGGGTATAGGAAGGCCGAGGTCGAGCCATGCTTTGTTCCAACGTTCATAATTATTCATGATATAAGTACCTGGACAGATTTATTTACACAAAGGTTTTACGCTCTAACTGGCTTACAGCCATTTTTTTATACAATTAATTTTGTCCACCTACTTATTATGCTCCTACTGATATTCATCTTCAATCTGCTTAATACCAGTTTTCAAAAAGGATGATAGAGATACATCAACACCCTCACCCCCAATCCCTCTCCATCCCTCACTCCAGCCCTCTCTCAAGGGGAGCTACCGTGTACACATAAGTCTGGTTGACTAATATTCACGGCGTTTCCGCCCCCGCGCATCCCCCAATACCCCTTCCGTCCTCATTAATCCACCCCCTGCTTACCTATTTACTGCTGAGGCTATTTAGCCTCTTAAAGCCCCCTAAATCCCCCAATCCTGGGGGACTTTTTTATCTTGTTCCCCCCAGAATTAGGGGGCTAGGGGGGCGAAAACCAGAAAATTGATTGTCTTGGTTATGTGTGTGTACACGGTAGCCCAAGGGAAGAAGGAGTTGGAAGAGGGAGCGATATATCTCTCAAGCTTAAAGAAAATTGGGATAAAAGCCTGTGACATTGATTTCGGGGGGGTGGGTGGTAAGATCAGGTCTGATTTATTACCCATCATAAAAATAGCATCTGTGTAGGTTGGTTGAAGTAACGAAAACCAAAAAATATAGAGGTCGGTGTTGGGTTTCACTTCGTTCCACCCAACCTACAAATATTTTGGTTAATTTGCCGGATATAATATGAGCCTTAGGAGCGTGAGCCTTTTTCTGCTTAAGTTGACACCAATGAAGTACAATACCGTAATCTACCGAAATATTAACTTGATTTTTGTAATAGTCATCTCATTAATTCTAGCTCAGACTTTACTTTAGCTGAAATTCATCCAGAATTCCAATCATGAAGTAAAGTAGAAAAAAGTACGAAACTATAGTTAAGAAAAAACACTTCACGAGGCGATGGCGCAGGGAATCTGGCAATTTTATCAAACTCACAAAGACACCATTAATAATCTTTTCTCAGGCGTTTTAGGAGCGTTTCTTCTAGCTGCCATCGTTTGGATAGGAAGCTTTATCTGGTGGCGTTTCAAGGAATGGCGACAGCACCGAATTCCTGTTGATACCTCTCCCTTCAAGATTATTCCACGAAACAGCAACCTCCTCCCCATTATCTACGGTGAGGAGAAGCTTGACGATCCCCTCGCTGACTCCCGCCTTAAGTACCAACGCCGCATCGCGGAAGGAGACATCCAAAGGGAACTGCAAAACCTCCTTGAAGAAGGACGCTGGTTAATTATTCTCGCACCTACGGGATTGGGAAAAACCAGAGAAGCTGCTGAACTGGCCCAAAACTACAACCGCAATGGCTGGACAGTTCTGCTGTTAAAATCTGGGGAATGGCTGGACAAACCCACCCGAAAGCAATTTCAAGCCATCAACGCCACCCATAAATTACTCTTTTTCCTCGACGATCTCAACCCGAAAATGCGCTTCAGCCAAAAGGATGAAGTCTCCCCCAAAGCAGAAAAATCTCCCCTCGAACCCCGCATCATCCCCTTGCAAGAACGCCTCCTGCGCACCCTAGAAGCTTACGAAGACTATTTCCGTCCCGACGAAGTGCGCGTCATCGCCACCGCCAGAAATGAAAGAGAGTCTCCCTACCCCGGACAGCCTAGCGAATGGGACAAGTTGCAATGGGAGAAATACCCCCAACTGTGGGACAAGTTTGAGCGGTTTGATTTACCGGAACCGGAAGATGGCGCCATTGTAGAGTTGCTACAGGATACCGTCCCAGAAACCAAACTGAAAGCTAAGGAAACCGAATACCCTGACATCGCCAGTCAGAATGACTGTACCTTCCGCAACGTTCAAGAAAACCTCTTGCGTTTGCGGACAGCAAAATTACCCCTCACCGCGAATAACTACATTCCTACCCTGCGGGGAAACTGGGAGAAGCGTTACGATAACGCTATCAAAAGATATCCCCTGGCTCGTTATATTTACGATGGAGTGGACTTGTTGCGCCAGTTCAATGTCTCCCTAGAGGGGTTTATCGTCCTATCGACGGCGCGGTTACTCATCCAAGAAAGGGGATGGAAGCGGTGGTGGTATGGTTGGCGCATGGGTCGAGTGTTGCGCTATCTCAGGGAGACAGAACGCCTCCTCAACCCCCGTGACGGACAAATTGAAGCCAAAGGAAGGTCAGTAGAAGCGACAGAATACATCCGTCCCCTGTCTCGTTTAATCTGGCGACTGGCGGATCGCGATCCGATGGGGATGTTAGAATCCCTAGCAGGTTTTACGGACAAACTCTATCAGTTAAAACGCTATAAACAAGCGTTAATCGGCTTTAACAAGCTTCTCCGCTTTGACGATAAAATTCCTGATTTCTGGTTCTATTGCGCAACTACTCTGTATTATTTAGAACGGAATGAAGAAGCGATCGCCTCCTATGACCGCGCCTTGGAATTTAAACCCGATAAAGATGAAGCTTGGAACAACCGAGGGGTTGCCCTGTTCAATTTGGGCCGGAATGAAGAAGCGCTCGCCTCCTTTGACCGCGTTTTGGAATTTAAACCCGATTATGTTGATGCTTGGTACAACAAAGCTTGCTCTTACGCCTTACAAGAAAATATCAATCTTGCCATTGAAAATCTACAACAGGCCATTGCCCTCGATCCAACAAATCGAGACATGGCAAAAACTGATAGCGATTTTGATAAGATTCGGTCTGATGTGCGATTTCAGAGGTTATTGGAAGAAAATGGTCAATAGTTATCAGATAAATCGAATCTTCTGGCATTATTCATCCCAGCCCGATTTCTTGTCGAAGCTGTTCATAAAACCTATAGTCTTCTGGTTTTGTTGGCGCTAAAATTCTCTCTGCTTCCTCGATATCCATCTCATCTTCTATTTTCTCAACCATCCGCTCTAAAAACTCAAAGGCTTCCATCATTATCATTCCTTCACTTATTCTTGTATTTTGAATATAGCATTTAGCTTAAGCTATCCAATCACTCAGAAACTCTACCTGATTAACCATATCTTCTGATGATTTAGCGGCAATTAGCCTCAGAATTCCTCTGATAATTTGACCAATGGAGTAACGTTGTTGCTGTACTAGAATTATACCTGCATGAGATTGTCCTTGAGTTAAAAACTTAGTATGTAACTGGTAAAAATCTTTGATATTCGCACTATAGATTACACGACCTTGCGATTTTGCCCACAGAAGTTGTTGCTCATCAGAATAACCTAATCTATTAGCACTTAAACTGGTAATTACATCTAGATTACGACTTTGCAGTGCTATCAATAAAGAACGTGCTGTCGAGTCTTCATCTATGATATAGCTTAATCTCAACCATCAAAGTTTTGCTGTTTGATGTAATGTTTCGATGCGCACCGCGAAGCGGATCTCTTTGAGATCGCCTTCTGCTTCTTCTGCGGCAAGATCAGCATCAATTTCTTCCTGATTGAGATGATAATAAGCTAGAGCAGCATAAACTTGTGCTAAGGTTAAATGACTAATCTCATCGGCAATTTCTTCTGGGTTATAGCCTTGTTTATACCAAATCACGATGCGTCTAACTGTTACACCTGTACCAGCAATAATAGGACAACCGCCATGAATCTCCCGATGGCGAGCGATAAGTTTTCCCAGATCGGTAATAGTTGTTGACATGAGTTTTTTGACAAACTAGTGCTTGAATGCAGAATGCAGAATGCAGAATTCAGAATTAAAAAGCCCTAATTTTCGGTGCTTATAAAATTTTTTAAACCCCGTTTCATTCCTGCCCTCTACCAATAGTTATTTTTGTATTTTGAATATAGCATTTAGCTTATCTGCTTTTTTCTAGGCTAAAAAGCGATCGCTTCCTCTGACAAGGCGATCGTACTGCAACGATTAGATTTGTCGAAGCATGATCAGAAAAACTAAACTATATTGGGCTGAAGCGCGATCGCTTAAGTAATCACCAATAATCTTATTCAGATTTTGCCTAACTTTAACCAGTTGAAAACCTCTTCTGCGCTGAGTTGCAAGTTAATATCTGTAAGGACTTGAAGTTGTTGAGTACCTCGACATATTTTTACTTCTTTTTGGGGAGTGAAGATCGCTACAGAGTAATCATTGGGATCGATTAACCAGCCTAATTGACTACCATAATGAAGACAATGTAAAAGATTATCAATTACCCGATTGGCACTCTGATCGGGTGAGAGAATCTCAATAGACCAATCTGGAGCTTGTGTGAAGTTATCTTCTGGTTCACCAAATTCATTGAGTTGAATCTTATTCCTAGACACCACCACAATGTCAGGAACCACGGAAAGAACCCCAAAAGTGCAACGAAGTTCAGGTAAAGTAAGATAGTTACTATCTGATTCATCTATTTTAAGTAACAGTTGCTTCTGCAAAATAGAATGTCGAACTTTAGGCATTGGTTTACGAATCGCATAACCACCTTTATATTCCCAAGCAGGGGATTCTTCGAGGTTGGGCAGCGTTAGGAATTCTTCTAGAGTTAACTTTTGAGTGAGGACAGTAGTCATACTCCGACTTAAAGATTTTAGATTTTACTTTAGCATAATTTTTTCTGGAAAGGCGATCGCACTAAAATTCTGGGTTTCTCAACAGGCAGGATGCCTGTCTCACGAATGGCTAATGGACTATGTTCAGAGCCCGAATTTATTGAACCACGGTATCTTTCAATTCACGGCTAATAGGTATCGTTTAATAAATTAAACTACATTTTGAGTGCATAGTTCATTTCAATGAACGTTTGCTATTAGCCTTGTCAATTTATTGCAAGGCGGGATATAGCAATAATTTGATTCGTGTTTGTTGACACCAATGAAGGCTTGCACCCAAAAAGTGTAGTAATCTTTTCTGAAATTGGTATTATACGCCTTTCTCCCTGCTCCAGAGTTCCCTGCTCAAAACAGGGTTACTTTACGGCAAAGACTCAACACTCCACCTAGTGGGGGAACGACAATTAAAGCAAATTGATCGCAAGAAAAGTGGCCAAAGATACAAGAATAGAAGCCTTAAACCCAATAAACCACTATAATTTGCATAGGGACAATCCAAAACCTACAATCTACAATCTGAGAATCTAAAATCGAATCACATCTCCATTAGAGCTATGCAGCAACTAAGCAACTTTAAAGTTTTTGAGCGAGTACGTAATCGACTTGAAGCACTACCAACTCCCAAAACCGAAGAATCAATTTTACTGCGTGTTTTGGTACAAACTTTAGTCATTGTCGGCATTATCGCTACTGATATAGCAGCCCAAACCCAAATCAGTTTCTGGGCAGTGCCTCTAAGTATTATAGGAGCATTGGTAAGTTGGCATCGACGAAAGCAACGTAATATTACCATCAAATTTGTATTGGCTATCAGCATGATCGCTACCTTATTTGTCTTTTTCAATAATTTACTCGAAAATCTGTTTGATAACCGCTTAGTCTTAGCTCAGTTTTTGATTCAACTGCAAGTGCTGCATAGTTTTGACTTGCCTCGGCGTAAAGATTTAGGCTATTCGATGGTTATTGGGCTGATTTTATTGGGGGTTGCGGGTACCCTATCTCAAACCTTAGCTTTTGCTCCCTGGCTGTTGCTATTTTTACTCTTGGCTCTTCCTACTCTAATTTTAGATTATCGCTCTCGCCTTGGTCTTCACCCATGGGAAGAGGATATTTTAAATCCTCAAAAAGAAACAACCAAGCCAAAAAACTGGTTGAAAAACTCTTCTCTGTCTCCCAAAAACTTGGCCTGGTTCGCCCTGATTATTATTGTGCTGGGACTATTTATTTTTGCTTTGATGCCACGCTATCCAGCTTATCAGATACAAACATTTGCTGTGAATGGGCCAGAAGAGTTAGAAAATCGTCGTTTTACACCTGGAGCAAGGGGTATTGTTAATCCCGGTTATGACCAAGATGGTTCAGCAAAAGGTGAAGCTCCTCTAGTGGGGCAAGAAAAAGGAGAGGGAAGAGGCAGAGTAAATGATACTTTCTACTATGGTTTTAATTCACAAATCAATCAAAATCTACGGGGAACAATAACTCAGAAAAAGATTGTCTTACGTGTTCGTTCTCAAGCATCAGGTTTTTGGAGAGCGTTAGCATTCGATCGATATACAGGACAAGGATGGGAAATATCCCGCGATAATCAATTAATAGATATAAACAGAGCTCCTTGGAGTTATCAATTTAGTGTTCCCTTATCCAAAACAAAAGCAGATACTAAACGTATTATTCAGACCTTTACTGTAGTTTCTGATTTACCCAACATTGTTCCCGTCCTTTCTCTGCCTCAATATATCTATTTTCCCACCAAAGAGATAGCCATCGATCCCGAAGGAAGTTTACGTTCTCCTGCTGGTTTAATTGAAGGTTTAACCTATACTTCTATTTCTCAAGTTCCCTATCGCAACCGAAATAAACTCAGGGAAGCACCAGAAACCTATCCCCCTGATATTACGGAGTATTATCGGCAAATTCCCCCAGAAATTGCCGATAGGGTTAAAGAAAAGACAGAGGAATTATTAGCAAAATCTTCATTACCTATTACTTCAGCTTATGAAAAAGCACTTTACCTAGCACAAGCGATTAAACAACACTATTTTCTTCAACAAGAGCTACCTTTTTTTGAAAAAGAAGAAGATCTTGTAGAAGCTTTTCTTTTTCGTTATGAGGGTGGTTACGCAGATCATTTTGCTACAGTTTATACCATGATGTTGCGTTCTATTGGTATTCCCGCAAGGCTAGTAGTAGGTTTCGCGCCTGGGCAATTTAATCCTTTTACTGGTTATTATATCGTCCATAACACTGATGCCTATGCCATGACTGAAGTGTATTTTCCTGAGTATGGTTGGTATTATTTCGATCCCATTCCAGGTCACGAAATTATTCCTCATTCTTTTGAGGAAGATTCGACTTTTGGGGTGTTAAGACAATTTTGGAACTGGGTAGCAGGATGGTTACCTTCGCCTGTTAGCAATTTTATTGCTACTCTTTGGACAGAAGTTACTACGGGTTTGTATAGGCTTTTGAGATGGTTATGGAAATTCGTTTCGGGCAGTCTATTGGGTCTATTTACAGGTTTATTATGCCTAATTTTATTGGCGTTTTTAAGCTGGTTAGGATGGAATGGATTAGCTAGTTGGTTTTATTGGAGTAGTTTAGCGAAACTAACTCCTATAGAAAAACTATACCGACAAATGCTAGATTTAATGGCTAAGAGAGGTTTGCCTAAACATCCGGCTCAAACTCCCTTAGAATACGCTCATAATATCCATCAACATCAAGAAACTGTAAGAGCAGAAATTATTGAGCAAATTTGTCAAGGTTATGTTAGTTGGCGTTATGGCAACCAAACACCGAATGTAGATTATTTACAACAGCAATTTAAAGCTTTACAGCGTAGTTTTCGCAGGTTACCATGATGATTTGGTTGATGGTTGATGGTTACTTACCAATTGATTGAGTTAGTCATTGTTTTTGAAAAATGGGATGACCCCTCTGAAGGGTTACAATAAATTGATTAGGTTCAGAATCAATGCTTGATCTTTATCCAATCAAATTATCACCAATAGGCTTTCATGACTGAAACAAATCATTCTGCTCACGACCACACTATAACTACTCTCAAAGCCACCCCAATTCAAGGGGAAGATAAGCGACAATACTACTATTTTCTCAGAACCATCTTTTTTTTATGTCAAACTAGTATGCGGTATCAGCAAGCATTGGGAAATTTAGAACTACAATCTGCCATGAAAGTGCTTGATGTAGAAGGGTTAGATTTATCTCCGAAAATACTAGCAGTAGCGCATCAGCTAGCTTCCTCGAGTAATTATTCCTCTGCTAATAGTTTCTTAAATAATCACTGATTATCTATTCATATTTACTTGATAAAGGTTTTTTGATGCTTAATAAAAAGACATACTTTGAAAACAAAATTAGGTGTTTACAGAGGAAGATAGAATCATTTTTTTTAGAGGATTTTAAGAGTTTAACAGAGATTAAACAAAAACAAATCATTCGTTTAGAAGTATCCCTCGATTATGATCTAGAACCATTACAATGGTTAAATCAACAACAATCATCGCTGAAAACTTATTGGTCAGACCGAGACAATAGGTTTACCATGGCCGGAGTTGGAGCAACAGATTTAGTCTTTAGCCAAGAAAAGGTCAATACAAAGTTTCTCTTTGAACGTTTAAGAAAATACCTATCTTGTCAATATCCTCAAGTTCGTTATTATGGGGGAATTAGTTTTCAGCAAACTGGGGTAATTAATTCTCCTTGGCAAGATTTTGGCAGCTATCTTTTTATTATCCCCAAGTTTGAAATTTATCACAATGAATCTGGTACTTTTTTCGCCTCTAATTTACTAGTAAATTGTGTTAATAATTCTATTGAACAACTAGAGCAAACTCTACAAGAACTAGCAGCAATTAATTTTAGCTTTTCCCACTTTCAACTTGACATACCACAAGTATCAAGGCGAGTAAATTTGCCTAGTCAGCTGGAGTGGTATCGTAATGTAGAAAAGGGTTTGGCTTATATTTCCCGAGGAAACTTAGAAAAAATTGTCTTGGCCAGACAATCAGATTTTCAAATTATAAATTCTTGTCAACCTGAACAGTTATTAAGCTTAATTAGAAAAGAACAAAAATATTCTTTTGATTTTTGCTTTCAACCTAGTAAAGATGTAGCTTTTGTTGGTTCTACACCAGAAAGACTCTATTTACGTCAAAATAATCAGATTCAAACTGAAGCGATCGCCGGCACTCGAGCCAGGGGTTATTCTGCTCAAGAAGATCGACAATTAGGCCAGGAACTTTTACATTCTTGCAAGGAAATGAGAGAACATAAGTTAGTAGTAAAAAGTTTACAAGCATCTCTTAGTAAGTTATGTCTGAGTGCTAAAGTTGGCGCACAACCTGAATTGTTACAACTCAATCAAGTACAACATTTACACACTACTTGTTCAGGAATTCTGCATCAAGGAGTAGGAGATGTAGAAATTATTAATCAACTTCATCCTACCCCAGCCGTAGGTGGTTATCCCCAACAACAAGCATTAGAATTAATCGCTCAATTAGAACCCTTTAATCGGGGTTGGTATGCCTCTCCTGTGGGATGGGTAGGATTTGATAGTGCTGAGTTTGTCGTAGCAATTCGCTCTGGTTTAATCGGTAAAAATCAACTTACTTTATTTGCCGGTGCAGGTATTGTAGCAGGTTCCCAACCAGAAGCAGAATGGCAGGAATTGGAAAATAAAATTGGCAATTTTATTCAGGTTTTAAACTTGACAACAGAAGAAAGAACATCTCAGGATAACCATTTACTCCCGCCTAAAAAAGGCGATCGCCTTGTTTCTGTCTTGGCGATCGCCGAAGAATGAATGTATATAACAGAATGCACCAATTAAAACTCCCCTTATTCTGAGAGCGTTTCAAGATTAGTTAATCTTTTTGTGTTTACATATCTTTATTTTTTCCTCACACTTCTTACTCTAAAATGGCGAGACAGGTTGCGACTAACTCTTGTCTTCCATGAATTACCTTACTCTACAATCCGGTTTTTATTCCACTTTAATATCCCTAATTGCCTTTAGTGTCTCTTTCTTTTCTCTTCAGAAGGCATCAGCACAAATTACTCCTGATAATTCCCTGGGGGCAGAAAGTTCGGTAGTTAATCAGCTTAATCAACTTAAATCTCTAATTGAAGGGGGTGCAGTAAGGGGTGAAAATCTGTTCCATAGTTTTCAAGAGTTTAATGTCGGTAATGGGCAAAGTGTTTATTTTGTTAACCCCGATGGTGTCAATAATATTCTGACGAGGGTGACGGGAGATAATATTTCGCAGATTCTTGGTACTTTGGGTGTCAATGGCAATGCTAATTTGTTTCTGATTAATCCCAATGGGTTTATATTTGGCAATGGCGCTAAATTAGACTTGAATGGCTCTTTTACCGCTACAACGGGAGATATTCAGTTAGGAGAAGATGGGGTTTTTAGTGCCACGGATATTGAGGGGAGTAGTCTGCTCAGTGTGAAACCAGAGGCTCTATTTGCTAATTTTCAAGGTCAAATTGAGAATCGAGCGAGTTTGGTAGTAAGGGATGGGGAGAAGATTATTTTGATGGCAGATAAGGTGGTGAATAGGGGTAATTTAATTGCGCCAGAAGGTTTAGTTAAGTTACAGGGTAATGAGGTAGTTATTTCGGGCAATTCTATAGTTGATGTGTCAGGGGATGAGGGTGCTGGAAACATAGCCATTCAAGGTACAGACGAGGTTAATATTGGTGAGAATGTAAGTTTAAGGGCGGATGCCTTGGTGAGTGGGGATGGAGGAGCGATTGAGATTACTTCTCAGGAGAAGGTGGAGTTTTTAGGCTATATTAGCGCCACAGGGGATAATCCCGGTACGGTTACTATTGATGCACCCACGGTGATTAATCATGGTGTGATTGATTTGGGTGTAGAAGAAGGAGAAGGCTCTGAAGATGGAACAGAAGAGCAAAACGCTTGCTGCAAAACAGATTCGGTAGGGTTCGCCTCTGACAAGGAAAAGGAACAAGAAACTGCGCACCGCGTTCCCGAAGTAAGCGCGGATCTCGAAGAGATCGCTGCTCAAGAACAAACCCAACAATCAATGGTGGCAGTAAAAGGCGATCGCTCTGCCGACGGCATCTCCAACCCACCCTTACAACCCGACACCACTCTCGGCAGCGAAAACACCCAAATAGAAGCTATAGACGAAAATAACGCGAAGGTAATCGGTGGAGCAGAAAGGGGAGCCAACTTATTCCATAGCTTCCGAGAATTTGATATTGAACCTGACAAAGGGGTATATTTTGCTAATCCTGTAGGCATTGACAATATTCTGGCAAGGGTAACAGGCGATCGTATTTCTGATATTTTAGGCACTTTGGGAGTGTTGGGTAATGCCAATCTCTTTTTACTCAATCCCAATGGCATCCTGTTTGGGTCGAATGCTAGTTTAGACTTGAGAGGTTCTTTTATTGGTACGACTGCCAACAGTTTTACTTTTGCTGATGGCAGTGAGTTTAGTGCCACTAATCCTAGCACACCGCCTTCACTGACAGTTAAGATGCAACAGCCCATTGGTCTAAAGTTTGCAGGTATTGAAGGAGCTATTACTAACGCTGGCGACTTAGTTGTAGCTTTCGGACAAACCTTAAGTCTTTCTGGAAGCAATGTGGTATCGACAGGAAACCTGACAGCACCAGGAGGAAGGGTAGAGCTATGGGGAACAGAAAGTGTCGCTTTGTTAGAGAATGCCACCATTAATGTTTCTGCTCCTACTGATGGCGGTACAGTGTTGATTGGTGGAAATTTTCAGGGTCGAGGTACAGTACTCAATTCTCAGCGGACTTATGTAGGTGATAATGTTACTATCAATGCCGATGCCTTAACTGAGGGTAATGGTGGTAAAGTCATAGTTTGGGCAGATGAAGTAACGGGATTTTATGGCAATATCACTGCTAGAGGTGGAGTAAACTCTGGTAATGGTGGCTTGGTGGAAGTATCTGGGAAGGAACACCTCATATTTCGGGGACAAGTAGATACGAGTGCAATTAATGGTTTGCCAGGAACCTTATTACTCGACCCCACCAATATTATTATTGCTGATGGCAGTGGCGATGAAGCAGGAGATGGAACTGATACTTTTGCGGGGAATAATTCTGAGATAGTGGGTTCTATTTTAACGGCACCACTAAGTGAGCTCGAGGATACGGCACCGACGACTATCTATGAGTCTGAGTTAGAGGGATTATCGGGAAATACCAATATTATTCTTCAGGCGACTAATGATATTACCCTGCAAGATTTAAGTGATGATGGATTAGAGTTAGCTGCTGGTACGGGGGTAATTGCCCTGAGTGCCGATGCAGATGGAGATGGTATCGGTGATTTTGTCATGGAAGATAATGTCAACGATACTATCTTCACTAATGGGCGAAATATTGTCATTTCAGGGGCTAATTTAACCATTGGTAATATTAATACTTCTCAGCTTACTGTCGGTGATGCAGGCGAGTTAATTGAAACGGCTCAATCGGTCAGTGATAGTCCAGGAGGAACACTGGAGAGCATATCTGGGAATATCTCTGATATTGGGGATGTTGACCTGTTCCAAATTTATTTGACAGGAGAGGGAACCTTCTCGGCTAGTACTGTCAATCCAGAAACTGCTATAGATACTCAATTATTTCTCTTTGATGCTAATGGTTTGGGAGTTTATGCCAATGACGATCGAGGAGGATGCAATTGTTTTCAGTCTACTTTACCTGCAGGCGATGTCTTAACCCCAACAGAACCAGGAGTCTATTATTTAGGGATTAGTACTTTTTTGGTTAATCCCGTAAGTTCAGCCGGTGAAATTTTTCCTAGTAGTTTTATCGCAGGTTTTGAAGCCATTAAAGCTCCCATCGGAGATGGAGGTCTTTTACCTCTCAGTGGATGGATTGGTACTTCCATAGAAGGTAGTTATACAATTAATTTAACTGGAGTTGAAGCCCCCGAAAGTACCATTACCGAATCTCTACCCAGAGATAGTGGCTCTATTACTCTTAACGCCAGTGGTAATGTTAACATTAATGGTCTTATTGAGACCTCATTAAATTCAGGTAATGGCGGTAATGTTGAGATTAAAGCGAATGATGTTGTTTTGACGAATTCTGCTCAGATTCTATCTATTGCTAAGGGAGAAGGCGATGGAGGAGCAATTATTATTGATACTGGCTCTCTTTTTCTTCAAGATGGTTCATTAATTGAGACCAGGACTTTAGGAAGAGGAAATGGAGGCTCAATCTCTATTACAGCTAAAGATATTATTGACATCTCTGGTGAGAACGTTCAAGGTTTTGACAATGGCATCAGGAGCATAGTCAGTACAGGAGCAACGGGAGATTCAGGAGGCATCACCATCAATACTAGTTCTCTTTTTCTCAAAGATGGAGCATTAGTAGATGCAACTACTTTTGGAGGAGGTAATGCAGGAGATATTTCTATTACAGCTAAAGATATTATTGATATCTCTGGTGAAGATAGCCAAGGATTCCCTAGCTCTATCCTGAGCTTAAATCTATTCGCAACAGGAAACTCAGGAGACATAACAATCAATACCAGATCTCTTTCGCTCAAGGATGGAGCATTTTTAGATACAAATATTGCAGAACAAGGACAAGGTAATTCAGGAACTATCTCTATTACAGCAAAGGAGAAGATTAATCTTTCTGGGCAAAGTAGTCAAGGATTTGTCAGTTTTATCCGAAGCTTAGTTGAACCAGAAGCAACAGGAAACTCAGGGGGAATCATAATTAATACCAATTCCCTTTCTCTCGAAGATGGAGCATTTGTGGATACAACGACTTTCGGAGAAGGCAACTCAGGAAATATCTCTATTAACACTGGCTCCCTTTCCCTCACTGATGGTGCCCAAGTGCGTGCCAGTACTAGTGGCATAGGGGATGCTGGGGCGGTTACCATTACCGCTACCGATACCATCACTCTGGAAGGGGAAAACAGTCTGGGCTCTTCTAGTGCCATCTTTAGCCTGATTAACCCAGAAGCAGCAGGAAATTCAGGAGGCATTACTATTAATACTGGCTCCCTCTCCCTTACCAATGGAGCCCTAGTGAATGCAAGTACTCGTGGTCTAGGGAATGCTGGAGCGATATCTGTTACCGCTACCGATACCATCACTCTGGAAGGGGAAAACAGCCTGGGAATTAACTCTGGCATTTTTAGCCAGGTGAATCTAGGTGCCCAGGGAAACGCAGGAGGTATCACCATTGACACTGGCTCCCTCTCCCTCACTGATGGGGCTGTAGTCAGTGCGAGTACTCAGGCAGTAGGGAATACTGGGGCGATCTCTATTAACGCTACCGATACCATCACTCTGACAGGTGAAAGTAGTCAAGGAATTATCAGTGGCATCTTTAGCCAGGTTAATTCAGATGCCCAGGGAACGGCAATGGGTATCACCATTGATACTGGCTCTCTCTCCATTAATGATGGGGCTCAAGTGAGTGCGAGTACTCAGGCAGTAGGGAATGCTGGGGCGATCTCTATTAACGCTAACGATACCATCACTCTGACAGGTGAAAGTAGTCAGGGAATTATCAGTGGCATCTTTAGCCGGGTGAATCCAGATGCCCAGGGCAACGCAGGAGGCATCACCATTGAAACTGGCTCCCTCTCCATTAATGATGGGGCTCTAGTGAGTGCGAGTACTTTCGCAGTGGGGAATGCTGGAGGGATAAACATTACTGCTACCGATGCCATTACTCTGGAAGGGAAAAGTAGTCAGGGAATTATCAGTGGCATCTTTAGCCAGGTAAATCCAGGTGCCCAGGGCAACGCAGGAGACATCATCATTAACACTGGCTCCCTCTCCCTTAAAGATGGATCTAGAGTGAGCGCGACTACTTTCGGAGTGGGGGATGCCGGTGTTATATCTATTACCGTTACCGATACTATCACTCTCTCTGGCAAAGACAGCCAAGGATTGGGCAGTAGCATCATTAGCCAGGTGAGTTCACAAGCTGAGGGTAATGCAAAAGGAATTAGTATAACTACAAATTCTCTTTTACTAACTGATGGAGCTACGGTTTCTGCTAGAACTAGAGGAGCAGGAGAAGCCGGTAATGTAGTCATCACAGCCAATACTCTAGAAGCAACTAGCGGTAGTCAATTTAGAACCAATACTACTACTAACTTTGATGCTGGCGATATCACCTTAGAAATTAGGGACAATCTATTGCTCTCAGGTACAGACAGCGGACTCTTTGCCCAAACCCAAGGAGAAGGCACAGCAGGCAACATTATCATCAACACCTCCCAACTTACCATCGACCAAGGAGCTTCCATTTCTGCTTTTACCGAAGCCACTGGCAATGGGGGTATCATTAATGTTAATGCTTCCCAAGCATTGCTCTTAACTGATAAAAGTAAGCTTACTGTCGAAAGCAGTGATGTAGGCACAGCAGGCAATATAGTCATCAACACCCCCCTCCTTACCATCGGCGAAAACGCCCAACTCAGTGCCACCGCCACCGAAACCTCCACCAGTTCGCAAGCAGGAGACATCACCCTTAATGTCAGTCAATTAAACATTGCTGGAGAATTAGGCATTTTTGCCGAAACTCAAAGCACAGCCGATGCTGGTAGCCTTGCTATTCAACCCTTTAATACCCCTAACCTTAACCTTAACTTCTCCGCAAACGGTTTCATCTCCGCCCGCACTACCAGTATTGGCGATGGTGGAAGTATCACTATTACCGCTCCGAAAACCATTAATATTCGAGGAGATGGCTCAATCACAGCCGAAACCTCCGGTAGTGGGCAAGCAGGAAGCATCAACATTGAAACCCAAAACCTCACCATAGCTGATGGAGTAATCATTACTACCTCCACAGAATCATCAGGAAATGCGGGAAAAATCACCCTCAACACCACTGAAAGCCTAAATTTAACAAATCAGGCTCAAATCACCTCAGAGGTAAAAACAGGAGCTACAGGAAGCTCTGAGGGTATCACCATCAACACCCCCTTATTAATCCTCAGCGATAACTCCGAAATATCCGCTGCTACTGATGGAGAAGGCAAAGCCGGCAGTATTCTGATTGATGCCGAAGAAAGCGTAACCATTGACAGTAGTAGCTTACTCAATGTCGAAACCAACAGTGTGGGAGAAGCAGGGAATATCGACATTACTACGAATACCTTAACCATAGGAGAGAATGCCGAACTCAGTGCTAGAACAACAGAGCAAGCCACCGGAAAAGCTGGCAATATTACTTTAAATGCCAATCAACTCAATATAAGTGGAGAATTAGGCATCTTTGCGGAAACCGAAGGTATTGCACCAGCCGGTAACTTAACCATCAATCCCCATAACACTTCCAACCTTGAGATTTCATTGACTAATCAAGGTACTATTTCTGCATCTACCTTTGGCAGTGGAGATGGAGGGGATATATCCATAACAGCACCAGACACTATTAACCTCATAGGAGATGGCAGTATCAAAGTAGAAGCCAGTAGTAGTGGTAATGCAGGCAGTATTTTCATCGGCAGCAATCAATTGAATATTAGCGAAGGAGTAGAAATCAGTGCCTCCACATCAGGCATAGGAGACTCAGGTGATATCACCCTCGATGCGGCTAACCTTAACCTAAACAATGCCACCATCTCAGCCCTAACTACAGGTACAGGCAATCCCGGCAGTATCTTAATCACTAATGAAGAAAATAATGCCAACCAAGTTAGCTTAACTAACTCCACCATCTCTACCGAAATCCAAGCCAATGGAGAAGCCACCCAACCAGCCAACATCAACATCAATACCGATAAGCTCACCTTAGACGCATCCAAAATAACCGCCTCTACCAATGCCAACCGAGATGCAGGTAACATAACCATACCCTCTGCCCAAGAAATAAGCTTAATCAACAATTCAGAGATTAGTGCTTTAACCACAGGGCAAGGCAAAGCCGGAAACATTGACTTCGATATAGACAACGAAATCAACCTTGACAGCGGTAGTAAGTTAAACGTCGAAACCCAAGGAGGAGGAGATGCCGGAGACATAGATATTACCGCTGATACTATCACTGTAGGAGAAAATGCTGAACTCAGTGCCAGAACAACAGAGCAAGCCACCGGAAAAGCTGGCAATATTACTTTAAATGCTAATCAAGTCAATATAAGTGGAGAATTAGGCATCTTTGCTGAAACCGAAGGGATCGCACCAGCCGGAAACTTAACCATCAATCCCAATGGTGACAATCCCAACCTCAATATTGACTTTACAGCAGAAGGCATAATCTCAGCATCAACATTAGCAAGTGGTGAAGGAGGAGATATAATCATCACAGCACCAGACATGATTAATCTCAGTGGAGATGGCAGTATTAAAGTAGAAGCCAGCGGCAGTGGCAATGCAGGTAGTATTTTAATTGATAGCAATCAATTGAATATTAGCGAAGGAGTAGAAATTAGTGCTTCTACATCAGGGATAGGAGACTCTGGTGACATCACCTTCGATGCGGCTAACCTTAACCTAAACAATGCCAACATCTCAGCCCTAACCACAGGTACAGGCAATCCCGGCAGTATCTTAATCACCAATGGCGAAAATAATGCCAATAACGTCAGCCTAACCAATGCCACCATCTCTACAGAAATACTTGCAGATGGCATAGCTACTAACCCTGCCAACATCACTATCAATACCGATAAGCTCACCTTAGACGCATCAACTATTACTGCTTCTACTAGTGCCAACCGGGATGCAGGAAATATCACCATACCCTCTGCCCAAGAAATAAGCCTTACCAATAACTCAGAGATTAGTGCTTTAACCACAGGGCAAGGCAAAGCCGGAAACATTGACTTCGATATAGAAAACGAAATCAACCTTGACAGCGGTAGTAAGTTAAACGTCGAAACCCAAGCAGGAGGAGATGCTGGAGATATAGATATTACCGCCAATACCATTACTATAGGAGAGAATGCTGAGCTAAGTGCCAGAACAACAGAGCAAGCCACCGGAAAAGCTGGCAATATCTCTTTAAATACTAATCAACTTAATATAAGTGGAGAATTAGGCATCTTTGCCGAAACCGAAGGGATCGCACCAGCCGGAAACTTAACCATCAATCCCAATGGTGACAATCCCAACCTTAATATTACCTTTACCGAACAA
>JAAUYA010244458.1_pt1 | contig 19439 bp, 13 predicted proteins | sample 7278161 | NCBI WGS metagenome assembly JAAUYA01 (sample SAMN14350120, study PRJNA611818) | marine sediment metagenome | isolation source: surface marine sediment (3m) | place: French Polynesia: Moorea | collected 2018-08
GGATAGATAACATCCTGTGTGTAAAACAGAAGCTGAGAGAATCTGCAAGCAATCCATGTGAACATGTGTTAGCATTGAAGGTGGTTACAAAATATATTGGGCACATTTTGGGCATATTGCAATGGGGCCTGTTTGCATTAACTTTTGTATATCTCAGCACATAAATCTTCAATGTATAGTTTTCAGGTAACACCCACTCTGAATGTCTGAAAAGCTCCTGACCAGAGTGTACCACTTGCAATGACTTGACCAACATCAGGTCCATTGCACATCTCAATAGAGAATTATTAGGTAATATATTTTCCAACCAGACCTGCATTTGAAATCTATTATTCACAAATAATAAAGGGTTATGAGTTCAACTATTCAAGGCCTTCCTCTTTTTTACACTTCAACTGTGTTTGATTGAAAATGATTTGATAATACATATGTCCAGGCAATTTAAATGATGGGTATTTGATTTCCTCCACCCTGGGTGTCTTTTGAGACAGTAAAAATGGTTAACAAGTTTCAATAGCTATCTAAGACATCTCTAGGCCTGGTCTACATCTTGCATGGCTTGTCTAGAATCAAGCATCTTCCATTAAAAGCTATGATATATTTTAAATTACAGACGCGACTGAACCAAATAAGGCATTAAATCTTTCTAGTCCCTCATCTGCACTAGGCGACCTACCCCTGACTCTTTGAACTTTTCTGGTCACACTATAAGATTCCAAAATAAGCTATGTTTTGGCCCTTTAAATTCTAGATTTTATCAGATACACATGTTTTATGGTTGTTAATCTTAGGGAGAACCATCAAAACTTGAATTGTAATACATTTGATCAGTTCCAACTATGCACTTTACATTAACTTACAAAAGAGTATTCTAAAATAGAAAACAACTTTAAAAGCTACCAAATTGGGTATAACCCCTAAAATAACTCTCTGGTAAGTTGAGATAACAGCCCAAGGTGAATAGACTTGAGCAAATGAGGGCTATTACAGAGCACTTTAATCAAGGTCCCTTTCTTCTCTAAGGGCAATATTCTATGGCAAGATAATAACTTTAACTACACATAAATAAGCATTGAGTTCTTTATAATGGGTTCAAAATAAGGGACCTGCCAGCCATGCAGTGCATTGTACTCACTTTCAATAGGTAAAATAGAGTATGAGGGATCCCTGTCAATGATGGAAAATTGTACACAAGCTTTTTATACATGTATGTGTATGTGACAAATTTGGAGAAGAGGGCTATAAGTCAATACAATAATTGCATCTTAGCCCATTTCCTTTGAGGGTCACAAATATGACCTGGAATATGACACATGTAAAACCCCTTCCCAATTACTAATGCTTGCCCCTGTACCCTGTTATACCTGGGGCTTAAAATTAGCTGCCATCTTAGTAATACAGTAATACAAGTATTTGACCCAGAAGAAACTTATGTTTCCTTCGCTTTTTTGTTAGTAAAATCTTTGCATTCCATGAGAGTCAGAGCTAATTTGACAACACAATCATAACTATTGCTGTTCACAGTCAGGTTCAATAGGGAACTGGGGCTTATTGTTTGTGAGTATCAAAAAAAAGTGGCAACCCAAGGCCAGTGGTCTGGTAAACAAGAACCACATCCAAAAATGTCCACCATGGATTTTGGTCCCCTGCAGAGGCTGGGGGCATTGAACTGCAGATGCAACATTAATTGTCATTATTTCAATTGATTTTTTCTATGTGCCACCATGTTATATGTAGCTTTTCTAAAAGAAAATCTATGAAATTATTTCTGTCAAATGAACAGGCTTACACTATATACTGAATTAGATCTGTTCAGCCTTGAAGGATTTCATACCAGACATCCTGCTATTGATCTGTCTAGTTCCACACAAATATTATGTGATCAAAGCAGCATTCTAATTCAGGAAGCTGATTTGAAAAATACTAAAGAAGACCTATGGCACACTAAAGGGGATTTATCCTCCACTAGAAATACATTGTATCCCTTTTATGGGCCCATTGAGACAGATACTTTGACTGTGAATCAGGATTATAAATCCAATTAAAACTGAAGTGGCCACACATTTGGGCCATATTATCTGTTCAAGGCTGAAATGACTGAAGTATGGTGTGTGATAAATGCTATTAGCAAAATGGGAGTGGTTGTCAGATAATAATATCCAGACATAATGGAGACCTATAATAATGATATATGTAGACCAAAAGTGAGTATTTAATGCACAATTGGCAGGTATTACATAACATGTAGTATTAAGTTAATATGTACTGAGTAATTGCCACGATGCAGTACATGTCATTAATTCTATTAATGACCATGTCAGACTGACATGTATATAAACTGGTTTCCTATGATAAACAAGCCAGTATTTAGCCCACAACAGCAAGTTTGGGAAAACAGATTCTCTGGTGAAGCTACACTAGTATATTCAAAGAAGATTCTATTTCTCTACATATTTGACAAGACAAAAATTATTGTCCCGTTGATATATGTAATCTTGAGTTTTTGCCACATGACATTTAAAGTTGTATCTTTTAAATTCTTCTATCATGTAACACCTTATTAGTATTCTATAGTCTACTTGCTTTTCAGTTCACTGTGTCTCAAGCCAAATATTTTCAGTCAACAACTTTTTTACGCAACTTTTAGACCTTTTAAACCTTTCGGTAACTCCCAGGTGTTCTTTTTAAGTAGTGCTATCAAGTTACTTTTGCAAAAGTTTCCTTTCTTCAGTATGACAGGAATGCATCCTTTTGACTACCTTACAAACATGTACCTTGTAATGTCAAAATTCAGCTACCTTGCAAGAAACCCACTATCCATTTTATGAGGGCAGTGACATGTGAAATTAGTCCTTGCCCCTCAAAATTTGTCAAAAATGAATTATTTAAGTTGGGTTAAGAAAACACTTTTATATTTCAAACCAAAGATTGAATCCCCTTCCCACATAAACTCCATTGTATTTCATGTTTGGGTCAAAATGCATTGGCTTCATAGATGGCCATAGTTATTAGAACTATACTGGTAGATCACTTGATTGCCAAAAACTCTCTAAATGTCCTGATAAAATATGAAACATGCCATTCAATTTGCACTTGATGGTCAATACAGTATGGTATATATTTCTGGCACCTTTCATGTTAGTTTGACATGAGTACTGCAGAACTGCTGTACCAAAAATACAGCAGATGATAGATGGAACCTAGAAATGCTATGCACTCAGAAATTTAGGATGAATCAGAAATAGCAGGACTAACCAATGCCATACATTGATTTTGTAAAAATGTATAACTTACACATAATCTTGAAACAAAAAATAAAGGCAACCTTATTACAGTTTTCCCCAAATTGTAGTCAGCTTGGCATTACTAGTGTAGTGGTGATAAAGTTGTGAGAGTGCAGTGTGCAGTAGATTTGAGTTGAACAGAGACAAAACTAATTAAGTAGGGAAAGACTGGTCAGAGATTATATTGTGCTGCCTCTAGTGTAAAACTACACTAGATGATCCACAATCTACAGGTTAATACAATCACAGCCTCTCTACATTACACAACTGCAACAGCTTTCATGTCATTAAATCAGAGAAGTTCTTACTCCTATTTTCCTTCTTCTCTTTCAGTTATCAAAATTTAGTTTTTGAAAAAGAAAAAAGAGGAGAGTTGAATTGTATTTGTAGTAGGTGGATATTGCTTCTGATTTACTCTACTTCCATGATGTTCTTACTCTTATTTTCATGATTGCTATAGACACCCTACAGACAAATGACATCATAGAATGACTGATGTCCAAAAGTCAAAATGTCACCACTTCTCTGCAAGGGTCCAAATTCTGAACATTTCTGATCTTTACTGATTCCCACACAACAGGCTGATAATAGTATTAGTAATACTCAAGAGTGTTTGTTTGCATGCTTTACACTCTGTAATCAAATGAAAAAAGTTGTCAATAATAATGAACCTTACACCAATGTCAATCAAGGATTAAGGCATCCTGAAAACATTTTTGTCTAAGTTTCATTTAGGAAATTTGAAAACACTAAATGAATTCATCTAAATTTGGTGTGGTTTGCATAGGTACACTTGTACTGTGTAGTGACCATGAATCATGTGTCATTGGCATGTACATAGGCATTTAAACATTCATTAAAGGAGGTATGAAAGGACTGGACCTTTTTGTAAAAACATTTTCTGGTGTCTTTACAAAGAGCACCATGCTCTATTTACTGTCAACCTACAGTGTCTTGTAAACAGCCAGAGGATGGAATGACAACCAGCATCTCAATAAAAAGTGGCTATGGGATGCCATCTTAAGGTCCTTTAGACTAGAATGTTACAAGCTTGATATCACTTGAAAAACAGGCTTTCAACCTTTTCCTACTAACACCTGAATACAGGTTTTTTTTCAATTCACATGTGAACAGAATATGACAGCAGTATTAAAATATAATCATGGAATGTGTCCAAGAATAAGTACAAGATTTATTAATTGTGCCTACGCAAATCTTTAGCAGTCACAGCTCAGAAGATATTATGGGATGGCAAGGAACACCCTGCTAAAATATATGCAATTATAACTTGTCATCTAAAATACATTAATTGCTTTCTATGATATTTGTATACAATTTTGTGTTTAAAACATGGTTGACAGCAATATTATATAATCGAAGCGGGGTAATTGAATTTAAAAATCAAATGAGAATATAATGTGTTTGTAAAAACTTACCGATCGGTTTCCCTTAGCTCAAGTACCTCTATTTTGCACTGTATTTTGGTACATACCTGAAGAGAAATAAATGGAAAGAGCAAATTAGTCAGAATATTGGACCAGTCTACAGGACATGAAATCAATATGTCACCAAACACTTGAAAATAATACGTAATATTTGTAATTATGCCACTCTAGGCTATAAGGTTGCACCGATATGGCTTCATGAATAATATTTTATTTCCAGGACCATGTGGAAATTATACTTTATTGTGCAATATGAATGTCTCAATTACTAGTATTCTATATTTGAGTCATGTTTTCCAATTTTTTTACTCTGATTTTCATATGAGTATGTACCAGTCTAAATTGAAGAGGAAATCAGGTAAAATGGATTTTTGTAAAATAGCCCTGATGTCCCTTATCTAGACTACTGTGCATGATATTTCCTCATGGACCAATTGAACTGCATTGATCTTAATGGTGGAGTATTATTCAATAAGTCTGGCTGTTTATGCATAACAAGCTGACCTTCACAAGACTTGGTCCAGACTATAATTCAGAAGTAGTTTGTCCAAGGTAAATAACCAAGGTGTAAATGTATAACTCAGTCTGATCAAAGTCTTCTAGATTTGGTTCGTGACCAAAGGAAACGTGTCATGCCTGCAGTGTGTTGTGTCATGTAAGTCATTTTAGAGCTAACTCTTGGATTGCTACCTAACATGTCATATTTTAAAAGTAATCCTTGAAAGGTGCCCAAGAGTTCAGTGTATAGATTTTTTTCCTTTGGGAGTATCATTGCCATGCATGGTGGTCTGTCACACACAAAACCAATTGGTAGAAAAAGCCAATTATGTGAAAACATGTTAAAATAGCTGTGACCCCTTGCATGATGCATGCAATGATGAGTATGTGATTAACATTGATAATGTGTATAATTGGTTGTGTTTGGAACATAATTTGAAAATAATATATGGTGAAATTGTGACCACACAGAACCACTGGTCAACCATCTACACAGAGTATATCTATCACATGTATAATAAGAATGCTTTGTATTCAGCTAGATTTTGTACACATATAAAGTATCAGAGTATCTCTGCCATTCTGGTATATGCAGACACTCTTTAACATCTTGCACCCACATGAAATGAGGAACATTTATTCATCATGATATCAAATCCCTTTAAAAAATTCAGGTCCTTTGGCCATTATGTCTTTGCCAAAAGTCATTTGGTGCACAGGATCTCAGAGGATAGAGGACATTTGTCAAAGTATTTCAACTCTAGAGTTCACTCTAAGTACACTTCCATCACAATCCCTACATTAACCCACTGTTGCTGCATATGGGTATCTTGTCCATTCATCATATACGCCTTGAAATACCCTGCCCCTAAGTTATTTGAGATATATATTTGGTTACTTTTCAATAAATGCATTTACAAAGGGGGTCATTTTTCTCTGACCATATGATTTTTGTAAAAGTTACATGCCTAAAGCAAACCAAGTAGCTTGATTGAAACTCAGTAAACAATAATCAAAATTCCACCCAAATAAGGGGACATAAGGGTAAAGTTCATAAACTTATGCTGGTAGTATTTTGTAAGTTAAAAGCTTTGATGTTTATCAAGAACTTTCCATACTGTCTGGTCAATCATTTACCTTTAATAGCACCAGAGCACTTTGAAATTGTTTTTTGGAAAACTTGACAACAAATAAAGAGATATTGTTGGATAAAGTGGTACTTGAAAGCAAGTGGAAAGCATAACAAATATCCAGATAAAATAAATTGCACAGGAAGTCAACTTCTAAACTGTCTTGAAGTAACCAATTTCATGGACAAGTCATAAAATTATGTGTTACATGACTTTTAAGGTGTTAAACTTGACAGGAAAAGCAATTTGTTTGTAAGAGAACATCCTGAAATACTCTATACACTGAGAAAAAAAGAGAGCCGAAACGGCTCTCTTGGAGAGTAATTTTGAAAATCGGCTCTCTTTTGTGGAGGAGAGCCGTTTTTTTTCTCCAAAGAGAGCTGAGTTACGGACAACCAGATGGCTCTCCTAGGAGAGCCATTTTGGCTCTATTTTTTTTCTCAGTGTATGTAGCTCATTTCATTCCAGGCTAAAATATTGCTAACCATGAACTGCAGAATACAAATTGTACCATTTTTGGGGTTACTCATAAGTACCCAGATTACTAGTACTTGAAAAGCCTCAGTTAAACATACTACACTCTTGAAAGAGACACCCATTGAACAGGTTGCATGTTGTCAGATCTGTCAACCCTGATAATATCAGAATACAGAATCCTACAAGTGAACATGACCTCCTCCCACTAGGAGCAAGGTCTAACTCATCAATCAAAAAAGTACCACTGGCACTTATGCACCTTCTGCACAACAGTATATATGGGCAACAAGTATAAGTATTCTGGACAAAAAATTGAAGTATTAAACTCTCTTGGGGATGGCATCAAAAGTTACGGTAAATTCGCTATCTTTACAGGACTAAAGATAGGGGGAGGGTGGGTGAAAAGGGCAGATTTTGGAAAAATTAAGACTAAAGATAGAAATTTTCATGTCCGACACTTTGGAAAAATTGGACTAAAGATAGGGGAGGGGTGTCTCGAGGTCTATCTTTAGTCTTGTAAAGATAGGGAATTTACCGTAACTTTTGATGCCATCCCTTATAAGCCATCTTTTGGAAGGTGGCTTACTGGCTATTGAATGGTAAACAACTTTTAAGTGGAAATGTAACTTCTTCCCCAAAAGGATTTCCATGTTCTATTCAATTGTATTGCTTTGGCAGGATATTTGTTGGGGTTACCACGCCATTTTGGTGCAGAACTCATTGTGTGAGCACTCAGAGGTCTCAAGCAGATTGCCTATTAAATTACATCATCATGCCTAATTGTTATCTTTTCCATCTGATATAAGGGAGCTCATGACAGCAGGGAGCCGTCATCCTGCATGATATTGGGTTATAGCATAAGCTATCACTCCAAGAAGCAGTGCAGAATCATGCATGAGAACCCTAACAAATTTCCTTACCCCTGGATAAGCTATCCTATATATTCTTCATGGGGGTGGTCACTCCTACCCATCACTATAGACATTTCAGAAAAGGTTCAATTCTGTCATTAGGCCTAGAGGTATTACTTCCCTAACAGGCTGTGGGGTCTTTTCCACACATGGCCCACCAACCCAGCCCTTATATTGTATGTCATAATAACATTATTTACTTACGTAAAGTTATCAGACTCTTTGAGATTCAAGATGCAAGTGCCACATGTACACATCCAGGAAAGATGAGTATGACGCATTTGATTGATTTATTTCATTCTAGGACTTTTAATATAACTGAGATCTGTTTCCTGGTCTTTGTTTTATGAAATGTTTCATAGATTCTTTTCAAAATTATATGAACTGCTGTAGATTGGCAGCATATGTCTTATTGAAATACCTTTATTAGCACAATTGCCCCAATGTCTGGAAAGGCAATTTGCTCTTTCACAGAATTTTATTGTCTATTGTATGATTTTTCTCATAATCATTAAAAGTCCGCTCCTTCATTAGTTAACTATGTTCTGATGTAAGAAAAACAATGGAGTACACTCTCCCAACGGATTAAAAGAATGGAATCGGAATTCCAACTTGAATTTGCTGCATTGGTTTTCCCATCTCATTCAGAAATAATGCTGACCATGATTCCAGCACTAGTGCTCAGTTTTCCCCGAAATTCAAGTAGGCTTGTCTTTCCAAGTTCAATGGTGATAAATTTATGAGAGTGTAGCCTAGAACACTAGAAGTGGCACTTTACCCCAGAAATTGTGTTCTAGTAAAAGCCTCCAAAACAGGCAACTGTAATTGATGGAACTAGAAAGTTAACAATAACAAGAATGGCCTCAGTCAAAGTCACAATAATATATCTTATGTGTATGAAATTTACCAGTTTGTCTTCAGCTACCTGCAGACTTTCTGATAACATTAATAATCCACAGGTCTTCACATATAACACGTTCCGATGTTGGGGTGTCTGACTTCTGTTAACCTCTTTGCTCAGGGAATCAAACCTTCAGCTATGGTGAAACACACAAATCATGTCAAATGTCATAATATTTCATCTGGTATTGTTTACATGAGCATACATGGATCTGTTTGTTTACAAACACTGAATGTATGAGATTATCCAGGCAATTATGAAGACTAAACTTCATAATTCCCCTCTCCATGGACATGTTGTCACACTTGATTTAGGGATCAGTGGTCATTGCATAGCACATTAGGTTATCTGAGAAAAGATTGTTCAAATAGATTAATCTGTACTCCAAAAACTCCAGGTGAAGAGGAGTCATGCAATGTAAACACGCATGGGCTAAATCTTCTTTCAAGTTTTGAGAGTTTCTCACCTACATGTCATCAATAAACATGTACTCCAAATCACATTCTCCTGAAGGAGACATAAATATCTAGTGATGGCATAAAGGAGTACCCAAAGTACTTACAAACAATAGTAACTTTTTTGAAGCTGGTAAATTGAATTGATTCAGTACTCACTAGCACTACTTCTACTGAACTCATCTGACATGGGTGGGACAATTCAAAACAGACATTGAACCATGGTAAACCTATTGCTGCACTTTTAACAATTACAAAGTACCAAATCCCACTTCCAAATGATACTATGGTTATTATAGCCATACTCTTTCTATCCCAATTTCTGATGAGGTTGAGAGATTGAACATTTGCATATTCTAATATTCCAGTAGCATGTGTGATTCTATTTTAAAAACATTGTGAGTGATGAGGATATTGTTTTAATGTGACAGATGGCTGAGTTTGGCATTAATCCAGAGTACTCAATCTGTCACATTGAGTATGCAGAGGGTGACTTGGGTTATTTCAAGGTCAGGGACATGTCAACATCAGAATTATGCCTTCATCAAACAAATAATCCTCAGGATCCCTGTAAAATCTTCTTAAAAGAGATCTTAAGTGAAGTATAATCCTAATACTCATCATCTTAAAAATAACCATTTACCATTTACATTCAAGGTCAGATTGCATATGAAGTAGGATACAGTATGACAAAGTGAAGAGCATTTCCCCGGTATCCATTTCATAGCAAAACAGGCATTTCCAACAATTTGTACCAGCTTCTTAGAAATAGCTGACAAGAAGATATATATTTTCCTCATCTAAAAACCTATACAGATCATTAAGCTAGCTCTAGCTGGTCCAGATATAAGGATAATCAGACAGTTGAATAGGTAAAGCCACTAAGAAAGTAAACTTTAATAGAACTTCACTTAGGAAATGAGGGAAAATGGTTTTTAATTAAGAATTTGATTACTGTTGTCTTGTAATTGTGATCTGCACAAAACACAAGCAGCAGATGGCAGCTGTGATCAGTCCTGATTATTTGCCACAGTTCAGACAGCTGCTAGTTATTGTTAGTTATTGCTAGTTATGTAATTACATAATGGTAAATGTCATGGGGCTGCTGAAGCTGGCTAGTACACTCTCATGAAGATCATATCCACTTCTAAAATAAGGAAGTGTTTTATTCAACAGATATCTGTATATGCATGGAAATAGTGACAAAAATTTGAATGCACCTGCAGCTTGTTCTGAATGACTATTACCAGGGTCCAGGGATAATAATTCTAAAATCTGTTCAAAGCTATCATAGCCCAACTTCTAAAATACTATGTAATGGTGTGTGGTACATCACTATCAGGAATTGGGAGGATAACATTTTGAATGTGTTTAAGCTTTGTGATTTTTCAGACCTAATATGTTTACACTTTCAATCTTATGCTTTTTATATATCTGGTACCTTTCTAGTTCAATAAGCTTCCTCTGCAGCCATTTCTGCAGGTGTACTTTATCAAATAGAATACACATCTGAGGATAATTTGTCTGCTTGTCTGGAAAATATACTTCTTAATTCCAGGGTAGCTTGCTCTCTAATAATCTGATAATTGTCCTTTTTGTAAAATAGAATGTAAGGGAAATGTTTGCTAGATCTAGGAAATTACTTTAGGAGTATCAAGATTAATGGAAGATGCAATTTCAGGTACAGATTCTATGATCATAGTATGCTTATTTGATTCAATTCAGAGGCCAATTCATCTCAATTTCAATACTCAAAAATGTTATAGTTAAGGTGTATTAGTATTCATAGAATATCTAGCTACTCAGAAGATATTTCATATAATGTTTGCCATCATTTTTTATGTTTGGAAAGTGTAGTTGGGGTACTTGTCCCAAATACAAGACATCATCTTTTTGGCAAGAAATTTCCATTTCATTCCCATCAGAAATATTCCCTCAGCATAATTCTAATGCCCTATATTTGAGGGGTACATGTAAAAAGGGTAAGTGCACAGTAACATCAACTTCCATAGTCAACCAGCGATCTTGAAAATCATTCATATCATTCTTTAAGCTATGCATTGAAACAACTTTATTGCAAAGAGCTATCCTTACCGTAATCTGCCAATTAAGGGCGCCTCCCCTAATAAGGGCGCCCCCTATAGTTTGGAGGGACCCAGTCTTTTCATAATTGACCAAAATCAACACAATTTCTTTAATAATTGTCCGATTTTCAATCCGAAACCACCGTTGGAAAGGTAAGAACCTCAGCCTTTACCCCAGTTTATCAGATGTGACCTTGCTAGAGCGCCCGGCGCCCTTATTAGGCAGAATACGGTATGTTTGAAAGATCAACAATAATCAAATATTTCAACTTAGTCTGTTTAAGGTTATGGATGACTTTGACCCCATTACCCTTACCCAGCTGAGTAGGGTGTGGTCCTAAATATGTAGTTCAAATATTGCCACATGCTTAGGATTTAGTGCTTGTCTGACTATATATATAGTTAAACTTGACACATCATGTACTATAGACCTACTATCCTCTTCAGAGGATATAATATAATTTCCTCTTAAGAAATCATGACATGCTGTTAAAATGTAACATTAAAAACATATGCCTTCATGAATTTACTAATATTAAAGTGGATGGACATCATAGATTTGCAAGAAAAGATTCAGAAAATGACTTTTTTATGCAGTTGATATATTCTAACACAAGTGTCATCATGCCAGTAAGATTTCTTTGCTGCCAAGAGAAATTGTAAATACCTGAAAATAGCACAATGCTGTACAGGAAAGATCACATTTTTTCCTGTGTTGCTTGGGGGTATGTGCCAGATATATATGTTCAATGTACTGAAAAACATAAAATACTTAATGTTCTATGGAGAGTTCCTTGGGGCAAGGACAACATTATCACAAGATGAAGGGTGTTAGAAAAGAGCCTATTTTTCATTTCCCATGTTCCAGTAATTTTCACTTTTTGTCCTTTTTGTCCAGACCTTTGTGAAGATATATTTACTTCAGGTGATGTTTTCTTTGCTAAGTAAAGTATGCCACATGAAAAAGTAGGAATTTCTATTTCAATACCATACAAAACTCTTGGAATAATCTATTAAGCTGGGAATCATGCAAACAGGGTGTTTTTCACAAGTGTATAGGGTATTTACTTTTTGTCATACAATTATGAATGGGTGGGCACATTCTGTACACATGTTACTTTTACTAAATCTCCCATGAACACTTTTTCCCCCGATATTGATACAGAAAAGTATATAATGGTAAATGGTAAAAAATGGTAAAAAGAAGTGCCTCTTGTGTGCTTTTCTCTTCCTCCATGTTGTCTGCTACAGGAAAAGCTTACACCATGTTACACCAAAATGAGTGGTGCTACAGTGTAAAGATACCATGGAAATTACATTCCTAAAGGCAGCAAAGTTTGGGAACCCAAATGAGAGAACACCATTCAAGGTATTTCAAAATCATGAAATGAAATAACTTCTCAGTGTAAATGATGCCTAAACCATATTTTCACCATATGTATGCTGGACAATTCCTGAGGTTTAGGCAGATTCTAAGAAAAAGCAGCTCACTCCATTGTATATCCTCATCTGAGCCAGCAATCCAGCTGTATAAAAGCAGCTCAAAGCTCACTGAGATGAAGATATACAGTGGGTGAGCTGTTTCTTCTGGGAATGAACAACTCAACTATGGGATTGGGAAAAAGCAATGCCAATCACCTATGGTCTCCTAATAGGCCTTTCCATGCAGGAGGGGCCTAAATATTCTGATATCCTTGAGATCTTTAGCAAATTATAGAAATATCACAAGATCAAAACAACCTCTTCTCAGGTTCAGATATCATGATCAAAGACTTTGAGTATGACAAATCACAAATAGGCATAAAATAAAAGAGAGCAAACAACATTATGCTTAATCTGTCTCTCAGACATACACCACCAGGGAGTATTAAGTAACAATTTAGGTAGGAGGATGGCACCATAATTTGGTAAAAAGAGTCTGAAATTGTCATAAAAGAGAAAATGTATTTCTGATGATGAATGTGTGAGGCCCTGAAATCAAGGCACTTTACACAAAGTTGGATAATGACTCTAGGTGGAGTGGAATAATAACTGACCTAAGGCCTACATGTACAAAAATGTCACCAGTCTGGATTCTAAAATCGCTCAAACAAATTAAGTGCCATGGAATCCCTATTAGCCTGAGAGTACTGAGGTTCAACAATTGCAAATGGTTCAATGTCCTCATAAATAGCTCCTGTAATCTTGCTATTTTTCTCCACATCCTTGCTTTCTTCTTTGAGAAAATACATGTTCTAATCAAGGCCACATTGTTTCAGCTTTCCCAGAATGTTCCTGGATAAGTCAAACAAGTTTCAATGTGTTGGCAGCTTGCTTACAGTTTGGATTGTTTTGTTTAGCAGAGGAAGCAAACCACAGATATGACAAGAGATATATTACTTGAACTCCACTAACTCCGACCATATAATTAACAGGTATCTGCCTACACTCTCCCAAAAGATTTACCAGGCCACCTAGAATGCTATGTTGAATGACAAAGGCCTACTAGCTATAGAGTAGCTGTAGTGCCTAGTTTTTTATTGTTTCCATGTGTACCACTGAATGATGACTGAATCATGGCAACTTTTTCAACATTCGATCCTGTGGTCAGCTGACTACATTTTTGGGAGAGTGTAGTTTATATGTAGGAATGGGTTTGAGGGAGTGTCATGAAGGCTTGGGTATTTTTTATTCAAATGCACTTTCTCCACAGCCATGGCCAGAATATAGCAGGGCTTTATTTCTGCAAGTGTTGAAAATGAACATGTAAGTCAAAAAATGATTCCGGGCAAATATCATAATATACACACCCAGAATGATACTCTATGACACTTACACATTATGAAGCTGATGCCCTGTTGATGGATCCAGCACTTTGCTGACCTTAAGTGTTACATTAAGCTAAGTAATTTAACCTGAGGATAGATGGAGTGTTATCTGTGATAACTTGAAGATATATTCACACTCTCACTTGTCTTCAGGATCCACCCATACTTATTAATATTGGGATAACATCCATAAAACTTATACAGTAACCTAGGGCATGTATATAATTCCATAAAGCTCTCTTTACTTATTCATTTCAGTAATCCTTTGCATTGATTCAGCTTGTAAAAACAGACAGATTTAAGGGGATACTGGAGAGAAGGAAAATCCCTGCACATGTTATGAATGTTACCACACTACCTTAATTTTCAGAATTCATGTGCATTTTCCTCAGAAGGGCAATTAGGCAATTGTAGCTTTAAGAGTGCAGAGTCATGTCTTGTAAGCCAAAAGGCTGTGGAGTGAAAAAGATTTGTGGTGGCTTTTGGGTGAAACAGGCATTTCTGAGAATGGACATGCCAGGTAGGGTGTCAGTGCCTTTGATATAGCTTGATTAGTTACATATCTGGAGGCATGCTTTTCCATTACATGACACATTTGCAGAATAGATTTGTTTAATATTATCTTGGAAGTTTTTTTTCAAGTGTGATTCAATCTAATAATGATGCATTTATTCAACAAAGCTAGATCAATTTTGGCAATTGCGGAATCATGTACAGTAAAACCTCGCCAATGTGGACAGCTCAGGGCCGGACAAAAAATGTCCACAATAGCGAGATGTCCACACTCTCAGAAGGAAATGGCTCACTGGACCGTAGATGTAACGGTGCACCATGGCCTCTTGTGTAGGGAAAACCAAACTGGTCGGGAGAAAAGTGTCCACAGTAGTGGGGTGTCCATAGGGCGAGGTTCTACTGTAATAGGGTTGCAACCTTCTTATTAGTGTGTTCCATGTTGCAGAAAGTTCAAGGTGCACGATCTCCTGTCATATCTGTTGTTTGCTTCTTCTGCGAGGCAAAACAATCCAAAATATAAGCAACCTGTCAACACATTGAAACTTGTCTGACTGTCAAGACAATCATCTGCAGAAGGTTCAAAGAAAGTGGTCCTGATAAGAAGATGTATTTACTCCAAGAAGTGAGAATAGATGTGAGAAAAAAATAACCTGATTACTGATGTTGTTCATAACATAGAGTTGTTTATAGTCGAGTCGGTAATCTCAGAAAGGGGGCTTATTTTGCGAGAAAAAAAAATCCGTCTGTAATATGGATTTTGAACGCATAAAGTACTTGTAAATTTTTAACCATTCTAGCTATAGACATGCCATATTACAGACGGATTTTTTCGGACTCAAAGATCGGTGGCCTACCGACTCGACTATTATATAAATGGAGGGAACTGATCACAGATATAAAATGTGCTGAAGTTGCATTATGTCTTCCTATAACACAGACCTATAGTCCATATTTATAATTTTGAACATAATCAAGACAGAAAGGGTTTCCATTAAAGCTGGGTCAAGGTGGGACAGGTGGAACACTGGATGGTAGCACACAAATCAAATTTGATAGCCAACTCATACAGCACCCTTGTGTTTTCCTCCCAAAAATATGCACCGTTTTAACACATATCTGGCCAGCACATTCCCTGCTCAAAGGTTTGTGTCTCCCCAGGCCAAATGTTGCAGAAAATAAAGTACCTGGGTATCATTTTGTAGTAGATAGTGGCAGGAGTTCAATTACCATTTTCCTGTAAGGAGACTGATTTATTGATACTTCATGGTGGCTTTGCACCTGTCTATGTATGAAGAAACAGGGCATGATATTAGCTGCTACCTATGCTGCAACAATCAAAGACATGCATGTGACTTATTACAAAGAGATCCTAGTACTACATGTACTGCTGAAAACTTTTCATCTTATTACTTATATTGCTATGGCGAGGGGTTTGGCAAAGTTCTCATGCAGGATTATGAACTGCTTCATGGAGTGATAGCTTTTGTTAGAAGCCATTATCATGCATGATGACGGCTCCCTGCAGTAACCAAATCTAATCATTCTGATGTAATTCAATACGAGTTCTGCTGCGTGAGACCTCTGAGTCCTCACACACTGAGTAGTGCACCAATATGGCGTGAGAACTTTGACAAATCTTTTGCCGAAGCAATACTATATTGCGAGATCAAACAAGATCATAATGACTTTGACACTCTCAATGAGGATATAAAAACTAAAAGCTGCACATAGGTGTAGGCATCTTAAAAAATCATTATCCAGATATCATTTCCTCCAATCTACCAAATGAGTATCTTAAAATCTCAAAGGATTAAGTGAGTGGTGTTGACATCTAGAAAGTGGTGTCTGTAAACAATCTAAACTTGAAAAGATCATATAACAGGACAATGATACAAATTCACAAGATGGTTATCAAAAGGCCAGGAGCATAAAGATCACATTAGTGACATAACAATGTGGCCCTTTTCTAACAGATCTGAAATTTTCATTAGGTCCAAAGGATGGGAATCAAAGTTAATGTACACTTTCCAACTTTAGTTGTCTTAGTTGGATGTAGGACAATGTCTGGCCAATGAACCCATTTTTCATCCCATGTTTGACTGCCTTATCAAGATGGACACTACTCGTGAACAGGTTCATCGATCCTACTTGGAGTGTCAAACATGTACTGCAACAACATCTCACCATGTCTCTGAGCCCTGCATTGCATGAACAGATCACCAATTACATTTCAGGCCCTTAGGGTAAGCTATAAATCTTCTCCAGCACATTGACCACACTGTTTTGCAAAAATGCAAGCTTTGTCTTCTCCACCCTTTGACCTAATTTTATCACCTTTCCTTGACAGCTTAGTAATTAATGTTCCATCTTAACTGTTTTGGCCTTTTGCAGTGTTTTGTTATTGGAAAAACCCTTTTTACAGTGTTTTTACACCTTTTTTGGTAAACAAAATGCTCAAGGTACCACAGCATATCCCAGGGGCTTGGGGGTTCATGCTTCAGTCAGTGGGTCACAGACCCACACATATTGTTGTTTGGCATGCTTGAACACCATCTTACCCATAAAATGCAAGACCTGTTTATTGATCTTATTTTTTATTTACAAACATCATTCCTATTTAAAGCCAGCCTAAAAGGACATTCTCATTAATTATAGAACTGTGGCATATGGTTACTGCAAAACTAGACCAGGCAGTAGTGTTTTGTGGTCAGCATCCCAATCCTTACAGCAAAAGTAGATTTCTCCTTTACTGGATGGCAAATACCAAATCCTTTAAAGGTCCAATCAATGCATATAGGGCCTTGATATTGAATTAATATTTCCATAGGGTATTAGCATCATCTATGTCCTGAGAATCTAAGTGGCCCTCTAAGACTTTAGAGTCAAAGATGGTGGATAATTGTAATGGATCTCTTCACCAGACAATTAGGCACACATCCCATGAGCAATTGTCCAAATTAAGGAAAGGTTTGTCCTGGGATATTGTGTATAGCCAGCTTCAGATCTTCTTAAATATGGGATAAATGAAGTAGGGATTCTGGACAAAGGACAGTGGCTTTATGCTGGTGACATTAACCCAGTTACCATGACAGACAAAGGCTGTCCTGAAGGTGACAGAAATAGATTGGCTAAGGTCTCCTGCATATAATCTGTCACCTTATACCTATCCTTCTTGTCATAATGACACAGTCTGCTATATTAGGGTGGCCCAAAATTTGACCTTGACCTTGGATGACCTTGCTCATCAAACCAATTGACCTCCCAGGGGTCAAAATTGTCCAAAACAAAATTCACGAAAATCCGACCTCGGTAGACCCCCCCTACCGCCCGGCTATTGCACAGGTCCGTATGTCAAAATTTTTTTTTTCATATAGTAGTATAGGACATGCGACCTTCGGCCCGGTAGGGGGGGGGGTTAAAATTTTTCGAAAAATCTAAATATTTTATGAGGGTAGTTGGGACCCCCTAAAGGTCAATTGGTTTGATGAGCAGCGCCATCTGGTGGGTTTGTCAAATTCTGGGACGCCCTATGCTATATAGATAATTTGGACAGTGTTACATCCTGCAAAACACTGTCATTTAGAAGCCCTCCTTCCCTTCAAAGACATCTTCCAGTCAACTGACCCTGGTCAATGTAGACAGCAGACTCATTCAAGTACATTTCTATAATTAGAATGTATTCAACAGGTTAAGAATCAAATGCAGCTCAACAATGTGTCTCAAAAGCAATATTCATTCCTAGCTCCTATTGATCCTTTACCCCATGTGACAATTACAATGCTTTGCACTTGCCATTGAAGAGTGTGTTCCAGTAGAAAATCTTTCCCCCATGAAAAGCAATAATTACATTTGGTATTCATGCTTGTTTCAAATCAATCAGTAAAGTCTATCATTATTGAACTCATGTCAAGCCAAGCAATGGAAATCATCGTCAATATTTCAAACCCAGGAAACTCTGTAATAGTTTGGAAATTACTGGAATTCCAAATAATCATTATATTTATTGGTAACTCAGTAATTGGGGGGTTACAATAATTGCACTTCTTTTGAGTACCTCCAATAGTAAATGCATTGTGGTAAGAGATACAGAACCTTCAGGGGCCATGAAATCCTGCAACAACAACTTTAATATACCATTAAAATCTACAATGCCTATACTGTCATGCAAACCCATTTTTGTTATGATGGAGTATAATGCATTCTGTGGTGATGCTAAAAAATTTAACAGTTACATGTCAGAAGTAATTAAAATTTCATCACATGCAAATTTGTTGATGGTTTGCAGTAATAGACTTAGCATGTGAACATGTTTGGGGTCAAGGCTTTTCTGCCTCACTGTTGTCCAGGGCAGGTGGTTGGAAATGGAAATTCCAATCCTTCGTGGAATGCTTATTCCAAAAGGAATGGCAGTTCCAAATTGCATGATGCTTTTCACTTCATTAGGGCTCATTTTAGGCAGTTGTCACTTTTGGCTGCCAATGAGTTGTAGCTACTCTTAATCCAATATGGTGAGAAAATCCATCGGCTAAAAGCAGGAAGAGCGCAACATCACTCCTCTGGTGCATGTGCACGCAGATGACATAAAGGTCATGGTTGCCATGGTAACTCTTAAGGGAATTATGCTTGCTGACTCATTAAAGTGCATAACTCTGAGTTGTTTTTGCAACAGCCATATTTGACATTATTGTAGTAATGTCAATGCAATGAAGTAATAGCAAAAAAGATTTATCTTAAGGTGGTCCTCCATAGATCTCCCAGGTCTCCAGATATCCATGATCTGAGCGAATGCCATCATCTATATGATTTGGGCAGGCATATGTTCTTGCATTAAGGCCGCTCCTGGCTGCCAAAAATCTTTTCCCTCCTACCAGTTTAACAGTCTTAACTTTGACTCCAAAAAATTATCCGTGAGATCTGTGGAGGACCACCTTAAA
>JAAUYA010193411.1_pt1 | contig 19396 bp, 22 predicted proteins | sample 7278161 | NCBI WGS metagenome assembly JAAUYA01 (sample SAMN14350120, study PRJNA611818) | marine sediment metagenome | isolation source: surface marine sediment (3m) | place: French Polynesia: Moorea | collected 2018-08
AGTGAGAACGGTTTTAATCATCTACTACATTTACGACTGGCTTGGGTAAACGGACGATTTGATCAATTATTATCTTCTGAATTAGCCTCCCCCAACCTCTAGATGCGCCCATTGTTACCCTTATACTATTACCAATTTATGAAGAGAACAAGCCGATAAGGGATGTATCAAATCCGAATAGTTCTTCTCCACAACAGGAGCAAGTTTTGGGTAAATGGGAGCGAAGCGCTGCTACAAGCAGTTTATAGACACTTGTACACTTTAAGTTGACACGAATGACTTTCTACTCACAATGTTTTAAAATGCAACGAAATATTAAAAAATGTAACAAAATCCCCAAATATAACCATCTTTCCGATTTCTTTACTTTTTTCTTACCCTTTTCTTTACTACTAAAAATGTTAAATTTCTGTATATACTGATTCAATTCAATAGATAGTCCACAAAGATAAAGCTCAAGATACAATGGCGAGTTTAATAAAAGCTTCCATTGCTGAGCCAATTGAATTGTGGCAAAATGCAACCGAAGATGACTTACAGTTAGTCATTCGAGCATTTTACAAACAGGTTTTAGCTTATTTCCACCTGATGGAAAGTCAGCGTTTAGATAGTGCTGAATCCTTAGTTAAGAAATGGGGATATTACGGTTCGTGATTTTGTGCGCATAGTCGCTCAATTAGAACTCGATCAATCTTTATTTTTTAATTATAGTTCTCCCGAGCTTTTTAGCGAAATAAGAAGTAAAAAATTAAACTTTTTATTTCCCACAAATCAACAAGTATTTAACAAAAATAGTTTACAATTAATGCTGGGAATGCTGCCTCCAGTCGCAATAAAAAAAATGCATACTTGGATTCGGACTCGTCATCTCATTTGTTCTAAAAATTTTTTGATATTTGAAAGTTTTGACTATTCAGCAGTAGAAAGATTTGAAGAATCTATTGTTACTTTGGGAGGAGAATTAATTTCTGTAGATGCCTTAAAAAAAGTTTGGCGAGGAAAACATCGACAAGTTATTCTCTATCAAGCAAAAGGAAGTTTTAAGAGTTCGAATCATCCTATTCAACAATATTGGTATAAAAATGGAAGCCTTTATACTAGATTTGATGAGCATTGTTAGTTAAATTTGTCCAGCAAACAAATCAGAAAAATTATTGATAAAAGGAAAATAAAATTATGGGTAATTCTGTGACAACGATCTTGAATAGAACATCGGAATTAGAGCAAAATATTCTGAGTTTTTCTGTTCATAATTCTTCCGAAGAAATGGAAATATTAATTCGAGCCATTTATCGGCAAGTTTTGGGTAATGCTCATATTACCGAGAGTGAAAGACTAACTGTAGCTGAATCTCAGTTAAAAAATGGCGATATTAGCGTACAAGAATTTGTCCGCATCCTTGCACAATCAGAGCTTTATAGTAATCGATTTTTCAATAATTGTGCACCACTACGTTCGGTTGAGTTAAATTTCAAACATTTACTCGGTAGGGCGCCAGAAAGCTACGAGGAAGTAAAACAACATATTCAAATTCTTGCTGAACAAGGATATGAGGCTGAAATTAATTCTTATATCGATAGTGATGAATATGTTGATGCTTTTGGTATGGATACTGTACCCTTTTTCAGAGGAAATAAAACTCAAACAGGCAAAAACAATCTTAGCTTTACTAATCTTTTAGCGCTTCAGCAAGGTGCTGCCAGTAGTGATTTGTCCAGCATTTTTGGTACTAGCTCTATTTTAATGCGATCGCTGATTAAAAATATACCTACTCGCATCAATCCCCTTTCTTCGCTGCCTTCTTATCAACCAGTAAAACCAGTAGTAGGCAAGATATCAACTGATGTCAGTAAAATTATTTCTAAAACACTAGGTTTACCAAGTTATCAACTAACTTCCACCATAGAGAAACCTTTTTCCACTGATTCAGGAACAGCAGAATCCTTACAACGTCAGTATCAATCATTTGAAGATAGCAAGCCCGTTCAATTACTAATCGGTGATTCAGAAGCAGATATAGAGGTTGTCATTCGAGCAATTTATCGTCAAGTTTTAGGTAATGCTCATGTAATGGAAAGTGAAAGGCCAATAGTTCTGGAATCTCAACTCAAAAATCGCAATCTAAGTGTCAGGGAATTTGTCAGACGGTTGGCAAAATCAGAGCTTTACCGCCGTCTATTTTTCGACAATTGCCCTCGTTATCGTTCTATTGAGTTGAATTTTAAACATTTACTTGGTCGCGCGCCTTATGATTACTCAGAAACCTTCTATCATAGTCAAATACTCGATCGAGGAGGATTTGCAGCAGAAATTGACTCCTATATTGATAGTGATGAGTATCAAGACGTTTTTGGGGAAAATATGGTTCCTTATACTCGTGGTTACAAAACTCAAACTGGACAAAAATTGCTTGGTTTTACCAATATGTTTAAACTCCTAACCAGTGTTTCTACTAGTGATAAAGCCGGACAAACAGGAAATTCACCCCGTGTTCTCAAACCTCTTATTTACAATAATTCAGGAGGAAATGTACCAGTTACAGATGTGGAGGCATTACTAGCTGAAATATTGAAGCCAAAAACACCATCAATTGAGCCTCTGGCATTAGCTCGTCAACAAACTCAACAGAAAGCCTATCAAGACTTACAACGTAAGTGTCAAGAACAAAGAAAACTGATTGAATCCTTGGAACAACGCCTAGCCCAATTGCAGCGTTTTGCCTCTATTGGGACAAAAGTATTAGGTACATGGCAAACGTCTGAAACACCGGGACCATCGCTTCAACCAATTTATCAAGATTATGGAGCGACTGCCGATTTAGGTAATACTTATGAAGGTTTATTGAAACAATCTGAAGAAAACTTAAAAGCGATCGCCTCCCTTCAATCGAAAATAGCCAACTCACAACGTCTAGCCCTGTTTGGGGAAAGACAATTAAATAAATGGCGTAGCCGAACCTTTTCATCCTAGGTAAGAGGTAACAAAAACTCTAGTGCAGGCACCTTGCCTGCACATAAATTCTCAACGAAGTTTATCTCTCATTCTTAATCGACAAATAAGGAAGATTCAGTACCGAGAAAGAACCCAAAAACGCTAGAAAATGCCATCGCTTGCAATCCATCAGGTTCCAAGGTAGCAAACATCTATGTCAGGTAGTGTAGCCCCAAACATCTCTGCTAGCTCAATTAGGGTTTGGTTGTGTTGCTAAAAAGAGCTTTAATAAGCTAATTCTGCATTCTGCATTCTTAATTCTGCATTCCTGCACTGAGCCTTTTGCTAGCGAAAATGGTAAATTGGTTAAGCAGTGCCAGTATCTTCAACTTTTATTTGCTGATATGAATAACAAATTATCAAGTACCACAGACCAGAAAAAATATGCTCCAGCAACCCAAAGAAATCGTCAACCGATTCTAGAGGTGTTAAAAATAAATTTACCTTCTCATGGTGATATCTTAGAAATTGCTGCTGGTACGGGAGAACACGCCATATTTTTTGCTCCTCATTTTTATCCCCGCCAATGGATTACCTCTGATGTCAACCCTGCCAACTTGGCTAGTATTAGAGCGTGGCAGCTAGATTGCCCTACCGATAATCTACCACTTCCTCTACGCATCAACGCCATTGAGCCAAGATGGGCGCTCGAAGATAGGGACAATAATATCACTACAGTAGTTAATATCAATATGATACATATAGCACCTTGGCAAGCTTGCTTGGGATTACTGGCAGGAGCAAGAAGAATTTTACCTTCTGGTGGTATTCTTTATCTATACGGACCATATCAGATCGGTGGAAAACACACCGCACCAAGTAATCTAGCATTTGACCAATCTTTACGCCAGCAAAATCCGCTCTGGGGAGTAAGAGATTTAGATGAAGTAGTGATTGCTGCCAAAAAAGAAGGATTAAGTTTACAAAAAACTGTTTCTATGCCTGCTAATAATTTATCAGTAATCTTGAAAAAGAATTAGCAATCATTCAGTGACTGATAATGTTGAGCAAATTTTAACTAATCAACGGTATTAACTGCCAACTTTAGGAATTAGCCAGAGCGATCGCTTTGGTAATGAGAGTTGAGGAGCGCACTATGTTAAAGTCAAGAGTATAATTTAGCCAGAGTGTCTTTCATGGTTTTATTTTCGCCGTGCTGTACTAGTTTATTCTCGTCAACTAATAACAATTAACAAAAACTATGTTTTCCCTTACTAAGAGTAGTTCCCGTCAACGTGAAATTCTGGAAATAGTATTAGGCAACGGTTGGGACTATATGCGAGGGGTTTTAACTGGAGGTAAACCAGATGAACCTAAACTGCCTACTCCCACAGTACTACGCAACATTTTAGTCGAATTAGGACCTTTTTATGTCAAGTTTGGTCAATTATTAAGTACTCGTCCTGATTTACTTCCTCCTAGTTATATTGAAGCTCTAAGTGCCCTACAAGCAAAAGTACCTTCAGTTGCCTGGAATAGGATACAAACAACCCTCCGCAGTCAATTCTCACAACCTCTCGAAGCAGTTTTCAGCACCATTAATCCCCAACCAGTAGCCGCTGGCTCTATTGCCCAAGTTCATCGTGCTACCCTCACCAATGGGGATGAAGTGGCAATTAAGATTCAACGTCCTGATATCGATCGCATTGTCAACCAGGATATTAGCATAATTAAGGGGATTGCCGAATTAGTCGCTTTTACTGACTTTGGCGAAGATTACGATGTTGTCACTTTAGCCGAAGAATTTACTAATGCAGTGAAAGCAGAATTAAATTTTCACCAAGAAGCTAACTATACTGAACAATTAAGGCTTAATCTGTCCAATAGTCGTTGGTTTGATTCTCAGCAGTTAGTTATTCCTCAGATCTATCAGCATCTTACTACTGAGAAAATTTTAGTCATGCAGTGGTTAGATGGTCAGCCTCTTTTAGAAGCAGATTTAAGGGGAAAACCAGAAGAAAAAACCAAAAAAAGACAAGAGATTAGTACTCTTTTATTTCGTGCTTTCTTTCAACAAATATTTATAGATGGTTTTTTTCATGCCGATCCTCATCCGGGTAATTTATTTTATCTTCAAGATGGTCGAGTAGCAATTTTTGATTGTGGCATGATTGGACGTTTAGATCCCCGCACACAACAATTGTTAACAGAAATGTTGTTGGCAATTGTCGATTTAGATGCCCAAAGATGTGCCCAATTAACTTTAGAATTATCCGAAAGTACGCAGCAAATTACTAATATTTCGCGGTTAGAAAATGATTACACTAAGATGTTACGTAAATATTATAATCTCAGCCTATCACAGTTAAATTTTAGTGAGGTGTTTTATGAAGTTTTAGAACTAGCGAGATCGAACAAAATCAGGCTACCCGGCAATATGGGTTTATATGCGAAAAGTCTAGCTAATTTAGAAGGAGTAGCACGTAAATTTAATCCTGAGATTAATCTTTTAGAAGAAATAAAACCGTTAATTACTGATTTATTTCGCCGTCAATTAATAGGCGATACCCCTTTTCAAACCCTTTTTAGAACTGTTTTAGATTTAAAAGCAATTGGTTTGCGATCGCCTCGTCAAATAGATGTAATCTTGGACCGTTTCAGCTCAGAAACTTTACAATGGAATTTGCGTTTGAGAGAATTAGAGGGTTTAAGGCGTAGTTTAGATGATTCTGCTAATAGATTATCTTTTAGTATTGTTGTCGGCTCATTAATCGTGGGAGCAGCGATTATTTCTACTGGTGCAACTACTGCACAATTACTATTGATTAGTAATATTCTGTTTGCCGCTGCAAGTTTTTTGGGTTTATGGTTAGTTATTAGTATTTTAAGATCTGGACGCTTGAATAAGTAGGAGTAGGATGTAGAATTTAGAATTTAGAATTTAGAATGCAGAATGAAAAAGCCTTAATTTTTGATAATTATATAAAGTTCCAACCCTCGTTATAATAAATAGTAGCGCTAGAAACTCTTGAACATTTAGCAGTACTATGCCAACCACGATCGTCAATGCAGTAGCGCCAACAAGAATCTGTGATGTTGGAGGATGGACGGACACCCGTTTTGCTAGAGCGGGCGCGGTATTCAACATCGCAATATATCCTTATGTCGAAGTCCAGATCCACTCTTTGCCACTGGAGCAGACTGAGGCTCATCTGGTCATTGAGGCAGAAAATTTCGGAGACTCCTATTCCCTCAATCCCGGACAGATAGTCTACAATAAGCATCCTTTGATTGAGGCGGCGATCGACACAATGAAGCTTCCACAAGATATGGCCTTAAGAATCAATATCTTCGCACATGCGCCGCCCGGCGCCTCCATGGGAACTTCTGCGGCAGTTTCTGTGGCTTTAATTGGAGCAGTTGATGCCCTTTCTGAAGGACGCTTATCGCCAGATGATACAGCTGCTTTAGCCCACTCAATTGAAACAGAGGAACTGGGGCTTGAGTGTGGCGTCCAGGATCAACTCGCTAGCGTTTATGGGGGGATCAATTTCATTGAGATAGATGATTTTCCTCACGCACGCGTCTCGAATCTAACAATTCCCGACCATATTTGGTGGGAGCTTGAGCAGAGACTTATGCTTGCATACATCGGTAAACCTCATTATTCTTCCGATATCCACAAAATGGTCATCGCCGATCTCGGAGATGAACCTCACAACGACCAGCGTTTGATACAACTGCGGCAGTTGGCTCATCAAGCTAGAGATGCGCTCTGCCAAGGAGATTTGATTAACCTTGGTAGAGTCTTTAACGAAAATACTCAGGTTCAGCGATCGCTTCACAAGCATCTCGTTTGTAATGATTTTGAGACCATAATATCACTGGCAGAGAACTTCGATGCCCTGGGCTGCAAAGTGAATGGTGCAGGAGGGGATGGCGGATCGGTTGCTATTCTTACTAATGGGGACATGCGGCAAAAGAGACTTTTGCAAAACGCTCTTCTTCAGCAAGGATTCCAAACGCTGCCCATCTTCCTTTCGCGCTTAGGACTACGAGTTTGGAAAACCCCCCAGCAATCCTTTATACTATAATCGTGCTTGGTTTCTTCCGATTGTGGGAGCTTGGTACAAACTCAAAGATTTTTTGGCTAATTGACCAGGAGAATTCGCTTGCCAAATTGTAATTGATTATTTTTTGAACGATAGATACAAATAAAAACATGAAAAAAATTTCCTTCTTGTTTATTTTGGTTTCTCTAGTTACTTCATTCGTTACCATTGGAGAAATAAAAACTAACCATGTCTGGGCTCAAGATGCTGGTGGAGACTCTCAAGAGTTTTTTGAAGAAGGAACTCAAGAGATGAATCAAGAAATTAAAGATTTACAAGAAAGACAGCATCAACAACAAACCTTAGAAGAAAAAGAAAAAAAACTCGAACAAGAATTAAAGATTCACCAAGAAGGACCAAGAATTGAGCAAGTCCCAAGTCCAGATCAAAGACTAGGACTGGATGATAATTTCCCATTCCAACCTAGGAATCAAGAAATACAAATTAAGTGATCTAAAGTAAGCTTTTTATCCGTTGGGAAAAAGTCGAAATTTTACCCTTAAGGAGTATAATTCTGGTTGAATAGCAATGGTAATATTCGCTTAAACTTAATCCTAAAAATTATTAAGAGAAACTTAGAACTTCCGCATTGACAAAAAAGCTTAAATCTGCATCCTCTAATTTGAGTAGATTTAGATACAGTTTCTCTCTGGGCAAACGCATCTAAATTTTATTTAACTAAAAATAATAGAAATGGTAGAGTAAATCGGACCTTATGAACATAAACTGATAGATATTGTCGTAATTGCTAGATCAATATCTGGCAAAAGTTTTAAACATTTAATCTTATTTTGTCACTTTTAGACTCTAATAATGAAATTGATAGCGGGAGCGAAGCGCTGCGAGCGGCGCAGTTCGCCTTTTAGGATAACGATCGCCTTATTTTTGCTCTGTGAGCCTAAATATGTAAGCTGTGTTCGCTTGGCTCAAATTCTGGAGGACTTATCTCATGACAGCATCAATCGTTTCTTGTGGCGAGAGAACTATACCCCCAAGGATTTGTTTGACGAAGTAGCTCCGAGAATCGAACTTGAAGGAGGGACGCTCAGTGTCGACGACATGGTAATTGACAAGCTCTATAGTGACCCGAAAAAAGCTGAGTTAATCGATTATTTTTGGTCAGGTAAACATAAAAAGACGGTCAAAGGGATTAACGTCGTCACCTTATACTACACCGATCTTAAAGGGGTGTCAGTTCCTGTCAATTATCGACTGGTGAATAAACTGGAGGGCCAAACTAAACATGATTATTTTTTAGAGATGTTGGTAAAAGTGAGAGCTTGGGGACTAAAGCCAGCAACAGTGACGGGAGACAGTTGGTATGCTTCCAAAGACAACTTGAATGTTCTTAAAGACAAGAAATTCAGGGGTCTGTTTGCCTTGGAAGCCAATCGCTCAGTCTCGGTTGAGCCAGGAGGAAAATATGTTCAAGTTCAAACCTTAAATATCCCTCAAGAGGGATTAATTGTTTACTTGAAACAAGTGGGGCCAGTCAAAATATAAAGATACGGTTTTCAAAAACGAATTCCGTTACTACGCCATGTTCACGCCTAAGCATGAGGATTTATGCTCCATCAGTTGGTCAGAATTTAAAAGGATTCACGACCAACACCCTGGAATTGAGCAGTACCATCGCGCTTTGAAACAAGTGTGTAATATCGAGCGTTTTCAAGTGCGAGAAACTCAGGCTAGAAAAACTCATATCTTCTGTGCTATTCGTGCCTTTGTTCAACTAGAATTCCTCAGATTAAGTAAGCAAATTATCAATTGGTATTCTCTCAAGAGGAATTTATTTACTGAGGTCATCCGCTCTTTTATTGTTCATAATTTAGAGTCTAACTTCCTTGACCTCAATAACTTGGAGAGAAGATTCTGAAGCTTAAATACATATTCTAGAAATCCTGTCAATGCGTAACTCCTAAGACAGTTTTTGGGAATGGAACAGGGCAGATTTTGTTGGCGAATTTCAAAGTTGAGCTCAGCCATCAGAAAACCGCTAATATCTTCATGAGAACCTGTCGGCAGCATTTCAACAATTACACCTTCAATTAATTGGTAGCGTTTACCGTCTTCTGGATACCATTCCAGAAACTCCTCAAAACTAATGGGTTTGCTTTGTGTTGCAACCATTTCTCATACCTCAAGATCGCTTCTATAATTTTACCTTTTTGATGGCAATGGAGGGAGCGAAGTGCTGGGAAAAGGGCGCAGATCGCATTTAAGACACCAACCGGCGATCGCTAATTGTTGTAGAGTTTGATTTAATTTTTTGATCTTCGAGGATTGCTTTGACTATTTCAGAGTTGATTAGTTCATTAATCACGAATCTTCATGGCATAAAGTAACCCTAATATAGAAAAGAGAATCTTGACAATATTCGTGCGCTTGTTCTATCAAAATTAGGACATTGAAATATTATAGATAGGAGTCGCAGAAAAAATAATTAGGGTATACTATTCGATTAGGGCGCTTATTGAGCAGTTGCTATTTTAAGGTAATCATGGATTTAATAGTCCTCAAAACGTTCATTTATCGATAATGATTTATTCCTTGAACAGAAAGACGCTCATTTTAGCTATACTCAATGACTACCTATCATTATCATAATAGACCCTAATGGAGCAAGCAGTCCAGTTCTTTCAATTCCCTCAAGAAATTACGCACAAAAAATATGAAGCCTTGAGAGCTTTTTATCTCGAAGGAAAATCAGCAGCGGAAGTGGCTCAACAGTTTGGCTATACTGTTTCCGCTGTTTACTCTCTCACCAGGGATTTCAATCAACACTTAAAGCAACCAAATCCTTCTCAACAATTTTTCGTCACCACGACTCTGGGTCGGAAGCCTAAAGAGCCAAAGGTGGAAAATGACCAGCTGATTATCTCTCTAAGATGGATCGAGGCTTAGGTTTATTCGCTGGTCTAACGGTGTTACCCAAAGCCAGTTGGTTTTCTTCCTACTCCCATCGCGTTACCCGTGCCATGAATCTGGCCTTTCTGAAAAGCCTTCATGGTCTTTGGCAGAAGCATCAGCTCTTAGGAGATTCTGCCAATGTTGATTTTGTGACTATACCCTACTGGGGCGAAGCTGAACATCTCGAAAATAATTGGTCAGCCACGAGAAACAAAGCCCTTAGTAGTATCCTAGCCGTTCTCGCTCAGGCTCCAGATACAGGCATTATCACTTATGGGGACACTAATATTAGACATTCTCACAAACAACAGGTGGTGCTAGAGTTTTTGGATTTTTACCGTCTCATTTCTTCCATCTCAATCGAGTCTCTTCCTCGATGGTGATTAAGCTTGACTTCGACCTGACCATGTCAATCCTGGCTCATAATCTTTATCGACTCCTCGCTAGGGATTTAGCTGGATTTGAAGTAAGCACCTCAACTTCTTAGTGATGACTCAGAATTTCCATGATGGGGACTTGGTTCTCTAATCCTAAAACGCTCTCCGCTCATCTAGGGGCGCGTTTTTGCTTGTGCCGAAGCGATCGCCTCAAAGAAGCGTGACAGGGTACGATTAGTTCTTTTACTCATTCTCCCCAGTTTGTATATTTGTCCACAAATTGATAAATTTGCCCACAGAGTCACTTGCTACTGCAACCAGTTATATCTATACCCAGGTTAACTAGGTAGTGCTAGTTAATAGTAGATAGTTTACCTTGAATTTTAGGGGTCATTTTCGTGCCATGAAAATCCGTGATGAATGGATTTTAACCCCCGGCAATAGTGACAGCGAAATTCGTAAAGCTTTCCAAGTCTTCTCTCAGTCAGCGGTGCGAGTTAGTCAGTCGGCAGGTAATTTAGGTTCTCTGGGTGGTTTTGGCAATTAAATTTAACATAGGGTAAGGGTTTGGTAGCCAAACCCTTACTATTTTGGAATATGCTCTTTCTGATATCAACTATCAATCATCAATAGGTTAAACTATACATAATTGATAAGCAATTCTTATATTGTCATGAAAAGTTTAAGTAGGCGATCGCCAAGGGAGCTGCTTCCGGGCACGCTGATTAACTGGTTATGTTTAGGAGTTATATCTAGTCTTACGATTACCTCAATAGTCCAAGCAGCAGAGAAGATCTATTTTAATTTTGGCACTCTTGAAGTTTCTCTCAGCATAGATTCCTTGGAAGAATACAGTAGAAAAGGAGAAATAAATCAAGAATTAGCTTTTTATTTACGAGAAATACCAGCAGCACAGCAAGCTCAATTTCGTGAATTTCTCACTCAAAATTATCACCTCGATAGTATCTACATACACCGTTTTTTACATACTCCTCTAGGAAAAGAAATCCTGACAGTGATGGGAAATATGATTAATATCGAAGGTGGTGTTAATGGGAAATATGCCTTAAGAGCTTCTTTGGTGCAAGCTGCTAGCGAGAGTAATGGGTTAAATTTGTTATCTGTCATGCGCAAGTTTCCCAAAAATATTGAGCTTGATATGGAGCCAATTTTGGCAGTAATGAAACTCATTCAACAAGCCCAGAATATCACTACAGGAATCGTTACAGAAGTAGAAAATTTACGCAACCTAGAAGCAGCAAACGAAAATTCCATCGATTTCCATACTCTATCAGATATTCGCCATCCTGGAATATTTCCAGTTAGCTATCGAGTTTTGCATCTTCAAGACAAACAAAGAAATAGGGAATTTTACGTTGAACTTTATTACCCCCCTATTGAAGGCCAAACTCCTGTTGTGATTATTTCTCACAGTTTAGCATCTCGTCCTCAAGATTTTGCTAAGTATGCCAAACATTTAGCATCCTATGGTTATTTAGTGGCAATTCCTCAACATCCGGGTAGTGATTTTGCTCAAATTCAAGAGATGTTGGCTGGTTATACCAGAAAAACTTTTGTGGTAGAAGAATTTATTAATCGTCCTGTTGATGTTAGTTATTTATTAGATGAATTAGCAATACTTAATCAAACAGAATTTAAGAGTAAATTAAATCTAGACTCTGTAGGTATAATTGGTCATTCCTTAGGAGGTTATACAGCTTTGGCTTTAGCGGGCGCACAAATTGATTTTGAAAATTTAGCTAGTAATTGTCAAGCTACTTTTCAACAAGCTAATCCTTCTTTACTACTTCAATGTCGTGCTCTACAGCTACCAGAACAAGATTATAACCTCAAAGATGACAGAATTAAAGCAATTTTCGCACTTAACCCCTTAAATCAGAGTATTTTTGGCGAGAAAGGTTTAAGCAAGATTACCATTCCTGTATTTTTATCCGCAGGCAGTAAAGATATAATTACTCCCGCAATTTATGAGCAGATTCCTTCTTTTTATCAGCTAGAAACTGCGGATAAATATTTAGCGCTCACTCAAGGAGATATTCATATAGATTTCTCTAATCTCGATCGTCAAACTCAGTCTATATTAGAGTCTTTGCCCAATTTTATTCCCCCTCGAGCAGAGGTATTAGATGGCTATATTTATGCAATGAGTTTGTCATTTTTTGAGGTTTATCTCAACCAAAACAGTTATTATCTTCCTTATCTACAATCTTCCTATAGTCAACATATTAGTCAAAAACCTTTTGATTTTTATTTGTTAGGTGCTACCACAGGGGAAAAGTTAAATAGAACTTTAATTCAATTACAACAGGAAGAACAAGAGAAATTTTTAAATTAAAAAATTAACTAATCTTTGTCATATAAAGTTACTAATCTAGCAATAAAAATAGCGGGATACATTTGTCCAATAATAGCCTCTAAATTAGCTAAAGCCATAGCCAGTTTATTAATTGGGCTAATATCACCATAACCTAAAGTTGTTAAAGTACTATAGCTAAAATAGACTAATTTGTATGTCTCTAAATTCTCTATTTGAATTGAAAAAGCATCTACGTCTATCAATAAAATTAGTTCATAAAACATATACCATAATATCCCGATCATCAAATAGATAGATATTCCTCCTTTGACAGTATCTCCTGTTACTTTTTTACTATTAAATATTTTGATGGTCATAAAAATTATTGCCATACTGATAAAGATGCTATATAAACTAAGAGTTATTATGCTTAAAAAAAATGTTGGTCTTTGGATATAGAGGATATTCTTCGTAGTAGTAAATATCAATGCTAATATCGCTAGTGCTTGAAAATAAATTTTAATTCTTTTAGGTAAATAAAAAGTCTTTAAAACCAAGGTTATTATACTTAAAAAACCCAGGGATATTAAAAATTGACCAATAACAAACCTTTGATCGAGTAATGAAGATAAGAGTAAAAGTATGACTAGAGAAGACAATAAATGATTATATTTATTTTGGGCAAACTTTTTAAACTTTGACCTGAGTGATTTTTGGTGTTTCATAGACTTTAGTTATTACTTTCATATAAACTAACTAATCTAGCAATAAAGATCACAGGATACATTTGTCCAACAATAGCTTCAAAATTAGTTAAAGTCATAGCGAATTTGTTTATAGGGCTAATGTCACCATAGCCCAAAGTTGTTAAAGTAGTAAAGCTAAAGTAGAGCAGTTCATATTGTCCCGAGACATCAGCAGGAATTAAACTAAAAGAGTCAGGATCGATAAGATAAAGTATTCTGTACCAGAAAAACCATAAAAAACCGAGCAAAAAATAAATAGATATTCCCCCTTGTATAGTAGCTAAGTTAACATTTTTATCTTGAAAAAGTCTTTTAATTAAGAAAACAATAGCTAATAACATAAACACTGAAGTTATTAAAAGATAGATAATTTCAAGACAAACATTCAGTAAATTATTCCCTTCAATTGGAATAAATAAATCAATTAATATAACTAAAATAGCTAGGCATTGAAATATTCGTTTAACTCTTTTATTTACCTCAAAAGTTCTCACGACTAATAAAAGATTGAAAACAAATATAAATTGTAGAAAAGTAACAGTTGAATTATTAGATGGTAAGATCGATGCTATAAGAAAAAAAATGATCAAAGATAGAAGCAGATGAGTATATTTCCTCTGGGAAAAATTTTCCCAGTAACGATTAAGTTGCCAAAAATTCATGTCGAATTAGGTTTAGTTTTTGCTCGATCAAGATAAACCTCAAACTATAACTTTTTTCATACTTATGAAGTATAGTTATATATTCTGGCTTTTGTTGATTGTTGATTGTTGATTGTTGATTGGATGTACCTCATGAGGAGTGAAAATTGCTATATGATTCACTCTAGTAAATAAGATATCCATTCTGGCTGTACTGAAGATGAACCATACCACATACCTGGTGAGGTTGGCGAATGCATTACCCTTTCTAAAGTAAGGTTAGTTGCGCCCTCTAAGTGTGCCGCTACCACAGGAGTAATACCATCACCCCAACAATTACCCTCCCCGCAGGTAAGTTGATAACTGTTATAGGCGAGCCAACTACCTAATCTTCTTTTACCATAAATAGCTTTACCAGCTACACAGACATAATGAACATCTTCATAAAAAGCTCCTGGATAGTTATTTTGGACAAAATCGAGATTTTTCTTCGTCCATCTTTCCTGACTCATATGAGGTGTACCCAAAGTGATCAAGGTAGAAACAAAAGAGTGAGCTTTCCAAATTCCCTCAGACTCAGATACATCCTCATGAATAGTATAGGGCTTTTCCCCTAAATAAATACGAGCAATCCAACCGCCAGCAGAATGACCAATTAAATTCACCGTAGAAGTGTTATGTTGTTTCATGGTTTGTTGTACGGTGGCATCAATAGCTTGTAAAATGGATACAACGGAACGACCGCCCAAAGTTGACAACCAGTCTCTTTTGCGTAGCGGTACAATTACAGTGGGAATACTTTGAGCAATTAAATCTTGTTGAAGTTGGGAATAATCAGTAAATCGGGCTAAATAACCAGGTAAAATAACAGCAGGTAGTGGCATTTTATTCAATTCAAAAACGTGCAAGTAGGTATTCTTTATGGTATCAGTGTCGGTACAGGCGATCCAGAATTAATTACGGTGAAAGGGTTACGCCTACTGCAAAAAGTAGCTGTAGTAGCTTTTCCTGCTGGCAGAGGAGACAAATCAGGTATTGCCGAAACCATCATCTCTCCTTACCTACAACTCCATCAACAAAAATTAGCGTTACATTTTCCCTACCTGCAAGATGAACAAATTTTAACTCAAGCATGGGAAAAAGCCGCAGAAACAGTCTGGCAATACCTGCAACAGGGAATAGATGTCGCTTTTGCTTGTGAAGGAGATGTGAGTTTTTACAGTACTTTTACTTATTTAGCCCAAACTTTACAGCGATCGCATCCTGAAGCAAAGATTGAAACCATACCGGGAGTAGCTTCCCCTATGGCGGCGGCGGCAGCTTTGTCTTTGCCTTTAACTATGCAGGCTCAGCGTTTAGTGGTGTTACCCGCTCTCTATACAGTAGATGAGTTGGAAGAAGTATTAGACTGGGCTGAGGTAGTAGTATTGTTAAAAGTTAGTTCAGTTTATCAACAAGTTTGGCAAGTTTTACAGCAGCGTAATTTGTTAGAGCGAGCTTGGGTAGTAGAAAGGGCAAGTTTTCCCCAACAAGTAATTTATCGGGATTTAGGCGATCGCCCTCAGTTACCACTATCATATTTCTCGATCTTAATTATTCATAATCATCATGAATGCAGAATGTTTAATTCTGGACTCTGAATTCTACATTCTGCATTCTAAAAGGACTATTTTAAGTTTGAGTGCGTATTTTTTTTACTTCTATGACATAAAATTCTCCTAAATCTTTTTCACCAATGGGAATATTTTGGTATTCTAGATTCCCTTCAATAATTACCTGATCACCAATTTGAGGAAGAGCTTCTTGAGTTAGTACCCAAATGACACCAGTTTCATCTTCTAATTGATAAGCTCCCTTACCAAGGAAAGGAACAGTTTTTTTAACTTGCCCCTTCACCTGAACTGTTTCCTGTGTTTGAGTTTGTTGTGGTAGTTCGCCAATCGCAATGATATTAAGAGATGGTAAGCCTAAATTCATTAATTGATCGCATCCCAGAATACCCGATAGTAAAAGAGGCAAAACACCAAGTTTAATCATCCGTACCTTATCATTCATAAATTTAACTATGCTCTAGATGGTTAAAAAAAATGAATCTCGCTAATTTGACAAGAGGATGCTTGCCCCTTGCCGATAATATCAATTGAATACTTCAATTCGATTTGTGGTATCAGCTTTGCTAATTACTTGCTCTTGCGATATGTTAACAATTAAGAGAGAATTAAAAACATCAATACTCAAAATCTAAATTCTAGTATAGAGAATGTAAGGATAATTATTGCCATGACGGCTCAGATTTTAGATGGTAAAACTTTAGCACAAAAAATTCAGTCCCAGTTAAAGGAGAAAATTCAGGGTAAGATAGACAAAATAGGAAGACCTCCTGGACTTGCGGTATTAATGGTAGGTGATAATCCTGCTAGTGCAGTTTATGTGCGTAATAAGGAGAAAGCTTGTCGTAAAGTTGGCATTGCTTCTTTTGGTGGTCATTTTCCTGCTCAAACTTCTCAAGCAGAATTAGAGCAAGCTATTGCCGAACTTAATCAAGACGATCGGGTTGATGGTATTTTAGTTCAGTTACCTTTGCCAAGTCATTTAGACGCGGTTGCATTACTCCACAAGATTACCCCTCACAAAGACGCTGACGGACTTCACCCCACCAATTTGGGCAAATTAGTCCGTGGTGAGGTGGGGTTGCGTAGTTGTACTCCTGCGGGAGTGATGGCGATTTTGGCTGAATATAGTCTTGATTTACCAGGAAAACGAGCAGTAGTCGTCGGCAGGAGTATTTTAGTGGGCAAACCCTTAGCTTTGATGTTACTGGAAAAAAATGCCACGGTAACTGTTGCCCATTCTCGTACTCAAGATTTAGCTAAAATTACCCGTGAGGCTGATATTTTAATTGCCGCAGTAGGCAAACCACAATTAATTACTGCTGAGATGGTTAAACCGGGCGCAGTGGTGATAGATGTAGGTATTAACCGTATTGAAGATACCCAAGGAAAGTCCCGTTTAGTAGGGGATGTGGCTTTTGATCAGGTCAAGCAAGTAGCATCTTATATTACACCTGTACCTGGAGGAGTTGGTCCCATGACGGTGGCAATGTTACTCCAAAATACTTATTTGAGTTATGCCAATAGTAGTCTGTCAAGATAGTTTTGAGGGACTGGCTAGGATAATTTTGGATTTTGGATTTTGGATTTTGGATTCTAAATTCTGAATTCTGCATTCTGCATTCTGCATTCCCATGTCCTATTCCTCATTGCAAAATTGACAGACTACTAGATATGGTTAACTAATGACAAATGACGAGAAACCAATCCTAAAACCATGCTAGACTTAGCAAAATTAGCCAAGCAAATCCCCGGTATTGGGCAACAAATGAAACAAGATGCTCTCGCCAGTATCGAAAGGTTAGAATTGGCTAAAAGTTTGCTGGCCAAAAGTCAACAACGACAAGCAGAACTGGTAAAATTACAGGAAACGTGGAGCGATCGCCTCATTTTCAGAGCTGCTACTCCCGTCGAACCCCTCAACACCCGCATCGAGCTACAACCTCCACCTGCGAGTCACAGTGTTTTTGCTACTGATGGCTCACAAATTTCTCCATCTCACCACGAAATTGCCTATTGCTACCTAATCAATATTGGACGTATTATGTTGCACTATGGGCAAAATTTACACCCTTTATTAGATACTCTGCCGGAAATTTATTATAAAGCCGAAGACTTATACGTTTCTCGACAGTGGGGGATTCGCATTGAGGAATGGATGGGATATCGGCGCAGCGCTTCTGAAGTGCAAGTATTAGCAGAAATGGCTTGTACTTGGGTGAAGCCACCAGGGGCACATATGAATATTCCTAACCTAGCTATGACCGATGGCTCTTTAATTTATTGGTTTTTGGAGACATTACCAGTTGATGCTCGTAATCAAATTTTAACCCCTATTCTGACAGCGTGGGAAGAATTACGTCAAACGAAAATTCCCGTACTTGGTTATGTAAGTGCATCTCGCAGTATAGAAGCAGTTAATTTTTTACGTTTTCTCGCTTGTACTTATGAAAATCCCAATTGTGTAGCATTTTGTAATCAGGAAGAAGACAAAACTCCCTGTCAAGTAATTGAGCCCATCAGAGATGCCAATCTCTGGAGTCATTTGTTACAACCAGGGCAAAGAGGTCCTTTATGGCGCAGTAATTCACGTATTTTAGACTTATATGATGACTATCACCGCGTCTATTTTTGTTATGTTCATGTTGGTACAGAAATTGCCCGCATCGAAATACCTGCTTGGGTGGCTGAAGACGAAAGCTTACTCAATCAAGCTTTAAGTATTACACTCGCTCAAGTAAATAAAGGTTTTGGTTATCCTGTGGCTTTAGCAGAAGCCCATAACTTAGCAGTGGTAAAAGGAGGCGATCGCACTCGTTTTTTTGCCCTGCTGGAAGAACAAATGATCCGTGCCGGTTTGAAGAATGTGGGTACATCCTACAAAGAAACTCGCAAACGAGGGAGTATTGCTTGATAGTTGATGGTTGATGGTTGATGGTTGATGGGGGAATTGTAGAGGAGGCTCAATACTGCTCGGTTAAGAAAATATAATGGCAGGTTTTGACAAAATTACGAATTACGAATTACGAAAAAGCAAGAAGAACTTATTGCGAGTAAAAATAAATTAAATCTCTTTTAAAACCTAAATATTCTGATTTATGCTGATTTTTTCCATTTTTCCTTATGCCTTTTGCTTTAAAAGTTTTAGTATTATTGTACTGATGCAAGATCTGAGCCTCCCACTATCGGCGATCGCCAATGGCAATATTAGGAAGAAACACGCTTGTACACCTGATCTAAAAAAAGTGTTCCTTAAGAGAAATTAGCAATTTTTAAGCCACTCCATAATTAGTATAAGGACGTTTAAACGGTGGTTGTAAACCCAAAACAATATCTTCCCGTGTCACCCCCATTTCAATTAAATCCTCTGCTGGATTAAGATCGGTGGCATTTTGCTGTAACCAGATTTTGTCATCTTTAATATCAAAATGAATCACAGAATAATAAATCCGCTTAGAGCCTTCCCAACCCACCTTCATCCATACATAGTGGTCTTGTTTTTCATCAAAAATTAACTGGGATTCCCAATTTTGCTCTCGCTTTCCCCATGAATTATATAGAGAAAGCAAATCTTTAATATACTGGCGATAGATTGTTAGTTTATCCATTGAGTTAACCCCCCTTTCTCAGAATCATAAATAATTAACTATAATTGGTATTCATTAATTGCTAATTGGGCAAAAGTTGATTGAAAAAACTCTTCATAGGCATCCAAAGGAATTGCTAAAAACAAAATTCTCTGTGGTTCAATA
>JAAUYA010355738.1_pt1 | contig 19389 bp, 14 predicted proteins | sample 7278161 | NCBI WGS metagenome assembly JAAUYA01 (sample SAMN14350120, study PRJNA611818) | marine sediment metagenome | isolation source: surface marine sediment (3m) | place: French Polynesia: Moorea | collected 2018-08
AATAACAACCCCAGAACAAAGAGTAAAACTTGCCAATAAATGGGTTCTGCCAAAAGCATCCCCCACCAGGAGAGTCTACATCCCCAAATCAAATGGCAAGAAACGTCCTCTAGGAATACCCACCGTAAGAGATAGAGTCGCACAGGGACTTTTAAAGTCGATACTAGAACCAGAATGGGAAACCATTTTTGAAGCCCATTCCTATGGCTTTAGAAAAGGAAGAAGTATTCACGATGCCATTGCACAAGCGTACATACGATTGAACAAAGGTCATGATACTTGGGTTCTAGACGCTGATATTCGAGGATTCTTTGACAACTTAGCACATGAATCCATCCTCAGTGCTATCAAATCTATCCCACGGGAGGATTTGATTAAGGGATGGTTAAAAGCTGGGATTATCGACAAAGGGGTTTATCACCCGACCGAAACAGGCACTCCGCAAGGCGGGGTTTGCAGCCCATTACTAGCTAATATTGGTTTACATGGACTACAACAGAAGATTAGAGAATGGGGTGGAATAACAAGAGATAAAGCTCCAGTTCTCGGCTTCATACGCTATTGTGATGACTTCATAATTACAGCTAGAGACAAAGGAAGTCTCGAAAAAGTGCTTACCCAGATACAAGCTTGGCTGTCAAAAAGAGGATTAGAAATCAGTTCTGAGAAGACCCGAATTGTCAATATATCCAATGGCTTCAATTTCTTGGGATATAACCTAAGACAATATAATGGCAAACTCCTAATCAAACCGCAGAAAGAAAAAGTCTTAGCATTCTGTAGGGATGTGGGAGAAACCATCAAAAAGCTATATGGAGTTGAACAAGAAGCGGTTATTAGAAAACTCAATCCAATTCTCAGAGGTTATGCTGAATCATATAAGAGGGTAGTCAGCAAAGAAACTTTCTCCTACATCTCCTATCGAGTATGGCAATACTTACGAAAATGGGCGATTAGGAGACACCCGAAGAAAAGTAAAAAGTGGGCTAAAGACCTTTACTTCCATAGCATCGACCAACGAAGCCAGGTCTTCGCTGTCAGAAATAAAAACCCGAGACGAAATTCTGAGTGGTTTGAGCTATATGACATAGTGAGGACTGGTAACAGTCCAATCCTACCCGACCGCAATCAGAGCCAAAGCAGATAGGCATACTGGCGCTAATGGGGAGACGGCAAGGGTAAACAAGTCCTAGAAAAACTTCTTACTGAAGAAACATCAATCTGAATAATAAAATTTTCAAAATCTATAATAGAATTAACCGATAGAAAAATGTTATGAAAAATCGCCGTCGCCGTCGCCGCCGCCGTCAAGGCTTAGATGAAGAAAGAAAAAGAGAACTCAGATATGACTTACGTGATTATTTTCTCTGGTCAAAAAATCTTGCCTTGACAGACGCTCAAGATCAATCCTTGGGATTCGGAGGAGAAAATGATTCGGAAGCAGCTACAGCTACTGCCGATCGAGAATTAGATCCCCAAGCACTACTAGAGAGAGCCAGGAAATTTGGCTATAATTTTGCTGATGTTTCCGTATTGCCTCCTGCTCAGAGTGGAAAACAAAGTACTCAGAGTCCGTCACAGCAAGCAGAAGAGAGCAAAAGAGATGCTCAAGAAACTACTCAAACAGCACTGCCCCAAGAAGAAAAACAAGAATCGGCACACCAGCCAGAAAAAGATGGGGTAAAATCTGAGCAAGAAGAACAAGAGCAAAATTTCTCTCCTTACAGTCAATATGTGTTAGAGCAAATGCAGCAAGCTCAGGAAGAGCCAAATGAACCATTATACTCTGAGCAAGTACAATATTTAGTAGATTTACCTGCTGCTTTAGAATCTGACAACAGAGATACAGGTCACAGTATTAAAGCTTTTGCCGATCCTTTCTTAATTCTCAAAGAGTTATTGTGGATGGCGGGGAGACAAAACCCTGAATTGGAGGTTATTCAGCGTTTGTGGTTGGTGTGGACAAAATGGTATACTTATTATCATGCTTGGTCTTTGGTGGTTAGGGATGAGTATCGTTATTTGCCAGGCACAAATTCGAGCTTATCAGGCGATCGCCAGCAAGGCGATTATCAATACAGAGGAATTCATCAACTAGAAACTTACCACCTAGAAAACAGTATCTTACAAGTGATGCGTTGGGAATTTGCCCACAAATCAGAGCTAGAAAAACAGTTTAATCCTATCCCCAATCTACACCAGTTACACGGTTATTTTGTTGGGTTACGCCGTCGCTATTGGGATAGTACTTCTTGGCAGTATAGAGTTAATCTGGGAGCTAAATTAACTCTGCAAGAAGATGATGATGAAGAATTAGAATTTACCACTGAAGAATGAAAATAATGTACCGTAGGGTAATTACATCTATCAATAATTTTTGTTAACCGAGCAGTATGGGAGTGGGCAATGCCCACCACTAACTTCTGCTCAAATGCTCAAAGTTTCAGACTTTTGAACCCACTAGTCAGAGGAAATTTTTGTCCTCATTTGTTCTAAACTCGTTTCTATGGCGCTGAGCTGCATTTGCAATTGTAATAAGTTAGTTTCAAGATCATCTTTTTTACTTTCAACTTTCATCATTTCTTGTTCTTTGGTTTTCTTCTGCTGGTACTCACTGATGCTCGTAGTAATTACACCAATAAAGAGGTTGATGAAAATCATGGCACCTATAAGGGCAAAGCTAACGAAGAAAAGAGCAGCTACCAGGGGCGAAGCCGATGGATTTGTACATAGATCTTCAGGATAAGGATTACCAGTTCTAAAATTATCACAGCCATACATATTGATGTACATTACATCTGTCCAATCCTCAAAGGTAACAATCCGAAATAACGTTAGCATTGACAATGATAAGGAACCAAAGTGAATCGGATCGTTGGCCGCAAAGAGAAAAGTTGCTAGCACACCATATATATAAAAAACCAGGGCAAGCAATAAGATAATGTATCCCATGGAAGGAATAGAAGCCAGGATCGCATTAACTACAACCTGTAATCTTGGTAGTACACGTACTAATCTCAGGAATCGGAGGATTCGAAGTAGACGTAAAACGATCACATAGTTGTTATTAATAGGCAGAAAGAAAGCGACAACAATAATAAAGTCGAAGACATTCCAAGGATCTTGAAAATAGCGCCAAGATTGCGGAGCTTCAGCTATTATTTTGAGAATGAACTCGGCAACAAAAATCCAGACAACAATATGATCGAGAATCTCTAGTAGCCAACCATATTTAGCTACCAATTCTGGATTAGTTTGTATCCCTACCAAAATACCAGCAAGAACGATTACTGCTAGAATAGTGTATTCAAAGGTATTAGATTTAACAATTCTTGCTATTTTAGTTTGCATGATATAAATTCCTCTGAGCAAAAAAAAAGAAAGTTATTTTGATAAAAATGGCTATTAATAGCTTGATAAACTCAAAATTACTGAGCAATAACCCTTTTACCTTTAACTTTAACCTTTATGTGACCTTTGAGCGACAAATCCACTATCCCAATTCTGCGCTAGCAGTTTGTTGGTGATTATGGCTTTTCTCCTCTAGTTCTCTTACTTCTCGTGCTAGGAAATAGTTAAGTGCGGTTCTAATCACGGCAATCAGTGCCAGTTTTCCCAAAGAATCCCAAGTAGGCGCGATCGCTGTGGCGACAATATCAGCTGCTAACAGATATGTTAGCGACATGGCTAGGGCTTCTCCAAACTCTAAGCGAATTGCTGCTTGAGTCCTATGATTTTTGAGTTTGGGAAGATTGAGAAATACCCTTTGTAGGGTTGTAACTATGGCGATGGCAATAATCAGGAGTGCGATGATTTCACAGATATGTTGCAAGAAAGTGGCGATACCGTGTAGAACATTTTCAATGGTACTATTAACCGGCGTCAAAATAACTCCCTCATCACCCTCTGTGGTAATTATCTGCGCCAAGACATAGATCTGATTTAGCATCATGAACCTTAAAGTAAGTTTTACAGTAAATTTTAGAGTAAATTTAACTTCTGTCAATACATCGTCATCACTTTTAGCAGCTTTCTGAAGAGCAAATACTGAGATGGTATAATCTTTTAGAGAAATCACCTTAACTAACAATGATACTGAATAGTTAACTTGTAGTTCCTGACAATAGATAAACATGATCTTACTTGATTCATTTTCTCAATAAAATCTGATGTGGCCAAGAATCAAACAAAAATTAAAAAAGTGGCAAGGAACTCTTCTGATTACTCCTTGCATAGCAGGATTAATAATTCTTGGTAATAATGCGGGAATTTTCCGTATCCTCGAATGGTCAATACTAGATCAATTTTTTCGTCTGCGTATTTATGAACCGATTGAAGAGCGCATAGTCATAGTTACTATTGATGAGTCAGATATTGAATACGTAAAGCAATGGCCCATGTCAGATCGGGTAATGGCTAAGGTAATCCGCAATCTTAAAGCCCAAAAACCATTAGCTATTGCTATGAATATTTATCGAGATTTACCAGTAGAACCAGGACACCAAGAGTTAGTTCAAGAGTTTAAGTATACTCCCAACTTGATCGGTATCCAAAAAGTTGCCAGTAATCCCGTTGCCCCACCCCCAATCTTAAAAGAATACGAGCGAGTTGCCGCTGACGATCTTTTACTAGATACTGATGGCAAAATTCGACGGGGAATTGTGCTTTTGAGTGAGCCAGATGGCAATGTAATCGAAGGATTAGGCGTAAAAATGGCACTTAGATACCTAGAAAATCAAGGAATTGAACTGAAAACCATCGATCGAGATAAACAAGTATATAGTTTAGGACAAGCCAAGTTTGTTCCTCTTTCCGGTAATGATGGTGAATACAACGATCGGGATATGGGGGGATACCAAATTCTCTTGAACTATCGAGGAGGACTAGAAAAATTTCTCCATATTTCTATCAAAGAAGTTCTAGAAAATCATATTCCTGACAATTTAATGCGCGATCGCCTAGTTTTTATCGGCGCTAAAGCTCCCAGTCTCAACAGTAATTTTCCCACACCTTACAGCAGTGTTCTACTCGCTCCTGTAAAATTAGTTCCTGGAGTCGTCATTCACGCCAATCTAACCAGTCAAATTCTCAGTGCAGTCCTAGATAATCGCCCGATGCTCAGAGCTACAAGTAAACCGATTAATTGGCTGTGGATTTTTTTCTGGTCTGGTTATACCACCACTGTTGCGACCATGTTTATTTATCAACGTTGGGTAACAGTAGTGAGAATCTTACTCGCAGGAGGCATGGTTGTCACCAGTGCCTATATCGCTTTTTCATTAGGCTGGTTGATTCCAGTATTTACACCTCTTCTAGCAGTGGGTAGTGCAGCAGTAGTCAGCATTGGTTTTGTTTTGTGGGAAAATCTGATGCTTTCTCACCGCAAATTTGAAGAATATGCTCATACTTTAGAAGATAAAGTTAAAGAACGTACTGCTGAGCTAGCCCAAGCCAATGAGGAAATTAGTGCTCTTAATCACAAACTGGAGCAGGAAAATCTGCGGATGGGTGCGGAGTTAGATGTGGCTCGCCAACTTCAGCAAATGGTTTTGCCTAAACCAGAAGAACTTGAAGCTATTGAAGGTATTGATATTGCCGGTTATATGGATCCTGCTGATGAGGTAGGCGGCGATTATTATGATGTGCTGCATGCTGACGGTTTGGTAACCATAGGCATTGGCGACGTGATGGGACATGGTTTAGAAAGTGGCATTGTCATGTTAATGACTCAAACTGTGGTTCGTACTCTTCAAGAAATTAGGGAAACTGATCCGGTAAGATTTTTGGATACTCTCAACCGTACTATTTATAAAAATGTTCAGCGGATGAACTCTGATAAAAGCTTGACTTTAACCATTCTTAACTATTCAGAGGGCAGAGTTAGCATCAGTGGACAACATGAAGAAACCATTGTCGTGCGATCGGGAGGTTATATTGAACGTATTGACACTATGGATTTGGGTTTGCCTATTGGTATAGATGATGACATTATTGATTTTATCGATCACATGACGGTAGAATTGCAAAGCGGTGATGGTATCGTTCTCTACACCGATGGCATTCCCGAGGCTTTCAATCTTAATAAGGAACAGTATAGTGTAGAAAGACTCTGTGAAGTAATCAGTCAAAACTGGGGACTTACAGCCCAAGAAATAAAAGAGGCTGTTATCAAAGATGTCAGGAATTTTATCGGAGAACAAAAGGTTTTTGATGATATTACTTTGTTGGTTTTCAAACAGGAATAATAGTTAGTGAAATATATATTGACATGATATTTAAGAGGTTTAATTATTATGACTCAAATCTTTGGAGATTTTATCGCTCAGTTTCCACCAGAAAATAATTCTTTGGAAATAATTTTTACTCCTACCTCTTGTCCGATTAAGCGGCGATGGAAAAATAATCGTTTATCGGCCCAATTTGTCGCCGATTATTTTTCTAGTTTTTTACCGGTGGATGAGGAAGATCCTCAGGGGCAAAGACGAATCAAAGAAAGTCAAGGTTCCGTCAGTTACATTGCTAATGAATTATTAGAAAATGCCATGAAATTTAACGATTATGTGGCCAATTATCAGATTAAATTCGGCGTTCAATTTCTGGAAGAAACAGATTTGAAAGTTGTTATGTATGCCATTAATAGTGTATCCTCTAAAGGAGTAGATAAATTCCAAAATTTTATCGAGGAATTATTGTCTTCAGATCCAGAAGAACTTTATGTTCTTCAAGTAGAGAAAAGTATTGAGGAAGATAAAGAAGTATCTGGTTTAGGTTTTATAACCATGATTAATGACTATTCTGCTAAACTAGGCTGGAAATTTGATACAGCTCCAGAAAACTCTCAAATTCTCACCGTGACTACTATGGTTCAGATCATAGTATGATTTATTTGTCTTAATCCATTCTTAATCTACTCAGATTATCGAAGTGAAGGAAAAAAATGACCATTCAGGAAATAAAAGATAGCGATTATTTAGTTCAATACGATCCAGAATCTGTAACTATTAATTTTAAAGGAATATTAAGTCTTGGTGGACCAAAAGAATATAAGCCTATAGCCGATTTATTGAATCAAACTGCTGCCTCTGAGCCGCCAGAAATAACTCTGAATCTACGAGAATTAGAATTTCTGAATAGTTCAGGAATTAGTATGCTATCTAAGTTTGTGGTGGGTTTACGTAAAAAGAAGGGTGTTCAGCTGATAATTCTCGGTTCCAACGAAATGCCTTGGCAAGGTAAATCATTGAAAAATTTGCCAAAATTTCTCCCCAGTTTAAAGTTAGAAATTGAATAGAGTATTTATATAGTCTCGATTAACTGTAGAGACAAGATTATTTCGAGGAGGATTTGTGGATATATTTTGGGATATATTTTGGGTTGTCTTCAAGCTAATTATCACAGCGATTTGTACCTACGGGTTATATGTGATCATTTTTCGTATCCTCAGAACTATTTTTCGCAAACTAGAAAAAGATATTGCCCTGGTTACTTTAAATGTTTCTGCTTATCCTGCCCTAGCAGTATTTATTCTCCTCTGTCTAAAGTTAACTTTTGACAAATTTGTTTTTAATCAAACTTTTGCTTGGCTAGATAGTTTACTTTTAGCAACTATTATCATTTCGCTGAGTTACTGGGCATATCAGTTGTTTATTCATGTAATTATCTACTATCTCAAAGAATATGCACTCACAACGGAAGCTATGTGGGATAATGTTTTACTGCCATTGCTAGAAGGTGTTATTCCTATAGTTATTTTTTTAATTGGTGGTTCCAGCATTATACAGTTTTGTCTCAAAATTGATTTAACAGGAATATGGGTAGCTTTAGGAGGAGGAACTTTGGTGATCGGTTTTGCCGTTAAAGATATTTTGGCAAACTTTTTTAGTGGCATTGTGTTACTAATTGATAGTCCTTTTCAGTTCGGAGATGTGTTGCGTTTTGAAAATCAAGCAGGTACTAAAAGTGCTTTAGGAATTTTGCGCAAAATTGGCGTGCGTGTTACTCAAGTGTATATGTTTGAAAGTCATACAGAGGTCTATATTCCTAATAGTGTAGTTCAGGGTCAGAAAATTACCAACTTAAGTCGCCCCATTGAGCCAGTATATTATTCTACGCCGATTGAGTTAACTCCCTACTGCGATCTTGAAGCAGCAAAAAGAATTATGAAAGAGGTTATTCAAGCTCACCCAGATACTCTAGGAAATATTGCTACTAAATTAGAGTATTTAGATAATTATTACAACTGGACGGAAGATAAATATGCAGATAGCTTCGAGAAAAAAAAAGAAAATGGCAGAATTAGACTACAGGCAGAAAATAAAGTAAATCTTAAGCTCGACGAAATTGAACAGACATTAGAAGCTTTAATCCTCACCCTTTGTTTTCTGGAAAAAGAAGGCTTAGATCCTGAAGAAATAGAAACCATTCAAGCGGAATTTCAAGAAGTATTAGACTTAATTGGCTTAGAAATCAGAGAAGAGCCAGCTAAAAAACCCCAGTTTATGCTTCCCTTTCTCATTCATACCCAAATTATTACTGAGTTTACTCTCAAAGAAAGTACAGAACCAGATAACTTGATTAATTTGGTCAGAGAATGGTATCGAATTTGGCTTGAAGATCCCAATATTGTCCATCAAGATCAATATGTTTTACCAGAAATATGGGAACGCAAGCTTACTTTACTCAAAAAACGAGTTTACAGACTCTATCGAAAAATTCTTTATCCACAACAAGAAGAAACCAGACTTGATGACTATGTACAAGAATTAGTTAGATGGTTAAGAGAACGTTTTAAACAAGCTCGTAGTGAGTGGCAAGAACCAGAAATACGTATGGAAAGAGTTAAGCATGATGAAGGTCATACCTATATTCAATTTACCCTGAATTACTACGTTGATGACATCCGTTTAGAGGATGCTGAGCGTGGTATTCGGGTTAATAGCGATATTCATCGGGAAATTATGACTCATCTTAAAGATGCTTGTATTTCATCTCCAAATTAAAAAATTTACTATGTGCGCTGACGCGTTGTATGCCGCCTACCTGTAACTCCAGTTTTCAAAAAGGATGATAGACATACATCAATGCCCTCACCCCCAACCCCTCTCCATCCCCCCTAACCCCCCTTAGTAAGGGGGGAAGGGAGAGGGGGCGATATATCTCTCAAGGTTAAAGAAAATTGGTATAACCCCGGCCGTTGTTGGGAGCGAAGTCGCTTTGCTCGCTAATCAAGCGTGCTTACTATAATACATATATGTAGAAGAAAAAAGGTTATGATTACCAAATCACCAGAAAGAAAAGAGTCTAATTGGTTCAAACAAGAACTGGAAAATTGTCTGATTAAAACTAATGTCAAATCCCCAGATGAAGTGATTAATTTTTGTGAGGAAAAGCTAGGAAAAATAACTGACAATTATCCTAACTTAAAAGAAGAATTCAGCCGAGCTGTATTGGAAACTTTTGAACTCGCATCATCAGGAATACTAATTGACAACTCAATGATAATATCACCTTAATTCTAACCAAAGAAGAAACGATAAATCAGATAGAATTGTTAGTTCAAGAAAATATCTAGAGTGGGGGCTGAGGAAACTGATGATGATGATGAACCGTTTATGGAGAAGATGAAACGTTTAACCAAGGTGTTACAGGGGCAATTTGCCGATTTTGCTCAGTTAGAGGCGTAAATTAAGCAGAATTTAAGTAATTTAGGTTGGTAAGGAGTGGGAATTTGAACTGTGAAAATTTAGTTTTTTCGAGTCATGCTATCCAACAAATGTTTTTTAGACGGATTAGTAAACAGGATGTAAAAACTACGATTAATTACGGGGAAGTTATCGAAGAAAATCCCAATGATAGCCCATTTCCAACTTATTTAATTCTGGATTTTGTCAATGGTAAACCAATTCATGTGGTGTTTTCTTATGATGAAATGAAAGACACAGGATATGTGGTAACGGCTTATATTCCTGATAGTCAATTATGGACTGATAATTTTAGAAAACGGAGGTAATTATGATGGAATGTGTCATTTGTAAACATGGAAAAACTCAGCCAGGATTAGTTACTGTTACTTTAGAAAGGGATGATTGTATTGTTATTTTAAAACAAGTTCCCGCAGATGTTTGTGAGAATTGCGGTGAATATTATTTAAGTGAATCGGTGACAGATGAGGTTTTGAATAAGGCTGAGGATGCTGTTAACAAAGGGGCTGAGGTGGAGATTTTACGCTATGTTGCTTAAGCTTTTATGGGGATATGGGTATACACATCTAACTTGATATAGTTATTTTTTATAGGGTTTATTTAGCTAATCTTGATATAAAAGAGTGTATCATCAGTTAATTTATTCACAATTACTCAGGAAATATCAAAAGATCTTCTGTAAAAAGCCATTGAAGAAGTTTGGCAATAAATGAGGTTTCAGGTTGTATTATTAAGTTAAATTTATCACCTATTTAGTAATAGATAGAAGGCGGAAAATTTTTAATTCAATTACTTTTTGTTTTACCACAATTAGTGGAAACTTTTACCGATTACAGTGGTACAACTGGTAATTATAACCATCTACATAAGGAAGTTTTTCATCATCCAAGCTACAATTATTAAGTTTTACAGGTGCATTAAAGTTAACCAACCATAAATCTAATGGTGAGTTAATATTATTGATATTTTCCCGGAGAGTTTCTGTGGCGATGGGGTCATTTAGTTGATTTTGGTGCGCTATTAAAAACTGCGGTTTAAATGAACTTTTCTTTTGAGATGCAATCCAACCAATACCCATGATTTCTCCAGTTTGTACCAGGGTTTGATGAGTAGTAGCAATTAAAACATTTTCGGCAGATTTATTACTAATAATAGGCACCAACAAATCAGGGCGATAATATTTTTGGTAGCCTAAATTCATGGCAACAGTAACAGCACTTAATAATCCCATCACTCCTAAAAACAGGAACGATTTGTTTCTCCAACTTGGAAAAATTATTTTAGTATTTGCCAGACAAGCAGCTACAAATAATATTACCATTGGAAAGTAAACAAAGCTATACCTTGGTCCTTTAGTAATATCCATCTTTAAAATATAAGTGATTACCAAAAATATACCAATACTTATTAATAGTAATACTGTCAATAAATCCCTGATGATAATATCATGAGCTTGATAAAAACCTTTTATGCCTCGATATATTTGAGGTGTTAACCACCAAAAAAATAATAACATAATGATTGCAGATAATATGACTACAACTAAATAATCTGACTCAACTGGCAATAAAGATATCATTGTTATCCAAGCAGCCAATAATTGAAAAATGGGGCTAACTAAAGCTAAAAAAGTGTTATATCTTTCAATCCATACTGTCATTCCCTTACCATAATCATTGGAGACAACCGCCGTAAACCAGTATAAAATAATAGTTGAAGTAGCCACAAAAACACTTAATATTTTTAATAAATTTAGGCGAAAATTTTGAATATTTTCTAATTTGTTTTTCTCCTTAAAACCAAGCTTCATATCCTTTTTTTGCTTGGGTCTTTTTCTATAATTATAGAAACAGTAAATTAAAGCTATACCTTGAGTTACTAAACTAATTACGAAGAAGTAATGAGTTAAAAAACCAAGACTATTGATAACAATCCAAATTACTACCAATTTAAGAGGAATAACTCTATCTGAAAATAGATATTTAACTGCTATTACTAAACAAGAAATAGCAGCAATTACCCATAAAATTCCTAAAGTGTAATGACGGGCTTCTTGTGCTAAATAGATACCATAAGGAGAGACGGTCATTAGCCATGCTGCTAAGTAAGCAACGTAACGGGAAGAAAAAGCAACTCTGGCGAGGTAATAAATGGCAGGAATAGACAAAGCTCCACACAGCGCAGGAAGCGATCGCCCTACCCACAAAGATACATATTCTCCTTGATTGGGAAATAACTTATACCACAAGTTAGCTAAGACAAAATAGATAGGAGGATGGTTATCCTTATTGACCAATAAAGACACTACATCAGTAATGTTTGCCTCCGGATTAAGTTGAAGCGGTTTGAGCAATTGCTCAATAGTAATAACTTGGTCTAAAGGGACTAAATCATAACTATTACCTAAACTAAATACTAAACTAGCAAATTCATCTGTCCAAGGTGGTTTAGATGTTAGAAGAGTAAACCTTAAAATTACGCCTAAAACAATACAAGTAATCAGAAAAATCCAAGAAAAAAAATCTTCTTTTGGTAAGTTATTTATCCTGTTATTTTGTAGTAAAGAATAATTTTTAATTTGTTTAATCATAAAGTTTATTGTAAGATTAAGTTTTAGGTGCTAGGTGCCAGATAATAGGTGATAGTTGATTAAGAGTAAAAAAACAATCAACAATCAACAATCAACAATCAACAATTAACAAATTATGCAGACAATAGATTGGATCGTAGTCATACTATACCTGATTTTAACCATGGTATTAGGATTATATTTATCAGGGAAAGCCGCTAAAAGTCTAGAAGATTTTTTTGTTTCTGGGCGATCGCTACCTTGGTGGTTAGCAGGTACAAGTATGGCAGCGACTACCTTTTCTATCGATACTCCCCTGTATATTTGTGGAGTAGTAGCCACTAGGGGTATCGCTGGTAACTGGGAATGGTGGAGTTTTGGCATCGCCCATATTGTCTTAATCTACATTTTTGCCCGACTTTGGCGGAGGGCAGAAATTGTCACCGACGCTGAACTAACTGAAATTCGCTACGGCGGTAAAACCGCAGCGATTTTAAGAGCGACTAAAGCCTTTTTATTTGCCGTGCCGATTAATTCTATCGGTATTGGTTATGCCATGTTAGCGATGGTAAAAGTCGTGGATGCCTTGCAATTATGGTCAAGTTTAGGCTTTAATCCTGGAGAATATGAGAAAATTTGGAGCGTAATCGGTGTTAGTATATTTGTACTGGTTTATTCAGGTTTTGCGGGGTTGTGGGGAGTAGTTGTTACCGACTTTTTCCAGTTTTTCTTGGCTTTGTTTGGGGCAGTTGTGGTTGCGATCATTGCGGTTAACCATGTGGGAGGTATTCATCAGCTAATTCCTCAAGTGCAACAAGCTACAGATATCGATGTATTGTCTTTTATTCCTCTGACGCAGAATAATGGTTTTCTTGGGTTAACTTGGAGTGATGCGGCGGGGATCAGCCTAACTACCTTTTCTGCCTACCTTCTATTGCAGTGGTGGAGCTTTCGCCGTAGCGATGGCGGAGGAGAATTTATTCAACGTCTCGCTGCCGCCAAAGACGAAGTAGAAGCAGAGAAATCCGCTTGGTTTTTTAACATCCTACACTATATCGTGAGGACATGGCCTTGGATTTTAGTTGCTCTAGTGGCTATAGTAGTCTATCCTGACTTGCCAGATCGAGAGCTGGGTTATCCCAAATTAATGTTAGATTTTCTCCCGCCGTTCATGTTAGGGTTAGTGGTAGCATCCCTAATCGCTGCCTTTATGAGTACTGTTTCCACTTCAATCAACTGGGGTGCATCCTACCTCACCAACGACTTGTATCGCCGTTTTTTTCATCCTCAAGCCAGCCAAAACGAGTTAGTATTTGTCGGCAGACTTGCATCTGTCTTAGTTACGGTTTTAGGAGCTATAGCAGCTTTTTATGCTACTGATGTAAGAACGGTATTTAGGTTAGTAATTGCGATCGGCACGGGACCGGGATTAGTATTGATATTGCGATGGTACTGGTGGCGAATTAACGCGGCGGCAGAATTAGCGGCTATGGTAGCAGGTTTTGTGGTGGGGTTAGTAACCACTTTTGTTCCTGCTTTTAATGAGTTTTTTACTGATTTTGGCTTCAAATTACTGGTAATTTCGGGTATCACTGCCATAATCTGGATAACAGTAATGCTTCTTACTCCACCAGAGTCAGAGGAGACTTTAGAACAGTTTTATCGTCGTGTACGCCCTAGCGGTATCGGTTGGAAGCATCAACAAGAAACCACAGGGATTAAACCAGCGCAAGATTTGAATCAAGATATTCTGAAGGTATTAGCGGCAGTTTTGGTGTTATTCGGTTCCATGTTAGCAATTGGAGGCTTTTTGCTCTTAGATTCTTTAACCGGTTGGGTATCTTTAACTATTGCTGTCATCGGGGGTTGGTGGTTAAGACAATTAAACAAGCGGAAAATTTTACCCATGCCTCGCCCTGGTTTAGAGGATGAAGATGAAGATTAGGATTAATAGGTTATGATATCAAATCCGATTGATTGCCCATAGTAAAATTATGGCCTGGGTAGGGGCGCAAGGCCTTGCGCCCCTACAGTTTCTGTGGTTGTTTAGCCGGATTTAATATCAACACTCCCCTCAGCTCCTCAGCCCCTCAGCTTCTGTAGGGAAGAAGCAAAAATTCTTAACCGAGCAGTATTGTCAGTTCCCTGCTTCGACTTGTGGAAGCACTTGATTTTCGTAGATTTCATCACTATGTCGAGCAAGTTCTTCTTTGCTGTATCGGCCACGGCCATTTTCGGCTGGACCGCTGACACGATCGCCTTCGGAATCTTCGCCAATTTCGCCGACGAAGGAGAAGGAGCGGATTAGGTTGAAGATTGGGTGGGACATGTCCTCTAAGGTTAGGTCTGGCAAGATGGTGGTGTGGATGGCATCGTGCATGAGTTGGTCGAGTTCCCGCTGGAGGTAGCGATCGCTGTCGGGAAGTTGATAGTTTTCAAAGAAGTCTTTCAGTGGGCTGGTCTTGTGTAGGGAAGGGGATTTTACCTCGCTGACATTGATGCGCCTGCGCTTAGCTTTTGCTTCGTCGATGCTTTTTGCTTTTGCTTCTGTACGCTGTTCTTCAAAGCAGGTTTCGATCTCGTCGAAGATACCGCGCATGAGGTCGGGGTAGCGACAGGAGAGGGCGAGGAGAGCGAAAATGGCTTGCTGGACTTGCGTTCTGAGCTTTGTACCACGGGTGCGGCAGACGATTTTGAAGAGTTTGTAGACGTTGGTGAGTCGCTTGAGGCTACGGGGAGAGAGGTCTACCTGCTCGCAACATCTCAGTAGCATATTGAATTCTTGGCGGCTAAACTCGCTGAACTTAGTGCTGCCTGTGGCGTTGTCTTGGATTACGACCTGGGAACGCAGGTAATTTTCCAGAGCAGGGGCCATGATCGGACGGACGCGGTAGGGGAGCTGGATAATTTTTTCGAGGTAGTCGGTGCCGGAGGGGCTGCCATGGCGGAGCAGAATACCTTTGTAGTGTTGCTCTAGGGCTCTGGTAATGTAGCGTTCGTCAATGGCGAGGACGGCAATGAAGAGGGGGGTTTTGACGAGGAGCTGGATGGCTTCGAGGACCTGGACGACGCGATCGGGGGGGCAGCGATCGAGATCGTCGATGTAGACTATGACGCGGGCTGGGCCTCTTGGAAAGACTTTCTGGAGTTGGTCAATTTTCCACTGAAATTCTTTGCTAGAGGCAGGGGGAGGGAGGAGCCGTTGACTGAGATCGGCAAGGTCGTCTTTGACCTGTTGCATGAGTCCTAAGTGCTTTTGGTAACTTCCTGATTGGAGCCGATCGCTCACAAACGATTCAAGTGAGGCATAAACGTTTTTGGGAATGCGTTTGCGTTGAGCGTTGACCTTTTCTTCTAATGCTTTGATTTCACCTTCTAGAGACGAGATTTCTTTATCCTTCTCTAATTGCTTCTCAAAAATTTGCTCTCTCCTTGCTTCCAGTTGCTGCGGAAGTGCCTCAAGCTTGGTTTCATATTCTTTGACGGCTAGATTGGTCTCTTCAAACCACTTTTGAGAACTTTTGAGCAACGCTTGAGCACTGGCAATTCCTGGAGTGAGAGGAGTCAAAAACGCGATCAGTTTTGGGAAAAAGCCGTCTAGCCAGCCCAATAGCCGAGCAGCGGAGATGGGGAGCAGAATCGAGAGCGCCAGAAAGACGAGCAATAGCCCAAACAGACGCAGATTTTTCTTGAACCAGGTACAGAAACTACGAAAGCTGATTTCACCGTAGCAGTTGTCAAATACGGTAGTGACGACAGCCTGAACTGTGGCTTTTAGATGATCGGTATCGAGTTGTTCTAATGCCCCTTCTGCATCGGAGTCGAGCTCCTTTTTAACTTTAGCCAGAATATCTTGCTTGATTTTTTGAAGGAACTGTCTACTAATGCGGTTTGACAAAATAATCGAGACAGTGCCAGTTAGACTCTCGATCAGCTTATCGAGCTTGTTATCGCTAAGGGACTGTAGAAATAAAATACCAGCCATAGGATTAATTTCTCGAATCAGTAGCCAAATAATCGGTATCTCATTAAACCGCAAGTCTCTAATGCTGGTTCTAATGGCTTGTTTCTTTTTAATTAACTCTTTTTGTTGATGCTCGAGTGTTGCTTCAAGCTTACTCAGTTTTATGTTTTCTTCTTTGTAAGTGTCTCCTAGCTGCTGCCATAGCTGATCGTCAAACTGCCCTTGATTGTGAACTTCCTTGAATTTGGTTAGTTGAGCCGGACTTAATACGCGATCCAGAAACCATTGTCGATCTTCGTCGCTCGCTTTGTAGAGTACAGGCCAATAGTTACTTGCTTCACACAAAACCTTTTTCCGTGACTCCTCATCTTCAGGATTATCGGCCAGAACTCGGGCAAGCTGCTGTTCGAGGGAAATCTGACGGTTTAACTCAGTGAAGATGGTCTGCATCAGGCTGGCCCAGAGATCGGACTTGGCAAACGTCCAGGCATCGAATTTGATTTGGTAGATGTGGCCGACGTAGGGGGAGAGTTTTTCGTGGTTGGGGTCGGGATTCCAGGTTTCGGTCTTGAGGTTAACCTTGCGGCTGCGCACCTCGGTCATGTGGGTCTGCATTAGATGCATGATGTAGGATTTACCGCCGCCCCAGCCGCCGAGGATGCCCACGGTCATGGGGGGCTCCAAGTAGCGCATGAGGAGGAGGTCGGCGAGGGCGTTGACTTCGTCTTTGAGATTGAGGAGGTCTTCTGCCTGGTTAGATTCATTGCGCAGGCTACCGCCTTGGAGAGCATCGCGGTAACTGCGGGATAAGAGCTTGATGGCACGCTTCCACAGATCAGGATAAACTTCAGCTTCCCGGTTTACTTCCCGGTTTATTTCCCGTTTTACTTCCCGGTTTACTTCCCGGTTGATACGAATTGGTAAATGGTTTGACAGTTTAGTCAGGATGTTTTTCTGGTCCTCTGGTTTAAGAACATGCTCTTGTTCTTTTTTATCAATCTCTGACTTCTGTGCATTATCTCCTGAGGAGATCGGCTTGCTATCGCCTGTTGTTGTTGTTTTTAAACCATTAAGAATTTTGATGATATCAAGTAACCGTTCTGGAACTTCGACAGCCAGTTTGCTGAGTGCGGAAATTTTCTCAATCGGATCTTGCAATAAATGGGCAATATCAGCGGCTTCTGAGCGAAATTCAGGGAACTTACAAGCAAGATAAATAAGAGCTTCTGCTCTAGCTTTTGCTGCTTCTTTATCTTTAGTTTCAATATTTCGAGCGATATCTGCTGCTTCAAGACGTTTAGCATCAGGAAGATCGGGAAGAAGAAGCTTGAGAATATCTACTTTTTTTTGAGGTTTCTTTACATCTCTTAACTTTTGCAAGGCATAAGAATAGTTTTGGAGAAAAGAAGAAATCTCATTTGGATAAAATTCAGTTGGAAGACGTGAAGTACAAATTGCCAGATGGGATGATAGTTCAGCTTTGTTTTCGAGTGAGTGATCTGAACCATCAAGAGAATTTATAAACTTTTTAACCTTTTCTTGATTTTCTCGGTTAGAGAGCCATTTGGAATTATAAATTTGGATGAAATATTGGTTGAAATCAGAGTTTTCAGGATCACCATTTTCAAGCCAGGATTCGAATATATCCGACAAATTGGAGCCATGAGGCAAGAAAGGTAAAGGTGCAAGTTTTCTGAGAAGCTCAACTTTTTGGTTGTTATTGATTTTTTTCAAATTCTTTGCGATTTCTCGTTGCTCAGTCTCATGTATAAGAGGAAATAACGAACTTAAAATGCCATTTTTGTCATCTGTCCAGTTGACTATCAGATCACTTGTGTGTTTAAAGATTTTCTTAACCAGATCAGTGTAGAGTTTATTTTGTCTTGTTTCTTCCGAGTCTATTTGGGTTGTTGACTGATTATGACTTGAATGTTGATCTGTGCTGGTTAATTCTGACCTAAATTGTTCAAATTTCTCAGAGTTAAGATTGACAGCCACCTGAGCAAAAATACGAGTTTTTTCAGGTAGGCTTTTCTCTTCTTCAAAAATGTTCAAAACCTCAGACAGTTTATTCAGGGGTAAATGGGGGATTAGTCCTTCAAAAGCTTCAGTCTTATTTGAAAGATCTGTGATTTTTGTGTCAATAAGCGTAATAGCCTCTGAAAACAGTCCTTCTGGTATATAAGGGGTTAGATTACAAACTGCATCAGTACGATAGTCATGGTCTTCAATTGAGTCTCGGATGAGGCGAAGTGCAGTTGGAAATAGACCAACAGAAGCAACAGAGAGACGTGGAGCTAATGCACTCAAAAATCTTGTTTTTACCGCATCTTTTTGTTTCCCTTTTTCAACAATATCTAAGGCTAGAGAGAGTCGGTCGCTAGGGAACTGGAGCACCAATTCTTCAGGAAAACGCTCAGCCAAAGAACACAACATATTGACAGAATTCCCGTTCGAAAAGTCTAGGGACTTTTGCAAAACAAAAGCAATATCAGTTTCGTCGAACTTCTCGGCGACAGAAATTAATCCTTTTGCTAGAAAGTTGTCGCGAAACGTTGGGGAGACTATTTCTTGCAATGCTTTTTCACGAGTTTCTGTAGCCTGAATCTGTAGAGCTATCTTTAAAATATCTTGTAATATCGATTGTTCGAAGCAAAGCAATTTCTGGGCAACCAAGATTAATGAGTCTGCCTTCTTATTCTCTTGCTTAATTTCCTTAGTAGCAGCAACAGCCTCCTCTAGCACTTTTGAGCGCTCTGTTTTTTCAGGTAACTTTGGCGCGATCTCAACTAAGATATGGGAATAGTGCCTTGGAGCCTGAATGGAATTAGCCGCCTCCAGGGCAAGTTGGAGCACTTCATGTTGTTCCGATGCGGGCAGGCGGGGCGCGATCGCACCCAGGGCTTGGGCACGGTCGTCCTCAGACTGAAGGGCCTGTGCGGCGTCGAGGAACTGTTTCAGGGCAGTTAAGCGGTCGGACTCGCTTAACTGCGGCGCGATCGCACTCAGGGCTTGGGCACGGTAGTGCTCAGACGGAAGGGCCTGTGCGGCGTCGAGGGCCTGTTTAGGAAGCTAGTGCGTCGAGTAGGTAAAGTGAGTGTACATCGCTGTAGGTGTGTGGGGACGGAGGTAAAATGACTGAAGGGGGTGTGCGG
>JAAUYA010290178.1_pt1 | contig 19351 bp, 15 predicted proteins | sample 7278161 | NCBI WGS metagenome assembly JAAUYA01 (sample SAMN14350120, study PRJNA611818) | marine sediment metagenome | isolation source: surface marine sediment (3m) | place: French Polynesia: Moorea | collected 2018-08
ACCGCTGCCCCGACAATAATTTGACCTTCTGTAGATTTAAGCTGTCCTAACTCTGAGAGCACCTTTGAGGTAATGCCAATGCTAGTAGCAGTCAACGCCGCTCCGGCAAACACGGCAGGAATAGTTGGCATGCCAAAGATTAATACTAGTCCTACTGTACCAGCGATAAAGGGAGCGACAACACCCACAACGGCAACGACAGCAGCTCTGCTGCCAACTTTTTGTAATTCTCTTAAATCCGATTCTAAACCGATTTCAAATAAGAGAATAATTACCCCTATTTCGGCTAAGACTGAGATTACTTCACTTTGAGTGGCAAACACTTCCGAGATGCTCTCAGCATTTAAACCAGCAATCTGTTGCAAGATAGTTATTACCACTGAATCACTAGCCACTGCACCTGTTTCAGGAAAAACTAATAAGTGCAATGCGGAAACCCCAACTACTACACCAGCCACTAATTCACCTAATACCGGAGGTAAATCGACTAATTTAGAAAGTTCTCCTCCTAGTTTGCTAGCCAGATAGATAAAGACGAGACTCAGCAAAACTCCGGCTAAAACCATCGGCGTGGTTTCAGCACTAGGTGCGGTTGCTAACAATGAGTTAGCAAATACGTAATTAGGAGCTAATCCGCTCTGAAATATCGATTCTAAATGGATCATGGTTCTTTTTTTACTCCGTTAAAGCATGATAAAAACTGTAATTAAAATAGGGCTTCGACTCATAAGAGAAATTGTCTTATGAGTCGAAGCTTGGCAGGAGGCTAGCCTATTGGTTGGGGATTAATGGTGTCACGACTGTAATCGACCACATGTTCGTCAACGTAGTTTACTGCTTGTCGCAGCGCCGTAGTGCGATCGCCGATCATATTTTGAGAGGGAAGTTTCTCTACTATACCCATCTTGATTAAACGTCTTTCGGCTTGACCGTGTAAACCAACCAGGAATACCTGACGACCTTTTTCTATAGCTTCGTTAATGGCATTTTCTAAAGCCAACGAAGAAGTTACACCTAAAATCGGTACCTCAGATAAATCTAAAACCAATGCTTGATAATCATTAATCAAGTTATGTTCTCGAGAGATTGCTTTCGCTACGCCAAAAATCATCGGACCGCTTAGATAGAACAGAAGTACGCGACCATTAGCTCTTTCTAGTAATTGTTTCTCTTCACTATTCAAATCGATTTCTTCATCATCATAAGTAATAGCTTTAACTTTATCAGCACGATGGTTAGAAAGACGTTCAATAGTCAGAATATTGGCCACAAATACCCCCACACCTACCGCCACAACTAAGTCAACAAAAACAGTGAGGATAATCACCCCATACATAATAAATGCTGCTTTGGGAGAGATTTTATGAGCGCGCTTGAGGAAACCCCAGTCCACAATATTGATCCCTACTTTAAAAGCAATACCAGCTAAAACTGCACTAGGAATAACCGTTAGGTACTGACTCAGTCCTAAAACTACTACCAGCAAAACCAAGGCACGAGTCAAACCAGAAACAGCAGTCCTACCACCAGCTTGGATATTAACCACTGTACCCATAGTTGCCCCAGCACCAGCAAGACCACCAAACAAACCAGATACTAAGTTACCAACACCTTGACCGATTAATTCTTTGTCAGAGTTATGTTCGGTACGAGTTAAACTATCTGCTACCAATGAAGTCAGCAAAGCATCAATACAGCCTAACATTCCTAACACTAAACCATCTGCTATCATTACTCCCAGTTGAGTAGCACTAAAAGTAGGTACCTGTAAGCTTGGTAAGCCCACTGAAATTTCTCCAATAGTACGGATTTGGGCATCACCAAATAAGAATGTGGCAATGATGGTGCCAACAATTAGTGCCAGTAGCTGGGGAGGTAGCAATTTCTTCAACTGGCGAGGACAGAGGAAAAGAATAGCAACAGTTAAACCAGCTAATAAAGTTTCCAGGGGACTAATATTGGTTATCAGTTGGGGTAAATTTTTGACTGTACCGATAACACCACCTCCAGGACTAGCTTGTCCTAAAAATGGTGCAGTCTGTAGAATAATCAGAATTACCCCAATACCAGACATAAAGCCAGATACTACTGTATAGGGCATCAGGGTAACGTATTTACCAAGTTTCAAAACCCCAAACATAATTTGGAAAACCCCAGCCAGCATGACTACAGTAAATGCCATTGCTAAACCATTCTCTGGATTGGTAACCGTTAGATTAGCAATCACTGCGGTCATAACTACAGTCATGGGACCGGTTGGTTCTGAAATCAGGGTGGGAGTACCGCCAAACAAAGCGGCAAAGAAACCGATTAAGATTGCTCCCCAAAGCCCCGCAGAAGCTCCAGCACCAGAAGCAACCCCGAAGGTTAAAGCCATTGGTAAAGCGATAACCGCAGCAGTAATCCCGCCGAAGATATCGCCACGTAAATTACGGAAGTGAATGCGATTGGTAATTGCCATGATTAATTCACCATCGAATCTATGATCTATTAGTTTTCAACACGGAAATGAGCCCATAGCTGAGAATAAGCATGAGACTCAGCAATTTAATTAACGTTGGACTAGCCAAATATCCCCAACCAAAAGCGAGGAAACTGATCACAATCCAAGTTAGGCGATAAACTTCATCGCGGGTGAGATACATAGCACAGATTGCTCCAATTCCAACAGTCAATAAAATCGGGTATATCATTAGTCTTAAGTGTTTTTTATATAGATATATATCTATCTTAAGCAAAACAAGTATTTAATGAAATCTATAATATCACGTAAAGCAAGCCGCGCAACAGCAATTAACATATAAATTTCTAATCTGCGCCTAAACTATTGCTTATTTGAAGTAATATTACACCGCAACTACAAACTTATTATGGTTATTTATCCAGACTTGATATTACTTCTATATTTCCCTGATGAGCAAGAGCGATCGCCCTCGCTCAAACCGAGCAGTATTGACTACCATGCAGCCCAAGGTGGACAATTAATTTTGTACAGGTACTTAACGGGAGTCAACAGCCTCCTAGATAAGACCTATTTTTGAGGTTGGTAATCATAGAGACGGCGCAGTTGAGCACCTAAAGCTTGTAATTTGCTTTCTATATCCTCATAACCCCGGTCTAAATGATGTAAACATTGCACTATCGTCGTACCTTCGGCGGCTAAACCAGCTAATACCAAAGCAGCAGAGGCTCTTAAATCAGTAGCCGTAACAGGAGCTCCTGATAATAGTGATACTCCTCTAACTATGGCACAGTTTCCTTTAACCTTGATATCTGCTCCCATCCGCTTCAATTCTGCTACATGACGCAGACGATTTTCAAATACAGTTTCGGTAATCATACTGTTCCCTTCACTGAGGGTTAAAAGTGCCATAAATTGTGCTTGCATATCGGTAGGAAAGCCTGGATAGGGTAAAGTTTCAATATCCGTTGCTTTTAACTCCCTGGGTACCAAACGTAAACGGTTTGGTTCATCTAAAATTACTTGGCAGCCAATGGTGCGTAGTTTAGCAATTACGGGATCTAGATGCTCTGGAACTACCGAAGTAACACTAATTTCTGAGTGAGTTATAGCACCAGCCACTAAAAAAGTGCCCGCTTCAATGCGGTCTGGAATAATCTGGTAGTCTGTAGAATGAAGCTGCTCTACTCCGGAAATCACAATAGTTTTAGTGCCAGCACCGCTAATATTCGCTCCCATAGCTTGACAGAAATTGGCTAAATCGACTACTTCTGGTTCTTGTGCTGCATTGTCAATAATAGTTTCCCCTTCTGCTAAGGTAGCGGCCATCATAATCGTTTCGGTAGCACCGACACTAGGATAGTCGAGAAAGATTTTTGCTCCTTTTAATCTTCCCTTACTACCTCTTATAGAAGCATTAACTACTCCACCCTCAATGGTCACATCTGCTCCCATCGCTTGCAATCCCCTTACATGAAGATCTACGGGACGAGTACCGATAGCACAACCGCCTGGTAAAGGAATCTGGGCTACTCCTAGTCTAGCTAAAAGTGGACCAATCACGAAAAAACTAGCTCTCAGTTGAGAAACTAGATCGTATGGTGCTTTAGCTGTTTTTAACTCTTGAGCATCTATTTCGAGAATGTCTGCTTTTTTGGTTATCTTTACTCCTAAAGCTTCCAATACTTCACTCATACAACTAACATCCACTAGGGAAGGTACATTGTGCAAGCGACAATCCCCTGAACATAATAAAGTCCCTGCCATCAGAGCTAGAGCTGAATTTTTAGCACCACTTATCTTCACTTCTCCTTTCAGGGATGCTTTGCCAGTAATTTCTAGTACCGGTTGCTCCTCTACAGACAGAGAAGGTTGATTATTGACATTGATAGAGATATTTATAGTTTTATCCTCCAAAATTAAATCTATGTACTGATATTTTTTAATGATTTCGTTTTGATTTTACCCGAAATTTTAACTTCTTGAGATTATATTGCAAAAATTGGTGCGCATTTTTCTTTTTCTGTCTAATTATTGACAATATTTCTTGATTTATGTCACAATATAATAATGGCTATAACTAAAAGCGGAACTGGCGGAATTGGTAGACGCGCTAGATTCAGGTTCTAGTGTTCGCAAGAACTTCCGGGTTCAAGTCCCGGGTTCCGCATCTAAACCAGTGTTCATTGTTGATTGTTTTCTACTATCCATCCCTTTTTGTGAGTGCTCGAGATAATGTTGAGGATGGTAAAATGCAATTTTACGGCTGTTTGACAACTTAGCTAACGCATCAATAATTACTGCAATCAAATCTGGCTTGAAACAAGCAATAAAATTTTCTCCAGATATTTTTTGATTGGCAAAATCAAGAGTTTTTTGACGCAATTCGATAATGTTTTCAAAGCCTATATTGTATACCAAAAAAGTAGCTAATTGTGATTTATTTATATTGATAAAACAAAAATTTCTATCGTTTTCCTCTAAAATATTTAATACTTCTTTCTCTAACAAGGTTTTACCTTGATAGAAATTATATTGATGGATATTGAGAAAGTTATCTAAAGTATTATTTTTATCATCACCTGAGCAGTTATATCCGATCATAGCTGCTAAATTAACATTGTCTCCTATCCGAAAAGAAATGGCTTCAAGGAGAGTAATAGCAATCAATTCAATAGTCAAATAAATTTTGGCAATGGCTAAATTTTTCTTGGATTTAGCTACTAAAATACTATAATTTTCTCGATTTGGCTCTGAATTAAATTGTGAAAAAATGAGTTCTGCTTTGAGAGAGTAAAGAAAACTCTCCATTTTTTGAATAGCAAGGCGATAATCTTTCACTGTGTAAGAATGAGCATTAGCTAAACTATGATTAGTTTCTAGTAGTAGAATCCAAGTGTTGTATAAAAAATCTACTGTATTTTCTAAGGCAAAGTTGCTTACATCTCGGTTAGCTAGTCTAACTGATTGTTTTATAGTTTCCTCAAGTTCTTCTAAAGATAATCCCAAATTAAATAAATTATTCGTTTTTTGTAAACGTTGGTAAAGAGCATAACAAGGAGTTAAACCATCTTCTGACGGAGGACGAAAAGGGATAGTCGCTTCAATAATGGTGACAATTCGGGCTAAGATATATGGTGGAAAAAAAGGTTCAAAAATTTTGGCTGTAGCTAAAGCACTTAAAAATTCATTTTGTCCCTGTAAGCGAGATAATTCTTGACCAGGTTGTAATCCAAAAATAGAAGTAGTAATCTCAAACAAAGAATCCTGCGGTAATTCGAAACTATGTTTAATTCTAAATGAATTTTGGCTTTCTTCTTGAATATAAGGAGTGAGGTAGTAACTAAGATTAAAGGGGATTTTCCCATCAACTTGTACATAAATCAGGTCGTGAAATAAAGCTGCGAGAACTTCTAGGGCATCATCTGATTTTCCCACTTTGAAGATATGATCTAGATTATGAAAGTAGCGCCAAGTACCAGTCATGTTTTGGACAATGAGCTTAGCTATTTTAGTAATTTCAAGGTCATCAATGGGAAACCCTAGCTTTTCAGCCGCCCAGTTCAGCTTTGCTTCACATTCTTGCTGATATCGATTTAATTTCACATAAACCTCTCTGATTGCTAATTTCTCCTACTTTTCTTTATCATATCAACTAAAACTAAATTGACTAAAATATCATAAAATCTCCCCTAGCATCTCGGACAATTCTTGATGGTTGATGGTTGATTGTTTAAGATATAAGATCGGCTCAAATATTTTTAAGTTATGTAAACTTCCTGATTAATTAACTTGACTTAGATGACAATTTCATTATTTCCAAAATCAACCTCAAAAGGTAGTGGTAAAAAAGAAAATGATTGGGGATTATTACTTAAAATTATCCCCTATGCACGACGCAACAAGACTACACTGCTACTGTCTTTTATTTTAATGGTACCTATTTCTCTAGCTGGTGCAATTCAACCTTTAATTATTGGAGAAGCAATTTCTCTTCTGCGCCAAGAAAAAACTTGGTCATTTCTAGAATCAATGTCTTTAGCCCAGGGGTTAAATACTTTAGTTGTCATCCTTCTGATCACGATTATTATCCGCTTATTGTTTGTCTCCTGCCAAGGTTATTTAGTCCAAAAAGTTGGGCAAGAAATTACTGCTTTCATTCGTGAAGACTTGTTCACTCATGTTACCTCCCTCTCATCCAGATTTTTTAGTCGTACTCCAGTAGGAAAGTTAGTAACGCGAATTACAAGTGATGTAGAAGCTCTAGGAGATGTTTTTGCCACTGGAGCGATCGGGATTTTGAGCGATCTAGTTTATATTTTGGTGATTATTATTACTATTTTTAGTTTGCAATGGCAATTAGCATCGATGTTAGTTTTGATGTTAATTCCCGTGAGTGCTTTAATTATCTATTTTCAGCGACAATACCGTAAAGCTAACTATCAAGCAAGAGAAGAACTCTCTCAGCTTAACTCGATGTTACAGGAAAATGTGGTAGGGATTAATATCGTTCAATTATTTCGTCGGCAAAGGTACAATGCAGAAATTTTCAGAACCATCAACGATCGCTATCGCCGAGAAATTGATAAAACCATTTTCCACGACTCTGCTGTTTCGGCTACCTTAGAATGGATTGCTCTAGTGGCAGTAGCTGGAGTTTTGTGGTTTGGGGGAATCTTTATCCTTGAAGATAAGATGAGTTTTGGAATTTTATCTGCTTTCATCCTTTTCGCGCAACGCCTATTCGATCCTCTGCGACAGTTTGCCGATAAATTTACCATGTTTCAAGCTGGGTTTACGGCTATTGAAAGGATTACCGAATTAATGAGTGAACCGATCGAGATTCGCGATGGCGATCGCCAAATTAATCTACACACCACTATAGAAGCTAGAGAAGCCATAGGAGAAATTCGCTTTGAAAATGTCTGGTTTGGTTACAAGCCCGATGAATATGTCCTCAAGAATATCAATTTTACCATTCACCCCGGGGAAAAAATTGCTTTAGTAGGTCCTACTGGTGCGGGAAAAAGTTCGATTATTCGTCTTCTGTGTCGCTTATATGAACCGAGTAAAGGAAGAATTTTGGTAGATGGCATTGATATTCGTGACATCACTCAAGTAGAATTACGCCGTCATATTGGGGTTATTTTACAAGAGAGTTTTATTTTTGCAGGAGATGTCAAACGCAACATTACCTTAGGTGAAGATTATTTACTCTCAGAGGTTCAACAAGCGGCAAAGTTAACTAATGTAGATTCTTTTATCGAAAAATTGCCTGAAAACTATCATACCCAATTACGAGAACGAGGAGCCAATTTATCAGGGGGACAAAAACAGTTACTTGCTTTTGCCAGAGTTGCTATTCGTAACCCTCAGATATTAGTTTTAGATGAGGCAACATCTAGTCTAGACGTTGCGACAGAAGCTTTAGTACAAGAAGCTTTAGAGCGTTTATTAATCGATAAAACTGCCATTATTATCGCTCATCGTCTCTCAACTATTCGCAATGTAGATAAAATTTTCGTTTTAAAACAAGGCGAATTAGTAGAGTCAGGAAGTCACGAACAATTGTTAAGTCAAGGTGGTTTATATGCTAGTTTGTATCAGTTACAAATGTTAGAAAATCTCTAATAATGTTTGAGGGTGGTAATGTGAGAAAATATGATTAATGGCTAATCTTGCTCTCAAATTTAACAGGGGTTAATCCCCAAGAGCAGTTAAATTACCTGTATTTTTAACCTAAAACTATAACTAAGCAAACAATAATCACATAAAGTATGACTGTAAATTTAGAAGCCTCTCCCCAAACTCGTCGGATCGTTTTTCCTTTTACAGCAATTGTTGGGCAAGAAGAGATGAAACTAGCATTATTGCTCAATGTCATCGATCCCAAAATTGGTGGGGTAATGATTATGGGCGATCGCGGCACTGGTAAATCTACGACCATCAGAGCCTTAGCCGACTTATTACCTGAAATTGAGGTTGTCGCTGGCGATCCTTTCAACTCCGATCCCCACGATCCAGATTTGATGAGTGATGAAGTCAGACAAAAATTAGCAGCACAATCTGACGCTTCAGAAGATGTTGTTCAGGAATCAAAGGTACCGCAGAGTAGTTCGGTGGGCGATCGCTTTTTGCCTATTGTCATTAAGGAAAGACTATCGACCATCAGTTTTGGAGGGAAACCTTTATTTGGAGGGATTTCCAACCATACCGTAACCAGTCGAGAAGAACAACGTCCTCTAGAGATTATTAAGAAAAAAGTGTCCATGGTAGATCTTCCTCTCGGCGCTACGGAAGACCGAGTATGTGGCACTATTGACATTGAAAAAGCCCTCTCGGAAGGGGTTAAAGCCTTTGAACCTGGTTTATTAGCCAAAGCTAACCGAGGCATTCTCTATGTTGATGAGGTAAATTTACTAGATGACCACTTAGTTGATGTCCTTTTAGATTCGGCTGCGGGCGGTTGGAATACTGTGGAAAGAGAAGGTATTTCGATTCGTCACCCCGCCCGCTTTGTCTTAGTGGGCTCAGGAAACCCAGAAGAGGGAGAATTGCGTCCGCAACTGCTAGATCGCTTTGGAATGCACGCAGAAATCCATACCGTTAAAGAACCAGATCAGCGGGTGAAGATTGTGGAACAAAGGGCAGAATTCGACCGCGATCCCCAAGCATTTTTAGCTAAATATGAACCACAACAACGAGAATTACAGGAAAAACTGGTACAAGCACAAAAACTGTTACCCCAAGTAACCATTGATTATGATTTAAGGGTGAAAGTATCAGAAGTTTGTTCCCAATTAGATGTAGATGGTTTAAGGGGTGATATTGTCACTAACCGAGCAGCTAGAGCTTTAGCCGCTTTTGAAGGACGCAAGGAAGTAACAGTAGATGATATTCGCCGAGTGATGCCTTTAGCTTTACGTCACCGTTTGCGTAAAGATCCCTTAGAAACTATTGATACTGGTTACAAAGTCGATAAAGCAGTATGCCGGGTTTTTGGTCTGGAAATAGAAGAAACAGAAAAGTAACTTAGGTGTCAGGTGTCAGGTGTCAGGGAAAACTTGGTTAAACAATTCCCCCATCAACAATCAGCCATCAACAATCAACCAATGACCAATTACCGTAATCCAGCACCGACAGTAGATATAATTGTCGAGTTGATCGATCGCCCTCACAGACCAATTATTTTAATTGAACGTAAACATCCTCCTTTAGGTTGGGCTATTCCAGGCGGCTTTGTGGATTATGGAGAATCAGTAGAAACAGCAGCCCTAAGAGAAGCCAAAGAAGAATTAAGTTTAGATGTGGAGTTAATTGAACAATTCCATGTCTATTCCGATCCTCACAGAGATCGACGTAGGCATACTATTAGTATAGTTTTTCTGGCGATCGCTAAAGGTGAACCCCAAGCTGCTGATGATGCCAAAAATTTAGCGCTCTTTAATATGTGGGAAATTCCTGAAAATCTCTGTTTTGACCATGACCAAATTTTGAGAGATTATTGGCGTTATCGTCATTATGGTATTCGTCCTAGTTTGGCAAAATAAATTATATCAATAACCCTATTCTACTCTGAGCCGAATGGCACTGACTTAAGTAATCTTTGTCTCGCGCCAAGACGCAAAGACGCAAAGGAAGCACGCTTATCTTACGCTTATTTCAGTGACATTTATTTTAGAGAGTGATCGCTCTTGAGGGGTGCGTTTTTGACTTCTGCTTTCTTCTATTTTTGATTTAAGAATCTTGTTTGGAGTTCTTTTTCTTCGCAAGCTCTCTCCTGAATAATGCTCCAAAGCCTAATGCTGTTGCTGAACCGATGATGGTTAAGGGTTCTGGAACACTGATAGTACCAGTTTCGAACTCTGCACCTTGTGCAAAAATTACTTCTCCAGCAAATAAAAAATTACGTCCACGACGTTCAGAATTCCCTGCTCCTGCATTGAAATTAAAGTTAAATGTACCTGTGTTTAAAAACTCTAAATCGAAGGCAATTGAACTCTGCTCGGGAGTTAAATTGAGACTAGTAGGATTGTTTGAAGCACCAGCCTTAAAAGTACCAGAAAAAGTTACTTCATCTGGCTGATTTTGGGTAACTTCGATAGCAGATCCTGCTCGGTAAGTAGCGGGAGTAGAAACTGTTATTGATTCAAAAGGTCCTAGATCTTGACCACCGTCAAGATCCAAAAACGTTATTATCAATTCATCAGGCTGCACAACATTATTAGTACCACCTTGAACTAAGCTAAACTCAAAATCAGTATTAGTATCAGACTTAAGATTAATCTGCCCAAAGTCACCCGATACCTTGTTCTGGTTTCGATTTTGAGGATCATAGGTGGATGTAGAGATAACAACCAAGTCGAAAATCCCAACCCCTTCTGGATCGTTAACTACTTCTGCAAACCTCATTCCACCTGGCTCATCAGGTTGTCCGCTTGCTATTACTCCCATAAAATTTAACGACACTGCCTGGGCTACGTTTGCAGAGAAGATAAGTGGTAAAGTTGCTAGTAATATAGGTTGGTAAATTTTCATAACTTTATACACCAAATTTACTGCTATCTAATCATTAATATAACTTAATATAATCATCTCAAGGAACAGTAAAACTACATAAAAAAGCAAGGCAAACAATCATGATATATATACTTTTAGGAGTATTAACACTTAAGGATTGGGTTTGATTTTGAGTTCCACTTACGAAGATTGTGGTTAATTTGCCGGAGATGATCTAACTCAAATTAGAGATAACACATATCTTATCTGTAGTCAAAAGTGACATGAATACTGCGAAAAGTTTGACTAAAAAAATACTGCTCGGAAAGATAGCAGTGTTTCATAAAATATTCTTTCATTGGTTGTCTTATGATTTAAGAGTCTTGTTTTGAGTTCTTTTTCTTGGCAAGCTCTCGCCTGAATAATGCTCCAAAGCCTAATGCTGTAAATGAACCAAGGATGGTTAAAGGTTCTGGAACATGGATAATATCAGTTTGGAACTCTTCATCTAGGTGAAAATTTACTTCTCCAGCAAATAAAATATTACGTCCAGAAGTCCCTGCTCCTGCATCGAAATTAAAGTTAAATTTACCTGTGTTTAAAAACTCTAAATCGAAGGCAATTGAACTCTGCTCGGGATTTAAATTGAGACTAGTAGGATTGTTTGAAGCACCAGCCTTAAAAGTACCAGAGAAAGTTACTTGATCTGGCTGATTTTGACTAACGCTGATAGCAGATCCTGCTCGGTAATTAGCCGGAGTAGAAACTGTTATTGATTCAAAAGGTCCTTGATTTGTAGCACCGTCAAGATCCAAAAACGTTATTTTCAATTCATCAGGAACCACATCAGTTCCATCACTGTTTTTAACTAAGCGAAACTCAAAATCAGTATTAGTATTCGTCCGAAGATTAATCTGCCCAAAATCATCCGATACCTTGTTATTGGATCTATTTGCAGGATCATAGGGGGATGTAGAGACAACAACCAAGTCGAGAAAACCAACCCCTGGAGCGTTAGCTACTTTTGTAAACCTCATTCCACCTGGCTCATCAGGTTGTCCGCTTGCTATTACTCCCATAAAATTTAACGACACTGCCTGGGCTACGTTTGCAGATAAGATAAGTGGTAAAGTTGTTAGTAATATAGGTTGGTAAATTTTCATAACTTTATACACCAAATTTACTGCTATCTAATTCTTAATATAACTTAATATAATCATCTAAAGAAACCGTAAAACTACATAAAAAAAGCAAGGCAAAAAATAAAGATATATACTTTTAGGAGTATTAACACTTAAAGATTGGGTTTAATTTTGAGTTATACTTACGAAGATTATGGTTAATTTGCCGGAGATGAGCTAACTCAAATTAGAAACAACACATGCCTTATCTTTATTCAAAAGTGAAATGACTGCTGCGAAAAGTTTGACTTAAAAAATACTGCTCGGAAAGATAGCAGTGTTTCATAAAATATTCTTTCATTGGTTGTCTTATGATTTAAGAGTCTTGTTTTGAGTTCTTTTTCTTGGAGAATTTTCGCTTGAATAGTCCTCCGAAGCCTAATGCTGTAAATGAACCAAGGATGGTTAAAGGTTCGGGAGCATGCACTTGATTAGCAAAGCGAATGGAGTCAGTATTAGAAGCAATAAAAGCATAGTCTGTCCTGGGTATATCCGTCTCATCCGCAATTATAATTTCCATACTCCGGACATTTGCCCAATTAGCTCCTGTCACCAAATCAAAATCCGCTAATTCAAAAGCAATAGCCGATACTGATCTACTCGTATTGCCCCACTTAGTATCTAGCTGATTTTTTTGATTATCCCATCGATTTACGTTCTGCTTCCCTAATTCAGTCCAATCATTTCCACCATCATGATCTCCTGGATCGCTAGCTATATTTCCTTCTGTTATCAAGGAAGCAACTACAGCACCCTGTTCATCAAGGAGATTCCATGTATCAGGACTCTGATTAAAAGCAATATCAGCGGCGAAAAAGTCTACCATTCCGTCATCAACTTTACTAGGATCTATATAGACCACCGGAAAGATGAGAGTTTCTACAGCTTGACTTGAAATTTTATTGACTCCTGTAGAAAGAGATAGACCATTAGCTCCAGCACTAAGATAGTCATCATCATCATTATATAACTTCCCATTAAGAGGACCGCCATTTACAGGATCAAACTTAGGCTGAATAGGATAACGAGTGGTTACTCCGTCAGTCCTAAGAGCAAAAAATTTATTGGCAGTAGGAATTGTTATGTTTTCAACAACACTCTCAGTTTCGGTTCTATCAACGGTAAAAGAGGTAACGTTATTATAACCTTCTGGAGTCACTATTTGGCCAGTATTATCACTACTAAAAGTATAATTATTATCACCGTCCTTAGTTTCCATGCTTGTCACCTTAAAGCTAACTGCTAAGGCTGATGATTGACTAGCTCCTATAGCTAAACTCAAAGCCATTAATAGAATAACTGGATTTTGCTTAGCTAACAGGAATTTAGAGACCAAATTTGTAAGTAAACAAGCTGCTTGCTTAATCATAATATCCCGAATTTATGGCTATAGCAATCCTAAATAGGTTGTAGCAAAAAACGTTACTGTACCTCTGACTGTGACTAGAAGACTTTGCCACGATTCAAATAGGATTGCTATATCTAATTCTTAATATAAGTTAATACTGCCATCTAAAACAATGGTAAAATCACACAAAAAAAACAATATAGAAAATAAATATATATACTTTTAAGGTCATTAAAACTTAAAGTGAAAATACTTTATTGGCATTCAAAACTAATAAAAAGATGATAAAACAACTATATATAAAAAGTAACTTTACAAAATCTTCAAAAATTTCTACTAAATAAATCAAGATAAATACTGTTGTCCTAAGAAGAGAATTCAGATTAAGAAAAATGCCCTGAACTTAACCTTGACGCCAAGTTGTTGACTTTTCCTTCAAAAGAGCGATCGCACTCCTTCTTGCCTTTCGCGGTAATCTCTTACGAGTTACTAACTAACCATGCTTGAGCACCTTCTGGAGCAATATTAGTGGTAAAGGGTGTAAATGAAACGGGATTTTATAATTCGTGTAAGTACTGAAAAATAAGGCTTTTCCACTGGTTCATTCTGCATTCTTAATTCTGCATTCCACCACTAGCTACACCTTTGCCAAAAAATTGAGGAGGTTGCTTAAGGGTATAAATTTCCGTTTCCGAAGCGATCGCCTTACGGATATAACCCGGAGTTTGTAGCATGCCCAATAAAGTAATACCATCAAAAGAACGAAACTCACCAGTAGTTTTTTCTGCCAAGATCCGGTCTATAGTTTGAGGTTCCGGTTGAGTATTCAAAGCAGTTTCCGCAGCCAGGGCAAAACCCCAAGGAGAACCATAGGTGCAGGTAGGAGAAAAATAGGCATGAACATGGGGAAATACTTGTTTGAGGGTATTAACTAACCGCGAATGAATCCTTAAATTTGCGGGTGCAACTGGTCCTGCTTGGATTACGATCAAACCATTAGATGCCATAACTCTCTTTAGTTTCGCAAAATACTCCTGGGTAAATAACTCAAAAGAAGGACCTTCTTCAATAGGATCGGAAAGATCTGAGATAATAATATCCCACTGTTGCGAGGTAGTATCTAATACTTTCAGGGCATCACCAATGACTAATTCCACCCGGGGATCGTCGAAAGCACCCTGGTGCATTTCTGGGAGATATTGACGACAAGCTTCTACTACCTCAGCGTCAATATCCACCATCATTACTTTTTCTACTGACTGCCAACGCAGCACCTCACGAATAGTTGCCCCCTCTCCACCACCGAGGACTAAAATATTTTGCGGGGAAGCATGAGCTACCATCGCCGGATGTACCAAAGCTTCGTGATAAAGAAACTCATCTCCGGTGCAAGACTGCCATTTTCCGTCTAGTACTAGTCCTTTGCCGTAAGCACCTGTTTCTACAATATAAACTTCTTGATATTTAGTTTTTTTAAAAAAAAGTACACTTGTAACACCATGTACATAGATATCCCAAGGGGTAAGATATTCACTCACCCACACATCGGCATTAATTTGTGAACCTGCCATAATATTGCCTCTAGTTTTCAGAATACAAACTTATTAATCTAGGTACTTGTCTATATCCTCTAATCCCCCCATCTCCAATCCAAAATCCAAAATGGGGCAGTCAAACGCTACGAGCACGGAGGGATTTGAACCCCCGACACCCAGAACCGGAATCTGGTGCTCTATCCACTGAGCTACGCGCCCTAGTTAAATCTTACAACTACCACTTTACCATATTTTTCACGGAAAAGTTTTTTGGGGCTACCAACAATCACGCGGGACAAGAGAGAAGAGAAGAATAGGATTGCTATATGTTCTCGATAATATTGACTCTGTTGGCGAAAGCAATCAATCGGTATACTTGCCTACTTTCGTATGGAAGAGGCTAACAAAAATATCACAACCTTTTACCGCTTTGTTATATTCGTCTTGTAAACGGGTTACGGATATAGCGTCAATAAAGTCTTCCCAGAGTAGTAATTCTAGAAAAATACTATCTTTGACATATTCTTTGTTTTTGCGGTTAATGAAAATTTCAAACTCTTTGCGATCGCTCTCCAATTCAGAGGAAGAGGCTAAAAAGATTTTAATGGTTTTCATAGTTGTATTTAGTTTTGTACCTTTGTGCGGTTCGACCCAACCATCTCTTGAGGGTTTGGGCCAAAAAACCCATGTTGAACTAAATTGGACAGTCTTCACAGGCTTCACATTGAACCTTTTGTGGCACGTAATGGGGAATGGATCTTTGCCTAAGCTCATCGAAAATTTTATCTATACAGTCCGCCAGAGGTTCGCTGTTACTGCTGAGAGGTTTCAAGTGACTAAATAGACTGCTAAGTCTATCTATCTTGAGGTCACAACCCCCAAATATCTTACAAATGAAATTATCAGATTTACTAGAAAGTTTGGCTCTGAGCTCTTTGACATCGTCTTTAGATATCTTGTCATAACGGAAAGAAATTAGGGCTGTCAAGCCGAAAAAATTCTGACTTTTATCAATCAAACATATTGTTTTTCTTCCATCAGGAAATAAATCAAAGAAGGGTATTGCTGATTTGGGTTTACCATTTCTTTCTTCTGTTCCATAAATTTCTGGGGCTAAAAAAATAGAAGTCAGTATATATTCAATCAGTTCATATTTAAGAGCATATTCTTCTTTTAATAATTGAAGAGATGCCTGCCAATGATCGACAAGTCTTAACTTCCAGCTCAGAGGAGGAAAAATAAAACTTGGATAGGCAATTATTGTATATTTTTTGTTATATAAACCCCGAAAAAGAGAATTATAAAATACTGTTGGCAAAGAACCAAAGACCAAAAAACTGCCAACAAACTGTATTATCCCTTTGGGCTCGGGATGAATCGCTACCCAGCTATTAGAAAAAGGTCTAAAGCAAAGATTTGCTCTTGTCTCTTTAAGTTGGCTCATTATTAGATACAACTCCTTACTTAATTTAAGAATAAAGTTTTAACAATGCCTTCGCCAAAAGGAGAACAGAAAAAGGATCTCTTGTCAACGGTCTTTAAACAATGTCGGTTCGCAGACAAGCGTGAAAAAATAAACACGAAAAATATATCATTTCAGACTATCATTCGCAGACTAGATGAAAACCAATTCTCGTTCCAAATGAAAATTTCTACACTCAACTACCTCAGTGAAAATAGCTTTGATTTTGAGATAAGTTAGCGGAGATTCTTCGCTAACTCTTTGTCGTATGTTGATATTTTCTTTCCTTTTGGTTAGTGAGCAAGCGATCGCTCACAAGCAAATTTTCTCTTCTAATGCCTAATTTTAAAAACCATTGATGTAGCGAGAAACTACTTTTGATTGATTTTGGGATTGAGTATGTTTTTAAAAAGTCTTCTAATTGTTCTTCTTTTTCTCTTAAAGTAGCTTCCAATTGGTAGCCTTTTTTGGTTACCTAACTGAAAAAATTGCTCCTCTTGCTTGTAAGATTAGCATATTTTCTTCAGTCAAACCAGTGTTATTGGCAAAGATAGTCTCAGATACTTTAGCATTGGCAAGACTAGTATTGGTAAGGTTAGTCTCGTTTAAATTAGCTGCGGTTAAATTAGCACCAATGACATTAGCCAAAGCTAAGCTAGCAGAATTTAAATTAGCATGATCTAAATTAGCTCCCTCTAAGTAAGCACCACTCAAATCAGCTCCGTTGAGTTTGGCATAACTTAGATTTGCCTCACTTAAATCAGCATCGGTTAGATCTGCTCCTCGAAGATTAGTAGCATGAAGATTAGCACCATTGAGATCTATGCCACTGAGATCTGCTCCTACTAAATTCCCTCCAGCAAAGTCTGTGAAGGGATTTAATCCTGCTATTTCGGCTAGTTCAATAAAATCATTGGTGGGAGCCTGGTAGACTAACTGGATGATATTTTTAAGTTCAGAAGTTGTCTGTTGCATCAACTCTTCTTGTTCTTGATGAGATAAACTAACTTGAAATGGGAAATCCGGGGAACCCAAGACAGTTTGACTCACATAGGGATTTAGCTTAGTTTGCAGGAGAAAAGAAGCCAGTTTTCTTTCTAAAACTCCATGTTTGTTGGGAGTAATATCGTGCCGCCACAAACCCTCAATATCAGTTAAATGAATATGGGCACACTTAGCTATGAAAGTTGCTCGTAGTTGATAGGGCTGCTGATTGGTTTTAACAGTTGCTATTTTTACTTGCCTCAGGCGATCGCTAACCAACTCTTGACCAGGTTTGGCTCTAATTATCCAAGTAGGAGCAAGACTCAGAGCATTATTTGACCTCTCAAAACTGGAACTGATTGGGGATACTATGGACGAGATAGAGGCATTTTCCAAAGATAGCTTTAATTCCCCTCCTCTCAAGCCAAATTTAACTTTGCCATTGAGGATAGTTTCTTGTTGTTGATTAAACTTGGCAGTAAGCTCAAGCTCGAATTCATCTTGGGAGCTTGAAAGAGGAATTGCCTCCAACTCCATTGACAAGCAATCCGGGCATTGATTATGAGATTCTAATAGTTGCATACTTGAATATCGAGAGTTTGATTGCTTTAATTCAGAATATCATGTTATTTTGTCATTAGTTATTTGTTCTTGGTTAGATAATTCCATCACGGATATGGCTACTACTTGGACAAGAAAACATATTATTTCTCTAGAAGATTTTACGGCTCAAGAATACGAGATTGTTTTAAAGACTGCCTCTAGTTTTCAGGATGTCCTCAACAGTCGGACCAAAAAAGTACCGGCACTCCAAGGACAAGTGGTTGCCAATCTCTTTTTTGAACCTTCTACGCGGACTCGGAGTAGTTTTGAACTAGCGGCTAAACGCCTCTCCGCAGATATCCTGAACTTTTCCCCTAGTACGTCTTCTCTGACAAAAGGGGAAACTATCTTAGATACGGCGAAAACCTATTTAGCTATGGGGGCGAATATTATGGTAATTCGTCACCGTCAAGCAGGAGTTCCCCATAATATTGCCACAGAAATGGATCGTCTCAACTCAGGGGTAAGTATTTTTAATGCCGGAGATGGACTACATCAACATCCTTCCCAAGGTTTACTGGACTTATTTACTTTATGTAGCTTACTAAATAAATCAAATCCTAGTATTTCTCTACTAAAAGGCAAAAAAATAGCCATTGTGGGAGATATTCTTCATTCAAGGGTCGCCCGTTCTAATATTAATAGTTTAACCACCGCTGGTGTCCACGTTCATTTAGCTGCTCCTCCTACTCTTTTGCCCCAATTATTCGCTGATTTAGATCGTAGTTCAACTTACGAAAAACTATTTCTCCATTGGAAAATTGAACCTGCCCTGCAAGATGCTGATTTTGTCATGACTTTACGACTGCAAAAAGAGAGAATGACTGATTTTTTATTACCTAGTTTAAGAGAGTATCATCAACTCTACGGCATAACCCGCGATCGCCTAAAATTGTGCCAACCTACAGTTAAGATACTCCATCCAGGTCCAGTTAATCGAGGGGTAGAAATTAGTTCTGAGTTGATGGACGATCCTAATTTTAGTCTCATTTCCGAACAAGTAACTAGTGGTATAGCAGTCAGGATGGCTTTGCTCTATCTGATCGGCAATTTGAAATAGTTGCTCGTCTATTGCTTTAATCTCGAGTAGAAAGACTGCGGCTTGTATTTATTCGCTTCACCAATCTTCGCTTCACCAATCTCCAATCTTATGGTCAAAGCACTGAGTACACGACTTGGAAGGTTAGGCGATCGCTGCCACGGAGAAGCAAGTATTTGAGCCGATGTTAGGACCTCCGCAGCGATCGCCGAAAGCCAGTTACAGTGGTTTCTTCACAA
>JAAUYA010254514.1_pt1 | contig 19192 bp, 18 predicted proteins | sample 7278161 | NCBI WGS metagenome assembly JAAUYA01 (sample SAMN14350120, study PRJNA611818) | marine sediment metagenome | isolation source: surface marine sediment (3m) | place: French Polynesia: Moorea | collected 2018-08
AACAAATTCACCCCTCAGGACAATATGCCATTGGACAAGATTGTGGCATTTACTGGCGGGAAACAGAACCCCCAGAAATGGGAGCCGAAGCACCAGACTGGTTCTACGTTCCTGATGTTCCCCCCACCGCAGATGGAGAAATTCGCCGTTCCTATGTATTGTGGCGAGAGTACATTGCTCCCTTAATTGCCCTAGAATTTGCCAGTGGCGATGGTACAGAAGAAAGAGACAAAACCCCTCTATCTCGTTCTGAATCAGGAAAAACCACCAAACCAGGGAAATTTTGGGTTTACGAGCGCATTGTTCGCATTCCCTACTATGGCATATATATCATTAAAAATCATCAATTAGAAGTCTATAACTTGGTCAATGGTTTCTACCGCCAGATGGAACCTAATGAGAGGGGTCATTATCCCATCAAACCTTTAGGGGTAGAGTTAGGGTTATGGCAGGGAAACTATCAAAATCAGACTCAAGTATGGTTAAGGTGGTGGGATAGAGAAGGAAACCTATTATTACTCGGAAGTGAAAGAGCAGAATTAGAAACAGCCCGTGCAGAAAAAGCCGAAAGTGCCTTAGCGGAAGTTCAGCAGTCACAGAAAGAGGCAATTAGTCGTTTGCTGAAACTGGGATTAACTGTGGAGCAGGTGGCAGAAGCCTTTAGTTTGTCTGTAGAAGAAGTTAGACAGTTTTAAATTTTATTTCGCAACAAATCTAAAGTTATGTGCAATTTGTCAATGAGATAAGCGATTTAGGGATCATTATTGTTTTGGTTCAGTTACTGGAGCTTTTGACAGTAGTTTTATGATGTCGGCAGTAAAATAAAATAGTTCATAAAAATCAGTAAATCTACTGTCTGTTATTGAATAGTTATCAGATTAAGATTGGATTATAGACTTAGTATTATTACTTTATTAATCCTTAAAGAATTTATGAATTTACATCTACTTTTGATTATATAGTTCTAACTGATATTGCCAATTATTTTGATAATGTTTCATTAGCCTGTTTAAGAAATGTTATATCAAGCTACGGTCATTTTGAGGAGTGCTTACTAGATTTTTTGTTTTTTATGTTGGAAGCTTTTGTTTGGAGACCTGATTATTTACCTTTAAGTGGATATGGTTTACCTCAAGTTTATTTTGATGCACCAAGATTATTAGGTTTTGCTTTTTTATTTGAAATAGATAAATTTTTAGATAAAGAAACTTCTGGTAATTTTGTACGCTGGATGGATGATATTGATTTTGGTATAAATGATCTTGAGCAAGCAAAAAAAATCTTAAGAGGACTTGATGAAATTCTATTGACAAGGGGACTTCGATTAAATATGGGAAAAACAAAAATTTTGTCTTTTCAAGATGCTAGAAAATATTTTCTACCTGATGAAAATCGCTATTTAACTATAATTACACAAAGAATAGATAGGTTAATAGAATCAGGAAATAACATTGAAAATGAAAAAAGAAAAATAAGATCGAGATTTAGAAAATTTCTCAAAAAAGATCAATTTGGTCGTTGGAAAAAAGTATATGCTAGGTATTTTACTATTTCTTGTAAAACACAAGATAGATTTTTAGAAAAATACGTTCCAGCTTTACTAGATAATAGTCCTGGATTAAGAAAGAATATTTATCGCTATTATACTACGTTAGGTTTTAATCAAAGAAGATTTAATCATCTAATTACTTTCTTCAAAAGTAATCATTGTTCAGATGATAGTTCTATTTTTGCTACTACTAAAGTTTTGATTGATTGGCAAATTAAAGCTGGATCGAGTAGAAGACAAGATTTAGTAAAATTAGCTTTCGATACAGTAAATAAATCTTTTGCCAACTTTGTTGCTAGTCTTTGGTTATTAGCCAAATATGGTTCTAGCCAGGAATTATCTACTCTGCTCAAAAATAATATTTCTCAATGGCAACAGTCTAATTTCTTATCAAGACAAGTTGCAGCTATTTTACCAAAAGTTAGAGAAGATCAAGTAGATTTTCTTAAAAAAGTATTTACAGATCATGGACAAGTTGATTCTCTAAGAATCATTGAAAATTTAGATAAATCAAGAACTACTCAACCTTTTTCTCAAGAAATATTATCTTATTTAAAACATGGAAGTAAACCAGTAAGAGTTTATCCACTTGTTAAATTCTTAATTGTTATTGACATTCTAAAAAATACTAATTTAGACTCTTCAATTAGACATAAATTACGTAATGAAATCATAACAAGAATAGACGATCCTTTGTATATCAAAGAAATCAATAGTATTAAAATATAAAATTTGGTTTTAATCTCATTGTAAGCTTAGACGCATTTAATTTTTCTTTAACTCTTGCCAATTTTCTATTTTCAGATTTGGAACTTGGGAAAAGTCTTTAGGATGGGGTAAAGGGCGATCGCTTTGTTATAATTAATCAAAACCTGGATTCCCTGGAGCAAAACAATGAGTCTAGTTATTTCTGAGGATATTGTAAAAGCAAGTGGATTGTCAGAAAAAGAATTGATATTAGAACTGATTATTCTCTTATTTCAAAGAAAAAAAATTAGTATTGGTAAAGCATCCCAACTAGCGCAACTACCTTTAATGGAATTTCAACATGAATTAGCTATCAGAAAAATTCCCATACATTATGATGAAAGTGATTTAGAAACTGATCTAAAAAACTTACAAATTATCTAATTTTTATGATAGTTGTGAGCAATACTTCACCAATAACTAATCTATCTGCTATTGGAAAACTACACCTTTTACAACAACTTTATGGAGAAATTATCATATCATCATCCGTATTTGAAGAATTAACCCAATGGGGAGATTCGATACCAGGAGCAACAGAGGTAAAAACATCTAATTGGATTAAAGTCAAATCAATTAATGATACTAGTCTGGTACAATCCTTAAAAAACCAACTACATCAAGGAGAATCATCTGTGATAGCCTTAGCCTTGGAATTAAGAGCAGATTGGTTAATCATAGATGAACAATTAGGCAGAAAAATAGCAATTGAGCATAACTTAAAAATAACAGGAATTTTAGGGATTTTGATTGAAGCAAAACGTCAAGGATTAATTCCGTTAGTTAAGCCGATTCTTGATGATTTGATAAATATAGCCCAATTTTGGGTTAAACCCTCTCTTTATAATCGTATTTTATCAATCGTTGGAGAATCATAGTACGATTGCGATCGCCTAAGATTGTAGGGCGATCTCTTCGAGATCCGCTTTGCGGTGCGCATCGCCTCGTAGGGTGCGTTCCCCAAAGCAACCTCTTCTGCTCCACTGCTCGATTATTGGGAACGCACCACCTAAGGCTTAATATTTCAGTGGATTAAGCACTTCGCGCTTTCCACTTACATTATCACCAGAACTAGAGCAGTTTATCCAAAGTCAGGTTGCTACCGACAAGTATGCCTCTGATGAATTGTATGCCGGCTTTTAAATTTGATTTAATGCTGTTTGAAAGCGAAGTTTATCTAACCCTTTTTGATTCAATAATAACCAAGATTGAATTAGATCAGGTCCATGTAACTCACCAGTTAAACCCGCACGAAGCGATCGCATCACTAACCCTTTTTTCACTTTTTGGCTTTTGGTTACTTGCTTGATAATATCTTTAGCTCCAGCTTCAGTTAAGTTGGGTAAGGTATCGATCGCCTCTACTACTGCTTTGAGAATATCACTGACTCCCTCTTGCTGAAGTAGTTCGAGAGCATCTTCAGCATAACTCACAGACTCGGCAAAAAATAAAGCTGTTTCCTTGACAGCATCAGTCAAACGAGTCAAACTAGGACCAATTAAGGTAGTCAGTTGAATTAACCAAGGGCGATCGCTTTGAGGCTCAAATTGATCGCCCGCTTCTTGCCAGTAGGGAATTAACAGCTCAACTAACTCCTCAGGACGCATTTTATGGATATATTGACTGTTAAGCCAATCTAACTTATCCCAGTCAAACTTAGCCCCCGCTTTGTTGACTCTCTCTAAAGTGAACTTGGTGGCGGCTTCTGCTAAAGTAAAAATTTCCTCCCCATCAGGAGAAGTCCACCCCAACAAAGTCATATAATTAGCCATCGCTGGAGCCACAAAACCCATCTTACGAAAATCATCAATCGAGGTTACTCCATCTCTTTTAGAAAGTTTTCGCCCTTCTTGGTTTAAAATTAGGGGAGTATGGGCAAATTCTGGGACATTAGCGCCTAAAGCTTCGTAAAGCAGCATTTGTTTAGCTGTATTAGCGATATGATCTTCTCCTCGGATGACGTGGGTGATCTGCATATCCATGTCATCTACTACCACCGCTAGGTTATAGAGGGGTTGCCCAAACTCTTCCCCTTCACTTTCTGGGGTACGGGCAATCACCATATCCCCGCCTAAATCACTTCCTTTCCAAGTAACTCTACCTCTAACTAAATCCTGCCAAATAATTTCCCTGCCATCATCAATTTTAAAGCGAATCACTGCTTTGCGCCCTTGGGCTTCAAATTCAGCAATTTGCACCGGAGTTAAGTTACGATGGCGATTGTCGTAGCGGGGTGCTAAATTTTTCGCTTTTTGAGCTTCCCGCATTTGCTCTAATTCTTCAGGAGTGCAATAACAGCGGTAGGCTAAACCCCGATCTAGCAAAGTTTGAATGGCTTGGCGATATAGCTCCAATCTTTGGGTTTGAAAAAATGGACCTTCATCCCAGTTTAAACCTAACCAAGTAAGACCAGATTTAATATTTTCCGTATATTCAGAGCGCGATCGCTCTCGATCTGTATCTTCGATGCGTAAAATAAAAGTACCTTGATGGTGGCGAGCAAATAACCAATTAAATACAGCCGTGCGTGCGGTACCAATATGTAGATTTCCTGTCGGGGAGGGAGCAATACGAACTCTAACTTTCACAACTTATTCTCTCAAATCCATGCAATCTTCTATTGTAGAACAGTTTTCTGTTCCTGTAGCATTTCCTGAAGTGATTCTCGCCAATGAGGAGGGTAATAACCTAATACTTGGGTAATTTTTTGATTACTTAAAACTGAATATGCTGGTCGTTTTGCGGGAGTAGGATATTCAGCAGTGGTAATAGGAATAACTTCTTTAATTTTGAGAGCATAACCTAATTTGGTTGCTTCTTCAAAAATAGCTACGGCAAAATCATACCAACTACAGACTCCAGAATTAGTAAAATGGTAGGTTTCTTTAACTTCTTGTTGCTCACTGAATTTAGGAATTAACGAGGCGATCGCTCTAGCAATATCTTTGGCCCAACTTGGAGTTCCCACTTGATCCATTACTACTTTTAATTGTTCTCTTTCTTTCCCCAATCTCAACATGGTCTTCACAAAATTTCCCTTGCCATAAGTACCATAAACCCATGCTGTTCTTAGAATACAATAATTAGCGCTACTTTGTCTAATTGCTGCTTCTCCTGCTAATTTTGTCTTCCCATAAATACCGAGAGGATTAGTTAAATCTTCCTCAAGATAGGGAGTATTTTTATGACCATCAAACACATAATCTGTAGAAATATGAATTAACTTTGCTCCTAATTTTTGCGTTTCTTCAGCTATAACTTGAGGGGCTAATCCATTGACTTTTTCTGCCAATTCTATTTCTGTTTCTGCTTTATCTACCGCCGTATAAGCAGCAGCATTAACGATAATATCAGGTTGAATTTGTTTAATTCTTTCACGAATCATTTCAGGATTACTTAAATCCATTTTTTCTCGATCTACTCCTACTAAATTACCTAAATCGGGTAATATTTTGTTTAATTCCGATCCAACTTGTCCAGTAGTACCAATTAGTAGTATGTTAGTCATTTTATTTTTATACTTCAGTAATTAAGTTAGCAATCTTTTTGATTATTTGTAAAACCTGTTCTAAGTCATCCGCATTTAAGAGGCTAAACTTTTTAGAGAAACTATACATAGGTTTTGCTTGTGTTACTAGCTTGATAAAAATAAAATCTTCACCACTAGTTAAAATCCCAAAAGTAGGTTTATTTTTTTGAGGATTACCAAGCATATAAGCTAAAGCTTGTGGTATTCCCAAACCTAAAGAGAAAGTGGTTCGTTTTGCTTCAATTACCACTATCCAAAATTGCTCTTGAACTACCAAAGCGTCAATTCTTCCTTGTAAGATTTCTTCTTTAGTATCTATAGCAATTTTGACTGTAGGTTCAAATTTTGTCTTAAAAGGTGGATCGTAAAATCCTGCTATTTCTAACAAAGGAGATACAATCATCATTTTCACACCTTCTTCTAATAATGAACCTTCATCAAGTTGATAAAAGTATCTATCCCTGATGCGAGTTAAGATTTCTGTTTCTGCTTGAGTAATGACTGGCAAATTACTCTTCCATTCTGAGAAAAAATTATTATTTGCCGATCTATCTAAATCAAATTGTTCTTTCAGGTATTTTAGAGATATATTTTCGGAAATAGCAATTGTTTGAACCATAATAATAACAATGTGAACTTATGCAAAAATTTCTGCTTCTCTAAGTAGCTTTCCAGCTAGATCCTTTTTGGATAAAATTGGTTCTGTATCTAAATTCCAGTTAATACCTATATCTGGATCGTTCCAAAGGATAGACCTCTCATATTCTGGCGCGTAATAATCGGTAGTTTTATATAACACTTCAGCTACTTCTGAGAGTACCAAAAAACCGTGAGCAAATCCTTCAGGGACCCAAATTTGAAGTTTATTTTCTGCACTTAATTTTTCTCCTACCCATTGACCAAAAGTAGGAGAATTATTTCTAATATCCACAGCTACATCAAATATTTCTCCTGCCACAACCCGTACTAATTTTCCTTGTGGTTGTTTGATTTGATAGTGCAAACCTCTTAAAACATTTTTGCACGATCTAGAATGGTTATCTTGAACAAATTGAGGCTTTATACCTGTTTTATCGCTAAATATTTTGGCATTAAAACTTTCAAAAAAGAACCCTCTTGAATCACCAAAAACCTTAGGCTCAATAATTAATACATCGGATATTTTAGTCATATTTATATTCATTGCTTTATCCTCATAATTTTAATTCTATGTTTCTATTCGTTCCTTTGCTATAGGTTCCATAAATTGAACTATTCTTTCTTGAGTAAGTATTTGCGTTTTCTCTATATAATTTTTGATTTTTAAAGTTCCCTCCTGAATAATTCCTAGATTAGGAACTCCAACTATATCAGCAATAATTATTGAGTTAAGACGATTACCTATATGAAAATCCATTCTACTCATAATATCTAGATAATCTTGTATTTTATTACATGTGAATTAATTAACCAATTGTTTACAAAATAAATCATTTCCAAGATCATTATATCCATAAAAACCAGTTATGATTATATTCATAAAAATTTAATTTTATTGGGCGTTTTTTTATTTTACATTCAATTAGATTCTCTTACTTTTTTTTGATAATCTTTTGGAGTTATTTTACGAAAGTAACCTAAAGCTATTCTACAAATATTTAAAGGCAGGTAAGACAAAATTGTACCGATTATTGCTTTAGGATAGTTACTTAATAAACTAGTTGAATGTATAAGTAAAGACCTAGCTTTACCACTATCACCTTTTTCAAGCAGACGCAATCCCAATATTAACTCACTTTGAGCAATGCGAGTTTTTCTAATGGTTTCTATCGGGGTTTCCTGAAATTCAAAACTTTTTAAATAAGATAACTTATCTTGTAAATATCTAATTGCTCTCTCTAAACTATCTTGTTCATTATGAAGACGATATTCCATGAGTAATTCAGGTAAATAATATCCTTTTTTTTCTGCTAAAGCTAGCCTAACAAATAATTCATTATCTTCACAATTTTGAAGATTAGGACGGAGAAAATCAATTTTTTCTAATGTTTTGCGTCTAAATAAAGTTGCTCCTATTTGAAATATTTGCTGAACAAAAACTTTTTCTAATAAGTTATCAACTACTCCTTCAGAAAGATTTTTTCTTCCCCACTTTTGTGAATTTAATTGGGTAGCTTCTGGATTTCTAACTCCTTTAATATTAATTATCCAATGATCAGTTCCCACAAAATCAACAGTTGGATTTTGGTCGAGAATAGTTGTAGTTTTTTCTAAAAATGTTGGTGTCAGTCTATCATCATCATCAAATTTAATAAAGTATTTTCCGGTAGCAAGCTCAAATCCAGAGCGCATATTATTGCTCTTACCGATATTTTTTTGATGTTTTATATACTTAATTTTATTACTTTTATAAATTTCCATTAACTTAGCTGTCTCATCAGTAGAACCATCATCACAAACAATTAATTCAAAGTCTTGTTCTGTCTGATTGAGGACGCTTTCAATTGCCGATGACAGTAACTTGGCCCTATTATAGGTTGGAATACAAACGCTAACTTTATATTTCATGAAATTCCTGACTTTACAAGACATCAATAATTATCGGAGCAAAATCTAGGTAATTTTCCTAAATGGAATAGTTGAGATGTAAGATACGATCAAATATATCACTTTATCTTACCCCTGATGAGTATGCCAGAAACTCAGATAACTGGGATTATTTGTACCCATAATCGAGAGCAATATTTAGGTGCTGCTATAGATAGTTTGCTTGAACAAGATCTTGAGAGTTATGAAGTCATAGTAGTGGATAATGCTTCCGGCGATCGCACCTCAAAAGTAGTTGAGTCTCGCTTAGCTAACCCTCGCCTGAAATACGTCTATGAGCCTAATTTAGGCTTATCTGTAGCTCGTAATACTGGTGCTAAAGTAAGTAAGGCTCCTATTTTGGCCTATTTAGATGATGATGCTGTTGCTAGTAGTCAGTGGTTGAGAGTGTTGGTGAATGCTTATCAGAGTAATGCTCGCTTGGCGATCGCCGGAGGTAAGGTTAGTCTGATTTTACCAGAGGATCGGAATTTGCCCAACTGGATTTCTCCTGCCTTAGCAGGTGCTTTAGGATTGTATGATTTAGGAGATGAGATGGTTTATATCACAGAACCAGGATTAACTCCTAGAGGATTAAATTATGCAATTAGACGTAGTTTTCTCGAGCAAGTTGGCGGTTTTGACTCTAATTTAGGTAGGGTGGGTCAAAAACTCTTATCTAATGAGGAATTATACATGACCGAATTAGCGCTCCATAATGGTTGGCAAGTTGCTTATCTTCCCGAGGCAAAAGTATCGCATAACGTTACTCCGGATAGACTGAAACCGGAGTGGTTTTTGCGTCGTAGTTGGTGGCAGGGGATCAGTGAGTGTTATCGTGAGGAAATAGCAGGTAAAAGTGGGTGGCGACAATTTTCTCAAGGGGGGGAAAAATTTCTGAGAGGGTTGTATAAGTGTGGCAAAAATATTTTTAATCCGGCTCAAAGATTTGATAATCTTCTTTATGCGTATGGTCAAATCGGTTATCTGAGCACCGTCGTTAAATCAATGATTCAATCAACTATCAACAATTAACAATGACAAAAAAAGTTTTAATTTGTGGAATTTCTGGACAAGATGGCGCATATTTAGCCCAATTACTGTTAGAAAAAGGTTATATAGTTTGTGGTACTTCTAGAGATGCCCAAATGTCTTCCTTTAGTAATTTGGCGCGTTTAGGAATTCGAGAGCAAGTAAAATTAGAGTCCATGGCTTTAAATGATTTTCGTAGTGTCTTGCAAGTGTTAATGAAAATAGAGCCCGATCAGGTTTATAATTTAGCTGGACAAAGCTCGGTAGGACTTTCTTTTGAGCAACCAGTAGAAACCTTAGAAAGTATTGCTACTGGTACTTTAAATTTACTCGAAGCCATTCGTTTTACCAGAAAACCGATTAAGCTTTATAATGCCGGTTCCAGTGAATGTTTTGGGGATATTGGCGATCGCTCTGCTGATGAGAATACTCCTTTTCATCCCAGAAGCCCTTATGCGGTAGCAAAATCAACAGCTTTCTGGCAAGTAGCTAATTATCGCGAAGCTTACGGCATTTTTGCCTGTTCCGGTATTCTATTTAATCATGAATCTCCTCTTCGACCCAAAAGATTTGTGACCCAAAAAATTGTCGATGCTGCTTGTCGTATTGCCAAAGGAAATCAACAACAACTATATTTAGGCAATACTAGTATTCAAAGAGACTGGGGTTGGGCACCAGAATACGTTAAGGCAATGTATTTAATGTTGCAACAGGATAACCCAGATGATTATGTGATTGCTACAGGGGAAAGTTATGAATTAGAACAGTTTGTAGAGCAAGCTTTTGCTTGTGTAGGTTTAAACTGGCAAGATTATGTAGTAACAGATCAAAGTTTATTGCGCCCCACAGACTTAGCTATCAGTAAAGGAAATCCTCGCAAAGCCAAAGAAAAGTTAGGATGGGAAGCAAAATATAAAATGCCTGATATTGTTCGTATGATGATCGAAATGAGAATGGAAGATCGACGAGCAATGAACCATTAACCATCAACAATTAAATGAACATTTTAATGATTTCTAATACTTTTCCTTATCCACCAACGAGGGGAGGTACTCAAGTAAGAACTTTTAATTTACTTAAATACATAGCTCAAAATTATCCAGTTACTCTCATTAGCCAACAGACTGCTGATGTCACAGAATCGGAAATAGAATCTTTGGCTCAGTATGTAGAGAAATTATTAATATTTCCTAGTTACAAACCAACTCAGCTGGGAATAGTGGCAAAGATGCGCCGTTTTAGCCAGTTTATCCGACAAGGTACTCCTCCTAATGTGTTATCGGGTTACTCTGAAGAAATGCAACATTGGCTCGAGGAAGCTGTAGCTGAGCAGAAATTTGATCTTATTACTTGCGAGCATAGTGTCAATGAGATTTATATTCGCCCTGAATGGCAAAAACAATTTAAAACAGTAGTAAATATTCATAGTTCAGTTTATCGTACTTGTCAAAATCAACTGCAAACTGGAACCTCTGACAATCAATGGCGCGATCGCCTTTACCTCCCCCTCCTCTACCGTTACGAAAAAACTTACTCTCGCAAATTTTCTCAGTTAGTGGTGACAACTGCTGAAGATGGACGACAAATACAAACTATGTCACCCCAAGCAAAAGTCACTGTAATTCCTAATGGGGTTGACTTAGAAATGTTTCCCTACCGAGAAAAAAATCCTGGAGGACATAAATTGATTATTACAGGGGGAATGGATTATCTGGTTAATATTGATGCTGCTTGCTTTTTTAGTTTAGAAGTTTTGCCGAGATTACAACAAAAATATCCTGATACTACTCTGATGATTGTCGGCTCTAAGCCCTCTCCTAGAGTGCAAGAGTTAGCTCAACGCTCCGGTATTGAAGTAACAGGAAGAGTTCCCTCCATGGCAGCATATTTACATCAAGCTACCCTATGTGTAGTACCGCTGCGTAGTGGTTTCGGGATTAAAAATAAAACTCTTGAAGCCATGGCATCAGGTGTACCAGTGGTAGCAAGCGATCGCGGTTTAGAGGGTTTAGCAGTTGATTCTCCTTTATCTGCTTTGCGTGCCAATTCAGTAGGAGAATATGTAGAAGCTATTAGCAGACTATTTGAAAATCCCTCTTTAGGAGTGGAAATTGCCCACAATGCCCGTATGATGATTGAACAAAAATACACTTGGCAAAAAGTAGGTAAAGATTATGAACAAGCTTTATTGGGTAATATAAGTTAAGGAATCATACAATTCAGAGTGATAAAGCAAAAAAGGATGGAGTATCGACGCTTTGGACGGACAGAATTACAAATGCCTGTGTTTTCCTGTGGAGGAATGCGTTATCAATATAAATGGCAGGATGTTCCTAATTCGCAAATTCCTCAAGATAATCAGCGCAATTTAGAAGCTACGATTAAACGCAGTATTGAGGTAGGTATTAATCATATTGAAACTGCGAGAGGTTATGGCACTTCTGAGATGCAGTTAGGGAGAATTTTGCCTCAATTGCCCCGAGAAAAACTGATTGTTCAAACAAAAGTTTCTCCTGAATATCAGCCCGAATATTTTCGCCATGAATTTGATAAATCTCTCTCCTTTCTCAAATTAGATTATGTCGATCTGTTGGGATTACATGGTATTAATACTCCAGAATTATTACATGATAGTATTCGTCCCGGTGGTTGTCTAGAAAAAGCAAGAAAATTACAAGCCCAAGGGAAAGTTCGTTTTATTGGTTTCTCTACTCACGGACCAACAGATGTTATTATTAAAGCCATTGAAACTAATCAATTTGATTACGTAAATCTTCATTGGTATTGGATTAATCAATTTAATTGGGCTGCTATTGAAGCGGCAACTCGTCATGATATGGGCGTATTTATTATTAGTCCCTCAGATAAAGGGGGACAATTATATAAACCACCACAAAAGTTAGTAAATTTGTGTTATCCTCTCAGTCCAATGGTGTTTAATGATTTATTTTGTTTATCTCATCCTCAAGTACATACTCTAAGTATCGGTGCTACTAAAGCTGCTGATTTTGATGAACATTTGCAAGTATTATCTTTATTAGATAAAGCTGATGAAATCTTACCTCCAATTCTACAGAGATTAGAAGCAGAGGCAATTAAAATTTTAGGAAAAGAATGGTTTAAAACTTGGCATATTGGACTTCCTGCTCCTGAAAAAACGCCAGGAAATATTAATATTCCCATAATTTTATGGCTCAGAAATTTAGCTCTAGCCTATGACATGATTGAATACGGCAAAATGCGCTACAACTTACTGGGCAATGCTAGTCATTGGTTTCCAGGAAATAAAGCTGCTCAAGCGCATCAATTTAATCTCCATAATTGTTTAATTAATAGTCCCCATGCTGCAAAAATACCTAGCTTATTAGCTGATGCAGATCGCTTGTTAGGTGGTGAAGATGTTCAGCGTTTATCTCAATCTTAAGCAAGCAAGTACTGAAAAATAAGGATTTTTCATTCTGCATTCTGCATTCTTAATTCTGCATTCTACCACTACTTCTTCTTGCCAAGGAGAACAGCTCCTGCACCGAGAACTAGCAGAGCTAATGTAGATGTGGGCTCGGGAGCACTCAAAGCTTGAAAAGCTAACTCTCCCACGAGCTGGTGTCCTTTTTTACTAGGATGCTGCTCGTCCCAAAAGAAGTATTCGTCTGGGTTGCTACAGAGACTGGGGACACTAATATTTAAGCAAGCTTCGGTGACATTGGTAAAACCAAATTGTCCTGGATTGGTAATCACATTATCAAACAAGGAATTGACATCAATTAGGGTGATTTCTACTCCAGGACTGAAGGAGGTAAATAAGCTGGATAAACCATCATTATGGCTAGCTGTTAATTGATTGAGACAATCAGCATCATCAACGGCATCAACTCCAGGAGGACAGAAGCCATCTGAGTTTAACCCCTGTGTCTTGGGCAGTACTCCCAAGTCGGGTAAATTCAAGACGAGCAAGTTTCTTGCCCCAATGTCCACTAAAGAATTAACGGCAATTTCTATATTGTTTAAAGGGATATCGGGGATGTTATAGGGAGTAAAGGAGCTATTAGTTGGCAAATAATCATTAGCTCCAGCCCAGATTGTATAAAGTGCATTGGGATCGGCGGCAGAATTGTGATCGAGGGCAAATTGAGCAATTTCTTGCTGTAAACCTGGTAGAGGAAGCCCTGGTAAAGTCGTATCGAGGGTGTTATTGGTTCCTGTTGTCGCTCCTCAATCTCTTCTCATTAATGGAGAGGACCGCACTTCAGAAGAATTCTATTCCTTCAGTAACCATCACTCCTTCGGGGTAAACTATCGCTGCCAGGTTTTGAGCCTCTATCGATTCAAGGTTTATCTACTGCGCCAGCAATTAGAAGAGGGCAAATTTAGCGGTAAAAAGCTCGAGCAGAAACGGAAAGAGCTTCAAAAGCTAGAGAGCCTCGACTACCGCAATCAAGGTAATTACGTCTATCCCCAAATATTGGCCAAATTCTGGCAGCAGTGGCATCAATATTACGGCTCTTCAGGACTAGTTAATCCACGAGGTGACAGAGTACTCACTGAATTGGCTGTTTGGGCGCTCAAGCTGCTACGACCAAAGTTTTTGATGATTAATTATAACGACCCTGATTACGTCCACTGGGGCTATCCATCTCATTATACTAACGGGATTGCCATCATAGATCGGGGCATTCAACGCATCGTCGAGACTGTAAAAGCTGACTCTGAGTATAGAGATAACACTATCTTTTGTATTGTTCCTGATTGCGGGCGGGATTCTAATCAATTCCTCTCGGTACCTTTTCAACATCATTTCAATTCTCCATCAGCCCATGAAATTTTTGCTCTCTTTTTTGGTCCCGGCATTAGAGGCAACCAAATTGTCGATCGCAAAGTGTCTCAGATTGATATAGCTCCAACACTGGCGCAGTTGATGGGATTTCGGGCCGATTATGCCAAAGGGAGAGTGCTCGAAGAGGTATTCCTCTGAATCAGGAAGCTTATGGGAGGTAAATTTACTATGTGGAAACGTCTGATTGGTATTTTGTGGTCGCTGTTAGTCTGCACTCTATTTGCCCAGACTATGTTGACTTCAGTCTTGGCTCTAGGATGGGTATATAGGTGGGTATGTCACTCCGTTACCAAGAGGCTATTTGACATCTCCCCTGTAGCTGAGAGCATTCAGTGGCACAAGTTTGCCAGCAATCACCAAGAGCTTACCTTTGTCCGTGACAGCCCGCGCCTCCTCTGGCGTCAGGTGGGAGCGCCCTGCCCCACTAATGCCATACTCAAGAGATTTCATGGGCTATTTCACTCTTTGTGGCTAAATCTGAAAATCGGTGTTGCAGCTATCCTCACAACGTGGTCTTTTACGGTTATTCCCTGCCTTTTCTGGGCAATGGCTTGGTACACTGGCTGGCACATTTCTTTCAATAAAATGTATGAGGAATCAGCCACTGGGGCATCTCTTGGGTTTCTGGGTATGGTGTTGTTTATAGCAGCGATGCTCTATTTACCTTCAGCGCAAGCTCGTCATGCCTTCACTGGAGATTGGCAGAGCTTTTTCGATTTTCGCTTTCTGAAAACTTTGATTTGTCGTCGCCCCCTACAGTTATTGTTGCTGGCGTTAGGTTATGCCATCAGCAGCGTGGTGCTGATTTTTTTTAAAGCATTACCAGTATTTCTTCCCGCCATGAACCCTTCCCTCGAGGCTCTTTCTGCTGCTGAAGCTTTGGATTTTCTCAATGATTACTACTTCTATACGGGATTAGTGGCGTTTCTCTTATTCTTTATTTTAAAAACAGCAGGGGGAAGAATCTATAGCGGAGCATTAGTGGAAATGTGGAGGGGGCAAATTCTAGCTCCAGAAGATTTTCATCCCCAAGAAGTCCGTATTCTAAACCTGCTGGAGATTGCTTATGGCTCAACTCAGCAAAAGGCAGGACGACTTACCAAGATTATGCGCTTTCCTTTCTCAATGAGCTATCGAGGTGCGATCGCAGTTATGACTTGCCTTGTCTGGGGAATATTTAGTTTTATGCCCTTTATCTCCGAATTTGCTAATTTTTATCCTGTATGGGGATTTCTCAATCAGCCTTTGGTACAACTTCCCTGCTTTCGATATGTTCCCGCTCACCTGGAACAAGAGGCGGCAATGGAGGTAACTGAAATTTCTGAAAAGTTACAATTCAAGGCGTGAAAAGTATTATTCCTTTTGCTCTCCTTGTTAGTTGAGAAGTTGAGGTTAATATTTACCAAGGGCGTGCGGGAAAGCTCCAACTGTAGCGTTCACGAAGTGTACGAGCGCCGTCGAAGACGCTGCGTAGCATCAGCGAACGAATGGCACTGAAATAAGAGATATCAGATCGCGTAAGCCCAGGATTTTCAAGGTTTTCGGTGATTTATGTAGGGTGCGTTAGGCACGTCCTTTTTGTATCTCAACTTATTAGGAATGGCTATTTGTGCCGTAACGCACCGCCCCTAACTCTAGCAACGGTGCGTTAGCGATTAGCGTAACGCACCCTACAATACTTCTGTGATAAGGCTTTCAGCTTAAGTCAGTGCCATTCATCTTAGATTTTTCCTCAATAACTATCAGCAGACATTCCCTCTTCCCGCTATCGCCTGCCTATTTTTAGCCACAAATTTCTAAAGATTAGAAGTGCAACTATAATAATAAAGGCAATACCAAAACTATACATTAAAGGCGGTATATTATCATAGAATGTTTCTCTGGGGAATATATCTCTAAACTTGAAAGGATCTATTACTTCCTGTCCTTGTTTCTTCTTTCCTAAAGGAATATGTTTACTGACAATATTAGCAGTTGCCCAACCTATACCAATTAAACTAATTGACTCTTGAAAGAATTTATCTTGTTCTGCTTTTTCTAATTCTACTCGACTACGAACTCCATTAATAATATCTTCCAGTAATTTCAAACCTAGTTGTAAGCTTTCACTGTCCTTGGCTATTTGTAATAGGTATTTTTCTTGAGTTATATTGGTAAATTTTTCTAAAAAAGATAAGTCGTTTTCTATTTGTTTTTTGATTTGTTTTTGAATCAGGGTTTGGATGCGTTTTTGGTAATTACTTAAATTAATTTCAATTGTACTGGGCTGAAAGTTGAGCTTATTAAGATTTATGGTATAAAAACTGAGCTTACTTTGAGTTTTAATCAGAATATCTTTTAATTTTTTAAATTCGCGGTTGTTATCTAATCTATTTTCTATAGCTTCAACATCAGTATAAATTTGACTAAATTCTTCTTTAAGTGCTTTAGTAATTGAAAGGCTTTGACCATAAGCCCATAATATTTTGTGGCGGTAATAAAATAAACGCATCCAATCTGTATAAAAATCAGATAGTAAATTAAAGCTCTCTTCGTTAGGATAGATAGCAATAATAACGTGCTTATCTTGGGTGATAATATTTGATTTTTTGTTATCAATGGTGACTTCTTTTTGGCTTAATTGAGTTGAAGATAATTCAAAAATAGTTGCTCCAAGAAATCCACCTTTTCCGTCTAATTCTTCATCCCATTTTAAATCGGGCATTAATGCTTGATAGCAGTTTTGAGCAATAATTTCAACTTCTGCTTCACTAAATTTTTCTAATGAAGAGACATAAGCAGATAACATCCAAGTTTGTCCTAAAGTAGCGATGTTACCCACCAACTTTTGCTCAATTATGCTTTTAACTTCTCGAAAACAATCAGAAGATTGGGGTTCTTTTTTGTTTGCATGAGAATATTCTAAAAGTAATCCATAACTATCCCCTAATTGTACTGGATAATAATAACCTTCATCTAGAGTTGTATTGGGTTCTAAAGGAGTATAATAGGGATGATTTAAGAGATATTTATATTCTGTTAGTAAATCATTTGCATCTATTTGATGTAATTGTTGTTGAACACTAGGATGCAGTTTAGCTTGAAAATATTGGCGATTTTTAGAAATATCCTCAGCACTATCATCTAAACTACGTCCTAAATCATAGAGAAAAAGATCAATGGTAGGACAAAAAATTTCAGTCATTAATCTAAGTTAATTGATGGGTTGATTCAGAAATTGCCATAATTTATCTAAACTATTCAATTTTTTAACAGTAGTTGAAGATTCTGAAGTTAACATCACCCGAAGTGCCACATTAGTAATTTCATTACTTTTTTCTGGGGGATTAGGATTAGGAAGAGGAAACTTTTTCGGTTGACTAGCAACAACAGGTAAAACAGTGTCCAATTCTTCAGTAGTAGGAATCAAATTTGAGGGAATAGTTGATAAGTTATCCAGTTTAGTTTTGATAGTTTGAAACTGTCGGGCTAAAGCTTGATTGCCATTAATCATAGTCATTAATTCTGGTTGGATAATAATATCCCAACCGTTAGGATTTACCGAAAATTGTTGAGCCGCAATTGATAGTGATGCTTCTTCTTCTTTAGTTAACGGAGTTTCCAGATTTTTAACGGCTAACAGCAGCGCAAGCAAAGTGTTATTAACGGAATTATCCATGTTTTAAAACTATATTATGCTAAAACAAACATAGCATAACTCATCATGGCGGTTATAGAAATAAATGGAACGAGAAGCCTTAGTAGTCGGTATTAACAGTTATCCTTACCTAAAACAAGACAAATATGGTGATTTAAATCTGGATACACCTGCTAAAGATGCGGAAAGTATTGCCCAATTGTTGGAAACCTATGGTAATTTTCGGGTGCAACGTCTGCCAGAAACCTATGCAGAGAAACAAAGACTAGTAGTAGAAGAAATAACTAAAGATGCAACTGTCACAGTCAGAGAATTACAAGAGAAAATAGCTCATTTATTCAACCCTCCCGATCATCCTCCTGATGTAGCCTTATTTTTCTTTGCCGGACATGGTTTTTTAAAGGAGACAGGGGGAGTTAAAGAAGGTTTTCTGGTCACAAGTGGTGCTTCTAACGATCCTAGACTCAATAATTATGGTTTATCTTTGAATTGGTTACAAGAGCTTTTACAAAAAAGTCCCGTTAAGCAGCAGATTATTTGGCTAGATTGTTGTTTTAGTGGTAAATTACTCGATTTTGGGGAAGCAGATCCGGGTTTTCAAGGACAATCCCGTTGTTTAATTGCCGGATCTCGTTCTTTTGAGGTTGGTCGAGAACAGGTAAGTGGCGAACATGGTTTGTTCACGGCTACCCTACTAGAAGCTTTAAATCCAGAAAATCATGTGGATGGTTGGGTGACAAACTACACCCTAGCCGATGAGATTAAGAAACAGATGGCACAAACTGCACAGCGTCCTATGTTTCATAATTCGGGGAAGGCAATTATTCTGACGACTAATCAACTGGAGAAACCTGTTGGCGATCGCTTCAAGGGGGTTTGTCCCTATCGATCGCTGTTTTCTTTTACTGAAAAACAAGAGGATGCAGTGTTTTTTCAGGGAAGGACGGCTTTAACTGATGAGTTACTCGAAAAAGTTCGGACTGATAATTTTGTCGCACTTTTAGGGGCTTCAGGAAGTGGTAAATCTTCGGTGTTAAGGGCTGGTTTACTCTATCAGTTGAAATTAGGTCAGAAGATATCAGGAAGTGACAGATGGCAGTATATTGAGCCTTTTACTCCGGGCGATCGGCCTTTAGAGAGGTTGAGGGAAAAAATAGCCACTCTTATCACCCAACCCAGGAGCTACCGTGTACACACAAATAACCAAGACAATAAATTTTCTGGTTTTCGCCCCCCTAGCCCCCCAATTCTGGGGGGAAAACTCCGAAAAAGTCCCCCACTATGCTTTATAAGGATCTT
>JAAUYA010357568.1_pt1 | contig 19158 bp, 21 predicted proteins | sample 7278161 | NCBI WGS metagenome assembly JAAUYA01 (sample SAMN14350120, study PRJNA611818) | marine sediment metagenome | isolation source: surface marine sediment (3m) | place: French Polynesia: Moorea | collected 2018-08
GATCGCTGCCACGGAGAAGCAAGTATTTGAGCCGATGTTAGGACCTCCGCAGCGATCGCCGAAAGCCAGTTACAGTGGTTTCTTCACCATTAACCTTCCAAGTCGTGTAATCAATATCGTTTGATTGTAGACATTAGATATTCCAGTCAGACAATTTTTATTAAGTATGTTCTCACTCACGCTGAATATGATAAGGAAAGGTGGAAAGATGATCCCTACTTCTAGTCAACAAACCTATACAGATCTACTAATTGAATATCAGCCTAAGCCAATTAAAACAGAAGAAGAGTATCAAAGAGCCTTGACTATAGTAGAGGGAATGATGTCTCGCAAGTTGACGGAACCTGAAACTGCACTTTTTGAGTTGTTGGTTCTTCTTATTGAGACATACGAAGAACGACATTATCCTATGGGTAAGTCTACCCCTACTGCTACCTTGGAATCTCTAATGCACGAGTTTGACGTCGAGCCAGCTACTTTAGTAGAGATTTTTGGCTCTCTTGAGCTTGTCAAAGAAGTAGTGAATGGTCAACGGGGAATTAGTCAATCTGAAGGATCTGCCTTAGCTAAGTTTTTTAATAACCTTAGTCCAGGGCTATCTCTGACGGCTAAAGACTTTGAAGAGTTAAGCTAAGATTAGAAACGGATGAATCCAATGGTCATTATATTTGGATGAATTTAGGATGGCAAAATGGAGAAAGAATTACGGGAATGACCGTTTATGTTCGCCTTCGAGAGGGGAAATTCTGGATTGAGGAAGACTGGACAGAAGAAGGAATTGCAACCGAGCTCGTTCGTGCTGGAGTTCCCAAAGAAGATATTGTCTTAGCTTTTCATGAACCAAAAATGCGACAATATAGAGATTTTGCTGTTGCTTAGTGCGATCGCTCTTTGGCGCTGGGAAAGCAGTGGAGTAGGTTAGGTTAGTGGAGAGAACTATGACTCAAGTTTCTGCTAATATCATGTCGGGGAAATTAACCACAATATCCGTAGGTTGGGTGCAACGAAGTGAAACCCAACACCAACTCTTGTATTTGTTGGGTTTCGTCGCCTCAACCCAACCTACGCACGATGATGTTTTTATTATGGGTAATCAATTAGACATGATATAAGAAAAATCGCATATCAGAGACAGTAGAAAATTTGCTTAAAGCTAATAATTTATACAAACAGAGATGAGTGTTACGTAGTCAAGGAAAAATTGAAATCACTAAATTATCAAGCCAAGGTCAAGTTACTATTCCCAAAAGTTTAAGAGATAAGTATCATTGGGAGGATGGTCAAGAATTAATAATAATCAATATTGGTGATGGAATTTTATTAAAGCCCAAAAAAACTTTTCCAGAAACCAAGTTAGACGAAGTTGCTGGGTGTTTGAATTATAAAGGAAAAGCGAAAACAATTGAAGAAATGGATCAAGCAATTAGTCAAGGAATAAAACAATCATGGAATCAATGATTTCTATTGATACTAATATTCTTGTTAGATTTCTTGTTTTACAAGTTATTGAACCGTCTAATATCACACTTGGTATAATTGAAGCACTAGAACAATTTGAGCAAATATTAAGAATGTGGAGGGAATTATGACTCAAGTTTCTACTGAGAAGAATCTACTTTCATCTCGCATATCAGAGACAGTAGAAAATTTGCTTAAAGCTAATAATCTATACAAACAGAGATTAAAAAAAGATCGAGTCACTAAACTTCTAAGCAATTTGTTTGAGCAGCTCTCATCAGAAGAAATAAGCTCGATGAGTGAGCGTGATTTGACTGAGAGGATTGATAGTATTTTGATGATTGAGGCAATTTCTGGAACTTTAAATGATTTAACAGATGAGCAAATGAAAATTTTTGAAGAAGCTGTAGCCTGATAGCAAGATACATGAGTTATATTCTTGATACCAATATAGTTACGGCTATTTTGAAAAAGGATAAAATAGTTATCAAAAAATTAGAGGTATTACGTAGTCAAGGAAAAGAAGTCTTTATTAGCTGCATCACTTACTATGAAATAAAAAGAGGACTTCTAGCTGCTAATGCTACTCGACAGTTATCCGAGTTTAGTGATTTTTGTAGAAAATATAAAATCATATCATTGGATCGACAAGAAATTATTGAGAGAGCCTCTGAAATTTACGCAGATTTAAAACGAAGAGGAAGACTAATACAGGATGCAGATATATTTATAGCAGCGACGGCAGTAACTCATAATTTAATTTTGGTTTCTAATGATTCTGATTTAGCAAATGTTAAGCAAATCAAGTTAGAGAATTGGTTGAAGAAACAATAAAAGCGATCGCCTTTATCATTCAAGATTGATAGAGCTACTAGTAATTAGTCTCATATCATATAGGATTTATCCTGACTCTGAGCAACAACAAAGATTGGACCAATGGCTAGAAACCAGTCGGCAAGTATATAACTATGCTTTACGCCAACTCAAAGACTGGTTAGCCTCTCGTAAGTCCAGTATAAATGCTTGCTCCATAAGGCAGGAATATATCATTCCTGCGTCAGCACCATTTCCCAGTTACCACGCTCAACAAAATGCATTACCCAAAGCGAAAAAAGCTCATCCACCCCTAAAAGATATACCCTCTCAGACATAGAGAGTGTGTAATCAGACAGTTACACTCAGCTTGGGATTGGTTCAGGGCAAGAGGTTATGGTTTTCCCAGATTCAAGAAAGTTGGACAGTTCAGGTCCTTATTATTTCCACAGTTCAAAAGCAATCCCTTGACCGGATGGCAGATAAAGCTAACTAAACTGGGGTTAGTTCAAATCAATCTACATCGTCCTATCCCATTCGGATTTGTCATCAAACAGGTAAGAGTTATCAAAAAAGCTGGACGATGGTTTGCCACTATCGCCATCTACGCTGATTTTAGGATTCCTGAACCAGTACCTCACGGTAATGCGATGGGGGTGGATATTGGATTAGAAAAGTTTTTAGCTACTTCTGACGGTTATTTAGAAAAGCCCCCAAGATTTTTTCGTGACTTACAAAGTCGGCTGAAAGTGCTACAGCGTAGGCTATCGCGAAAGAAGAAAGGTTCGGCTAATTACCAAAAGGGTGCCCGAAAAGTAGCAAGACTCCATCACCAAATTGCAGACACTCGCAAAGATTACCACTATAAAACAGCTCACAAGCTTTGTGACATGGCAGGAATGATATTTATGGAAGATTTAGACTTCCGCATAACTGCTAAAGGCTTTTTGGGTAAGCAGATGTTAGATGGTGGATTCGGGCAATTTAGAGAGATACTTAAATGGGTATGTCTTCGTAGAGGAGTGTACTTTGAGGTGGTAGATAGTCGTGGGACATCTCAAGAATGTCCTAATTGTCAGAGCGAAGTCAAAAAAGACTTATCAATAAGATGGCATATCTGTCCAGAATGTGGTTATGAATGCGACAGAGACGTAGCCTCATCTCAAGTAATAAGAGATAGAGGCTTACAATTAGTACCCAAGGGCATTGGGGAAAGGAAACCGCCTGCTGAAAGCGTACTAGCGGGGAACTTTGGTTAAGCGCCAAGTGCTACGCAGGAATACCTATCCGTGAGGACAGGAAGCCCCGTCCTCAGCGCAAGCGGAGGGCGAGGAGAATGTCACCAATTGATTACTCATAATCAAAACAGCATCGTGCGTAGGTTGAGTTGAGACGACGAAGCCTAACAAATACAAGAGTTGGTGTTGGGTTTCACTTCGTTCCACCCAACCTACGGATATTGTGGTTAATTTGCCCGACATGATATTAGCCCGTATCGACTTCCGAATTAATCTCGCCTAACACCTCTTTGTAATGTACTATTGACTATTGATAGTTATTAATTGAATTGTATGGATTTTTCTAGTCAAATCGCCAGTCAACTAAATGCCATGGCAATCTTACCAGAGGGGATTGTGATTATTACCCTGTTGGTAGTGTTAATCGGCGATCTAATCTTTGGGCGTAAATCTTCCAATGGGCTAGCTTATCTCGCCATTGTGGGTTTATTAGCTTCTATAGTTGCTTTGTATTATAGTTGGAATATACCTAACCCTGATTCTTTCTTAGGTTCTTTTACGGCTGATAATTTGAGTATTGTATTTCGCTCCATTGTCGCACTTTCGACTGCTGTAACTATTCTTTTGTCAATTAGTTATGTGGAACTGTCTGGCACTTCTCTGGCTGAGTTCATCGCTATTATGTTAACCGCTACTTTAGGAGGAATGTTCCTCTCCGGTGCTACAGAGTTAGTGATGATCTTTGTTTCTTTGGAAATGTTGAGTATTTCCTCTTACTTGATGACTGGTTACATGAAACGAGATCCCCGCTCTAATGAAGCAGCGTTGAAATATTTATTGATCGGAGCTGCTAGTTCGGCAATTCTACTCTACGGCTTATCTCTACTCTACGGACTCTCTGGAGGCGAAACTAACATCAATATTATTGCTAATACTCTTCAAGCAGGGAGTGGGCTGGAATCTCTAGGTTTGGCGATCGCCCTTGTCTTCGTCATTGCGGGGATTGCCTTCAAAATTTCCGCCGTACCTTTCCATCAATGGACTCCTGATGTATATGAAGGTTCACCTACTCCCGTGGTTGCTTTCTTATCTGTAGGTTCAAAAGCAGCAGGTTTTGCGATCGCCATTCGTTTACTAGTAACCGCTTTCTCTCCAGTCAGTGAACAGTGGCATTTTATCTTCACTGCTCTGGCGATTTTAAGTATGGTATTGGGAAATGTGGTAGCCTTAGCCCAAACTAGCATGAAACGGATGTTAGCTTATTCATCTATTGGACAAGCTGGTTTTGTGATGATTGGTTTAATCGCAGGTACAGATGCTGGTTACTCTAGCATGATCTTTTATCTGTTAGTTTATCTGTTTATGAACCTGGGGGCTTTTGCTTGTGTAATCCTCTTCTCACTGCGTACTGGTACAGATAAAATTAGCGAGTATGCTGGCTTATATCAAAAAGATCCGCTGTTAACTCTCAGTTTAAGTTTGTGTTTGCTATCTTTAGGTGGTATACCTCCCTTAGCTGGATTTTTCGGCAAAATTTACCTATTTTGGGCAGGTTGGCAAGCAGGACTTTATGGTTTAGTGTTGTTGGGTTTGATTACCAGTGTAGTTTCTATTTATTACTACATTAGGGTAGTAAAAATGATGGTAGTTAAAGAACCACAAGAAATGTCAGACGTAGTTATAAATTATCCTCCTATTCGTTGGAATTTACCGGGAATGCGTCCAATTCAAGTAGGATTGGTGTTATTAGTCATTGCTACTTCTGTCTCAGGAATTTTGTCTAATCCCATCATTAATTTTGCTAGTGATTCGGTAACAACTTCTCCTGTTTTACAATCGGCAATGCTTAGTAATGCTACTAACAATGCTCATCCTATTGCAGCAGTTAAAGGTTTCACGAAAGTCAGCTCCTCCTTAATCCCTGGAAAAGTCACTAAATAGAAGATTCATGAGGAAACGCAGAATGGAGAATTCTGCATTCTGCATTCTGCATTCTCTATGTTCCACCCTAGTACCGCTACGCGGAAGTCAATCCACCCCTAACCCCTTTTAGGAGGGGAAGTCAAAAGTCAAAAGTCAAAAAGGAGATTGAGTAAGGGTTTTCCGTCTTTTGCATGGTAGAAGGACTTACGCCGTCGTGTACTAGCCTTAAAATTCAACTGAACTAAAACAATCTGTACCTCTAGAAGGATATAATCTTTAAATTAGAATTATGATTTTAGACAAAGCTAAAATATGTATCAAGATAGACCAAGCTTGATTAAGCTGAATAATTTTCTCAATCTCACTCTGAAAATACTAATTAGTTTATCGTTAATTATTTTATTGTCTATCCGTATTTATGCCATTTACTATACAGTTCCTATTGTTACTTGGGATGATAAACATTATCGACACCAAGCATTAGATGAAGCATCAAAAAATTCGACAATTAAAACAGTTAGAAATATTTTTTTACCTAATAGTAATGCTTATGATGGGGGTAGAACAAAAGGCTATCAATACTGGTTAGCTCTGGGGAGGCAACTATCACTATCAGGAGATTATGAAGAAACTTGGCAACTTGTCAATTTATTCTCTTTCGTCATTCAGGGTCTGCTAGTTTTTGCTTTTAGTTTATGGGCGACATCCGATCCACTGATAAGTGGAACATTATCTTTCATTTATTTATCATCTCCTCTTATTTTTGGATTAAATAGATGGGTGATGACTGAAAATTTTGTCTTTCCATCTTTAATCATCTTTTCTTTTTTACCGGCATGGTTAATTAACCGCAAAAATACTGTCCCTGAGGTTACAAAAATAAGAGCTAAAGAAATAATTTATGCTGGCATGGTTGCATGGATAATGGGTGTATGCCTAACAGCTAGGGAGTATGCGACACCAAGTTTCATTCTTCTTTCTGTTACTAGTATTATCTGCTTAGCTTATCAAAAACGCTGGTGGGCACTGGGAACTTTTTTTGGGATAATATCCACTTTTATTTTGTCAATGTCCAAAGGATGGATAGTTGTTATTAAGAGTACTTTAAATAAGAGCGGTGTCTCTCAATATTTTCATCCCTTTAAAGAGTTTATACCTCACATAATTTTTTATGCTATTGGCCTAGCTTTAACTACCTTTATGGTTGTTTTTATGGGAATAATTATTGTTAAATTTATTTCTCAGATTTTAGGCAAGGATAAAAATATACTAAGTCAAGGACTTATTTCATTAAAAAAAATAACAGGATTACAGATATTTTGGTTGGCAAATCTAGCTTTGATACCTTTTTATTCTCTGGCTATTGTTTCATCTGAGAATAGAGCAGTAAGAATTATTATTCCTTTGATGATGACTATTTTAGCGTCAATTTTGATAGGAATTAAAATATTATTTACTAACAAGCAATGGTTAAATCATTATGTAGTCAAAATTTTTCTGCTGATCTTGATTGTTACATCTTGGAGTTCACTCTATTACGAGCTATTTATTGCTTTTGAAGGAGGGAAAAATTATGCTCATCCAGCCTATGATTTAGAACGTTATAATCATTCCCTACATCTACGTCCTCTTACTCATCCTGATGACATGCACGTTAGGTGAACTACCCCTCCTTCCGCGCTCCGCTACAGAAGGGGCTTCCTATCCAACAAATTGCGCTCTGGGTAGATTTCTTACGTCCTCTGCAAGAGCGTCTTACATCTGGGCAATAGGCTTTATCCCTTCCGAGGTCAAAATACGCAGACCTTCATCTCTGATATTCAAGGCAGCGTTTATGTCGCGGTCATGTTTACGACCGCAATGTTCACAAGTCCATTCCCGAATATCTAATGGCAATGACCCCACAACATTGAGACAGTTATTACAAGCTTTGGAGCTGGGAAAGAATCTATCAACTTCAAAATATATCTTCCCTGCTCGCTCAGCCTTATACTTCAGCATGGTTAGAAACTGTCCCCAACCTACTTGGTTAATGCCTTTGGCATTGCTGTGATTCTTGACCATTCCTTTGATGTTTAGATTCTCAACAATTATGACTTGGTTTTCATCAACTATCCTGCGTGATAGCTTATGTTGAAAATCTTCGCGACTACGAGATATCTTATTATGTACACGTGCTACCTTGCGCCGTGCTTTATTTCTATTCCTGCTTCCCTTTTGCTTGCGTGATAGGTCTTTTTGCTTTTGCTTCAGGTTCTTCTCATGACCTTCTAACCAGCGGGGGTTATCGTATTTTGACCCATCCGAAATGATAGCAAAATGAGTTAGTCCTAAGTCTATCCCTATGGCTTTCCCATCCCCCCTTCGCCCCCCTTTCAAAGGGGGCGAAGGGGGGATAGGCAAGTCTTTACCGTCCTCAGTCAAGATAGAAGCATAGTATTCATGACTAGAATTCTTAGTTATGGTTACTGTTTTGACCTTACCTTCAATTGGTCTATGGATTACGGCAAAAAACGATCCTAGCTTAGGGAATTTAATCTCACTATTCTTAACTTTGACGTTTTGAGGGAATGTCAGAGATTGCTTTCCCAATTTACTCTTGAAGGTTGGGTATTTTGCTCTTTTCTCAAAGAAGTTGATGAATGCCCTACTCAGATTCAGAGTTACAGCTTGCAAGTATTGAGAGTAAGTATCTTTGAGCCAGGGATATTCTTCTTTCAACTTTGGCAGCATTTTATTCATGTCAAAGCGAGAAATACCCTTGCCAGTTTCCTTATATGTCTCGTTGGTCAAGTTGAAAAAGTAATTCCATAGCCATCGAGTAGTGCCGAAAGCTTTCTCTAGCGCTTCCTTTTGAGCACTATCGGGATATAGTCTTACTTTTACAGCTTGTAACACAATACTTACCATGAATTTCTTTTGATGGTAACATTATTGATAAATATTAGCCTCAGAATTTAATCGGTGCGCTCAGAAACATAACTTTAAATTAATTAAATTTAACCGACTACCGGCGACCTACCATCCGCAGGAGCGAAGCGCTGTGAGCTTCCCAGGGAGCGCAAGCGCTGCGAACCGCGCAGTACGCACTGATTGCCCCTCAAGCTTTAAGCCAGTCAAATATCTCTCCTACCGTAAGCTGAACTGTCTGAGCAAACTTTGGCACTGGCAAGATCGCATCGGTGCGATCGAGCACCTGAACTGATTTGTCTGAATCATAGATAAAAATGCAGTGTTCTTCCGGATCTAGTAACCAGCCCATGTCAGTGCCATAGTCGATACAGTGGAGAATGTTACGAACTACTTTGGTATGACTCTGGTTAGGTGACAAGATTTCAATGGTCCAGTCTGGATGTAGGTTAAACACATTAGCAACATCTCCATTACTTTCCCTCGGAATGTGCTGGGTACGGAAGATGGCAAGGTCTGGGACAAGGGAGCGTCCACCGAAGGTACAGCGCAACTCAGGAAAGGCTTGAGCTGTTTTGTCTGACCTGAATGTAGCTGTTAGGGCAAAACTCAATTCCCGTTGCAGAATACTGTGCTTTCCTTGGGGCATAGGTTTCTGGATGATTGCTCCGTCAATATATTCACTGGCAGGTTTTGTTTCTGGTAATGCCAGAAATTCCTCTAGTGTTAGCAACTTTGGTGGTGACTGTACCATAGGACTATTTTTTGGTTAGATTGTAAATTTATCTTAACCGATCGCCCTTCATCCCATCCCAGAAACAATCGCATTGTCCAAAAAGCAATCAACCGTAGCGACTATCTTGATTCAGCAACGCTGGCAGGAAATTAATAGAGCAGAAGTCTAAAAGTTTGGTAAGCTACTCCTATGGGTAAATACTGAAATTGCCGAGTTCTGGGCTCAGATTTTTGGCAAAATCGTGCTGCATCGCAACATCAATATCTTTCAATATTACGTTGTCTTTCAGGGCGTATCGGAGCTCTATGAAGAGAAAAGTGCCGAGCAAGTAAATCAAAGTAAATAAGAATAAAAACTTATAAATTATGCGTTCTTGTCTAAAATCCAAAATCCAAAATTTCCCAACCAGTAAATTTATTTTTGCAAAAAGTCTAATGTCGAGGAGGTAGAATACCATGCATAATATTCTTCAAATGTCCGACTCTTCTCGCTCCGTATTCTTGGAGTTTAAGGAGTCCCAGGCACCTAAACTGGCAAGTCGATGTAGTCCCAGGGATGCTGATATCTTTTGGCTGCGTTTTGAGCGATATTTCGAGGATATCTATTATCCTACCCAAGACCTGTATGGCGATCGCCCTGATTTTCCTGAGCAGGTTGATGCCCTGTTTGAACATATGGTCGAAGCTTATGAAGCCAGACCCGAACCTCTGCGGTTACTCGACCTGGAACGACAGTTCACCTCCGACTGGTTTGAGCGTTCCAACATGGTTGGCTATGTCTGTTACCCAGACCTTTTTGCCGGAACCCTCAAAGGCGTGCGAGAGAAGGTCAGCTACTTCGAAGAATTGGGCGTGACTTACCTCCATCTAATGCCCCTGCTCAATCCCCGTCCCGCACCCAATGATGGAGGCTATGCAGTGATGGATTACCGTAGCGTCAAGCCAGAACTGGGGACCATGGAAGACCTCAAGGCACTGGCAACAGATTTAAGGGAACGGGGCATTTCCCTTTGTGTCGATTTAGTGATTAACCACACTGCTAAAGAGCACGAATGGGCGCAGCGGGCTATGGCTGGAGAAGAGAAATATCTCGAGTATTACTATACTTTCCCCGATCGCACCCTCCCCGATGTCTACGAGCAGACTTTACCGGAAATCTTTCCCGATGAAGCACCTGGTAGCTTTACCTGGTATCCCGACATGGCGGGGAATGGTCGCTGGGTTTGGACGACCTTCATGGAATACCAGTGGGACCTCAACTACACCAATCCCAATGTCTTTCGAGAGATGATGGACATCATGTTCTTCTTGGTCAATCAGGGAGTTGATGTCCTCCGGCTGGATGCTGTGCCGTTTATGTGGAAGCGCATAGGAACCAACTGCCAGAACCAGCCCGAAGTCTTCAAACTAATTCAGATATTTCGGGGACTGATGCGAATTGTTGCCCCCGCCGTCATTTTCAAGGCGGAGGCGATCGTACCCCCCGATCAGCTACAACAGTATGTCGGCGTTAAGACAACCGTTGGCAAACAGTGTGAATTGGCTTATAACAATCAGTTGATGGTGATGCTCTGGAGTGCTTTGGCTACCCATAAAGCAACCCTGCTGCCCTATGTGTTTCACAAGCACACGCCACCCCTGCTGATCGATTCGAGTCCGATCAATTACCTCCGCAACCACGATGATATCGGTTGGGCGATGGCTGATGAGGATCTAGCTGCAATTGGAGAGGATCCTTTTCTCCACCGTCAGTTTCTCAACCAATTCTATACGGGGAACTTCCCTGGCTCTTTCGCCAAAGGGGATCTGTTTGGATTCAATCCCGTGACCAAAGATGCCCGCATCAGCGGTACCACGGCCTCTCTAGCGGGTTTGGAGGTGGCACGGGAGAAACAGGATAAGTCGGTCATCGATTTGGCAATCCGCCGTATCCTCCTGCTGCACAGCTTCATTATGTTCCGGGGGGGTATTCCCCTGATTTATATGGGGGATGAAGTGGGGTTATTGAACAATTACGCCTACAAGAACGACCCGATTAAAGCCAAGGATAGCCGCTGGCTGCACCGACCGTCGATGGACTGGCGTAAAGCTGAGCGGCGTCATGACCCAACCACGATTGAAGGACGGATTTACCAGAAGCTAAGCCACTTAATCAAAGTGCGCAAGTCCAATTCTTTGTTACACAGTTTTGCCCTCATGTACCCGATGTGGACGGATAACGAGCATATCGTAGCGCTATCCCGTATCCGTCCAGAAGGAACCGTGATGCTCTTAGCTAATTTTGATGACAATTGGCAGTCAGTGGAGGCAGAAATAATCCATTATGGGCAGCTGAGTGGCAGCGTCCGCAACCTGCTGGCCAAGGAGACTTCTCTCAATATTTCTGAAGGACGGCTCTATCTGGAACCTTATGAAAGTATGTGGCTGGCTAGTGAAGAGTAGTGGTCTGTCAATTTTGAAATGAGGGATAGAACAATGGGAATGCAGAATGCAGAATTCAGAATGCAGAATGTTTGCCGAACCACAAAATCCAAAATCCAAAATCCAAAATCCAAAATTATCCTAGCCAGTCCCTCAAAACTATCTTGACAGACTAGTAGGAATTTAGCCCTTCTCCTTAATCTGGATCAAGGAGGGTAGCCAGCCACCAGGAAGAGTCAGGTCAAGTCTTTCTGGGTCACATGAAGCCCGCCCTGAGAGTAAGAAAATCTCCCCGCGATAGGCCCACACCCGCAAGTCTGTCCACAGGTGAACACCTCTGTCGGGGAGGAACAGGGAAGACTTGGCCACTTTTTTCTGGGCCACATAGGGCTTGCCCTGCTTGAGCAGTCGGCGCAACCGAGACACCCCCACTTGCGAACTGGGAAGGACTCCGCGACTGGCAAAGCCGTAGAGCGGTTTGAAGACAAACTCCTTCTTTTGCGCAGCAATGGCTTGCAAGTTATCCTCTCGCAGCAGGTAGGTTTCTGGAACGTGGGCATTCAAAAGCATTCGCTCCTGGGGTCCAATTCCCAATTCTTTATCCCAGTGAGGCAGCGAGAGGAACTCCAACAATCGCTTGTCACTACGGGTAGCATAGGTAAAAGGATTGGGGGCAACATAGACTCTTCCAACTTCGTAGGCTTTTTTCAGGGCCGAAAAGGCTTCTGAGTGCCAGAAGAAATCAGTGGAGCGATTGACCACTACCGAAACTTCCTGTGCCTTGACGAATAATCTTCCCCCGTCCCAGTCCATCTCTTCTGGCGCAGCCATTTCCACTGACCATCCCCGCCGTCGCCACCAGTGGCACATTAGTTTCAACTCCGAGCGAAACTTACCTGAGTTGAGGGATTCGGCATCGTCTAGGATGAGGAATATCCCTGAAGGAAAAGTCCCAAAGAACCTCTTGGCTTCCATTTCCACTATCTTGGCTACCCACTCACTCAAAGCTGGAAAGGTTAAGGGGGGTTCGAGAGTAGTGCGTTCTGATTCTGGGGCGAGTTGATAAAAAATAGCGTTAATTAGCCCAGCCAATAGGAGTCCAGAGCCATTGTCGTTGAATTCAATCAGTTGCCAGTCTCCAGGAAGTTCGGGGGGGAGGTGAAAGTCCCAAGCACTGAAAAAACAGACTTCTGGGCGAGGAAAACGGGCAAATTTGGGACTGCTGGCCGTTACCTTTGCTTGCCAAGCCCTCCGGCCAGTTATTCTGTCAAAAGTGCCGATGAAAGTAGCGATATCTGCCAAGATTGGCTGAGGAATTTTTTGAGGGAATGGAACGACAGAAAACTGCTCCGGGACGAATGGCATCCCTGCTGCCCTGAGTGCCGACCAGAATGTTTCTTCCCAACTGGACATGAATCCTTTTAGGTTAGGTTGACGCTTGTTACCCAACATTTTCTTCCACTAACCATCTTAACCATTTCCCCATTTTAAGGCAAATGAGGGATAGGGCAATGGGAATGCAGAATGTAGAATGCAGAATGCAGAATGCAGAATGCAGAATTAAAAAATTCTTGACTCAATTACTTTCTGCTTTTGACTAAGATTCAGGTAACGGTTGAGAAGTTGGATAAGCAATTCCATATTTAGCTAAAGCTTCTTTAGAGCGCTGCAACAATTCTGTTCGATAGATACCTTCATATCGGATGTCCATGGGATAAGATTTAAGCATTAAATGAATAGTCCAAGGGGTTTCCTCCATGATCACGACGATAGGAAGCTTTAGTTGAGTATATTGGCTAGTATATGCTGCTTGATACAAAATTTTCATCACTAGTTTAATATCTACATCGTGAGCAAAATAAAAATTAGTAACAACCTGAGCTTCTAAAGCCCCATCATTAGAATTAGATATAGCCTCTGTCCAGATTTTATTGTGAGGAATAGTAACAATATTGTCTGTAGGTGTGCGCAGACGTATTCCTCTCAATCCATAACTAATAATTTCTCCATAATGCTCTCCTATTTGAACTCGATCTCCTACTCGATAAGGAACTTCAAATAAAGCTAGAAAACCGGCGATTAAGGAACTGACATAATCTTTAAAGGCAAAACCTACAGCAACGGAAATTGTACCAGTAAGGGCTAAAATATTAGTAGTGGATAAGTGCAAAAATAAACGAATTAAAAAAATCGCAGCAATTAAAAGAAGAGCAGCGCGAGAAAAAGGTAAAGACTGCCTGACGATCAAGCGAAACCGACTAGCAACTTTTTCTGATAGCCAACTATTCAGTTTTTCGCTTACCTTGATTAATATATAAGTACTCACAATGATTATTAAACCTTGAACTAGCTTGAGCAAAGTAATTTCACTCATAAAACTAGTTGTGTCATTAACAATATTGCCATTATTTTGAGCTAGAACTTGAGCAAAAAACATAGGTAATTATTTATTTGTCAACTAAAAAATTATTATTCTTCAAAATCATTTTCAGGCGTGGATAGTAAGCGGGATTAACCACTAACAAATTATTTTCTCTGCTAATAACACCTGTTTGGAGTAAAAACCGGACTCTGGTTTTGACCAAGCTTTCCATTTGTCCTAAACTCAAAGCTAGATGAGCAAGACTCATCCCTCCATGTAAAAGAAGCGAGTAGAGGAGAAAGCGGTCTTCTGGGATTAAATTTGGTAAGTCTGGAAGCCTGGCTTTTTGGATAGTCAGAGGAGCAAGTTCTTCCTCTTTATCTTGCAGGTTATCTGTTTCCGCAGCAGAATATTGAAGCCCCCGTACCAATAAATCTGCGCCTACACTACCAATTTCTAGAGAAATATCGGCTAAATTCTCGAAATACTGAGCCTGATATGACTCTAAATCTTCTTTATCTAGCTCTTCTCCCCAATTCAACTTAATTCCATCTATTAATGGCTGCAACCATTCCTTCATCTGTGTTCCTGTCAGAGCAGGCAAAGCCTCTGTTTCCCCGAAATAAGCACTGACTTGGTAGATTTGATCTAGATACTGCCAAGCCCAACTATTACATCCAATCAACCAAAATTGAGAAGCATTGCCAGAAATTAAGTCTCGCAGAATCTCAATTACTTCCAAGCCTCCTATGCAGCGCAAAAAGCACCACTCTAAACGAGGAATTACCATCAATTTAAGAGACTCCTCGGCTTTTTCCCTAACTGGATTTTCTAAATCAGTAGTTTTCGGCAATGATTCCTGGGGATTAAATTGAGATAGTAGTTGACTTTGAATCTTCTCATACTCGTGGGGTTGGACTGACCATTCTAGAAATTTTGGCCGAAATAAATTATCTTCTTGAAAACTGTTGGCAGACTCGCTGAGGATGCGGCTGAGAGGGGATACCGGGCTGCCTAAAATAACCAAACTATTAGGAGATTCTGGTTGTTGTCGCCACTTATTCAGAGCTTCTTTTAAAGCAGAGCGAACGGTAGTTTGATGGTCAGGATGGCTAGATAAATCGGCAATTCTCTGATTGATTTGGGTTGAGATTTTTAGAGGAAGTTTACTTAGGGTTGTAGAAGTATTTAAGGCTAACTCTGTGGGCAATAATTTGGGAAATTTAATTTTTGCTTTGAGAAATGTTAATTTAAATTTTTCCATTTTGTCAATGATTTAAAACACTTGGCAGGTATCTCTCCTTCTTTTATCGGCGATCGCCTTTAACAAAATCAACACCCTAGGAAACTAGATAGATAGTCAAACATCTCGGTTAAGGAGAAAAAGAGATCGGTTTGGCTAAGAATGTGACTTTTGAGTTAATGGATTCAGTTTTAATCACAAAAAATGTCTGCTGTATTTTTGGGAAACATTATAACTCCTAGATTATTATGGGATTGATTTCTAGGTTACTAAATCGGTAAAATATTTTCCAGAAATCACCTTAAGCATGTAAAGTCTTCAAGAGAAATATGATGATTCGCAGCCAAAGCTACCTAGACTCAAAGTCTTGCGACCGGAGTTCAAAACTTTACTCCTTATCAGCTTCTAGCATTCTTTCCGTTATGGCTCTAACAATTGTCGGTCTTTTGGAAACGGTCTCTCCAAACCTCGCCTATTCAAGAGAGGAGACAGTAGCCCATTGTCAAGGGCAACGTAACACCGTTCTGATATATAAGCAAGAGGGAAAAGTGTTCATGCGTGCTTCTAACCGCAACGATGGCTCGGTATGGTTAAATAATGCACCTGTCAAAGAAGAATCTAACTCTGAAGGGACTTATTTCGTCGGTGAGGGAGGAGGACCAGGCATTCGCGTTCTTGATTTGGTCAATATCGAAGCCAAACAAAAGATTCGTACTTTTGTCCCCCGCAATGGCAACTCCTGTTCTATTACGATTGGAAAACTGCCACCTGAACAAGGAACGCTTTTAAAGACACAAACAACTCAAGAACAAAAGCCAACTTCAGAATCTATTGAGCGAGAACAGCAGAAGATTGAAAACGCGCTAGCTTCGTGGGGGCAAAGTTGTCAGAACGAACTGATTGACAAATTTGGCTCTGATGTCTCCATGGCAGATATTCGAGTAGAAGTGGGAGCAACTTTCCAGCAATCTGTTGATGCAGGAAAAATCACCTATACTGATTTGCGCCGCGACGGAGCCAGCTTCAACTGGTCAGTTCCGAAAAAGAATATGAGTGGCTATTGCAATACTGATGGCCGAGGCAATGTCACTGAGTTTAAATTTAATTAACATTCGTCTGGTACAGATACCATCAAATGATTTCTAGGCAAATCCGTCGTATGATTAACTATTAATCCAGGTAAAGTCAGTATTATGAAGACAGAAATTTTCTTCCACCTTCTCAAAAAAGCATCCCGCTTTATCCTCATTGCCCTACTCTCGTTCACCTTGACCCTAACCTGGACACCTCCCAGCTTGGGGCAATTTCCTTTCTTTAGCCCTTCCAGCGCTCAGGGAATTCCTCAATCGCCCCAATGGGATCCCAACAAAGCCAGACAATGCGGCAAGTTCTGGTGTAGCGAGGTTAACGTTTACGGAAACAACAAAATCAAAGGCGAATTAACCCTGGGAGCGTTCATTAGTAACCCCGACAAACCGGAAAAATCTCCTCAAGCAACTGCCTTTGACCTAGAGCAGCGAGCCAAGTTAGTTCAAAACATCTTTGAAGAGATGTTCCGCGATCTTGTTAGGGCTAACCCAGAACCTCAAGTGTCGGAGCAGAAAGATTGGCAATTCTGGTTGTTCACCACCGAAAATCCCCTGCATCCTCTCACCCCAGACATCGCAGTAGGGGTTCAAAACCGAGGGACGGTCGTCTTTGTCCCCGCCCAAGAGGAATTGGGACTGGCGGCGCAGACCATTATCACCGTGACGGAAAATGATGCTAAGGTCAACGCTAAGTCGATTCCCCAACTGGCTGAAATTTGGCGAGAGGAGATTCGTCAGGCCATGAGTAACGTCCTTTGGGGGCGTGAGTTGAATCTCCGGTATCCTTGGCTGCGAACCGCACTGGCAGTGGCGATCGCCCTTATAGCCCTCATCGTCATCCAAATAATTCGCTTCCTGCGGCAATTCCTCCGCCAGTGGAACAAAAGTCTCAAACGGCAACAGGAGAAGTTGGCTGATTCTCTAAAAGTAGATCCTGAAGCCGTTACCGTAGAAAACATAATCAGATCGCCGTTGGAAAATGTACCGCTCAAGTTTTGGCTCTTACTTCTCGAACTAGATTGTCTCGCGGCGATGCTATTTTTAGTAGAGCCAGAAAAAGATGAGACTCAAGCTGCCTCAGATGAGTCTAAATCAGAAACGCACCTAGGGACGGTGCTCTCAAAATCAAGAAGCGTCTTCCGATTCCTCAGACTCATGGCTGAATGGCGAATCCCTGCACGGATGATTCCCAAGATGTCTTTGCAAAATCAATTTCTGCTGAAACAACAAAGGAATTTGAGTGATTTATTACTGCGAATTTCCTGGTTGGCAATCTTCTCTATTATTTTGATGGCTCTGGGGGGAATTGTTCTCCTGTTTCGTCCCTCTCGCTTCTTAATCAATTTGTTCTTGCAGCAAGTCTATCTCCTGCCACTAATCTGGATTGGCATGGCGCTCGCCGATAAAGTCACGGATTTCTTCATCGATTACGCCCTAGTTCGCTGGGCAAAAGAAGGACAAGAAAGGGAGCCGAATTCGAATCGCTATACCTTGCGAGCCAATACCTATTCCAAAGCTTTCACCGATGGCACGACCTTTTTGTTTGTACTAGTGGGCATCTTCCTGAGTGTATGGGTAATAGGTATTAACCCTTCTGTCCTCGCTGGCGCGGGAGCCTTAGCGGTGGTCTTTGCTTATCTTTCCCGCAATCTCATCGAAGATATGCTCAACGGCATCTTAATCCTAGCAACCGATCGCTATGCGGTGGGGGATGTGATTGATGTGGGTGGAGGATACTCAGGTTTTGTGGAGGATGTGAATCTCTACGCTACCTCCCTGCGCAATCTCGATGGGCAAGTGCTCGTCATTCCCAATGGCAAGATTGCTAGGGTAATCAACATGACCAAGAACTGGTCGCGGGTCAATTTGACTCTGAGAATCTCTTGGAATGCTGACGTGAAGAAAGCCATCGATGTTATGCGGCAAGTGGGCGAACAAATGCTCAGTGAACCGCAATGGCAGGAAATAGTGCTCGAACCGGTGGATATTTTAGGGATTGATGAGTTGTCTCATGATGGCATCCTCATTCGCCTGATCATGAAAACGCGACCGATGCAGCAATGGCTGGTAAGTCGGGAGTTTCGCCTCAGAGTCAAACAGGCTCTGGATGAAGCAGGAATTTCCCTCGGCGTACCCCAGCGAGAAGTTGCCGTCATTCCCTCTCAGACTCATTCCGGGGAAAATAATGGCAGTGAGCTGTCTGGAGAAGTGAGCGAAAAGGAGAAAGAAAATATTTAATATCATAACCTCTGTAGAAAAAAATCAAAAATCGGAGAGGAGAATTAACAAGATGACTAATTACAAGGTTTTCGACAGTCCGACTCGCTCACGTCAATTCTCTGTGTCCCGTTGGCTTTCCTCGGTGGTCTTTGGGGCGATCGTCGGAGGCGCACTTTCAGCGAGCGCCTCCGGTACGCTTTCAGCCATCGCAGCGTTAGCAATACTCATGCCAGTGGAGGCGGCGGAGTGCCCACTTCCTCATCGGTCTGGCGATCTCGAAGAGAGCCGCTAGACTTCGTCCCTGCTTCGCAGCGCGCGGCGCGCTGTTTAGCCTCTGTGAGTGCATCCGCCCCAGAGCAAAAACTGCGGGTAGGGGTGGCTGGCTCTGCTCCCTTTGTAATTAGGGATGAAAGGAAAATCACAGGAATTACCATCGATATCTAGAAAGAACTCCCCTCAGCCGAGGAATTCGATTATGAATTGATTCCCCAAGATAATGTTCCAGCAGGTCTGAATGCAGTAGCGCAAGGAAAACTGGATGTCTTGATTGGACCGATTAGTCTTACCCCTCAACGACTTGAAAGGGAGGAAATCGAGTTCACCCAACCCTACTTTGTTAGTCACTTCGGGCTCTTACCAATACTGCTCGGCTTTTGAAAATAAAATTGTACCTGAGTTCGATTTTGGATTTTAGATTTTGGATTTTGGATTAAGTGTTAATTATGTCAATCCAACTCTAGATAAAGA
>JAAUYA010041933.1_pt1 | contig 19157 bp, 19 predicted proteins | sample 7278161 | NCBI WGS metagenome assembly JAAUYA01 (sample SAMN14350120, study PRJNA611818) | marine sediment metagenome | isolation source: surface marine sediment (3m) | place: French Polynesia: Moorea | collected 2018-08
AAAAGAGGCTCTCCCAAACACTTTGCCTGTATTTTGAGGCGATCGCAGTCCCAAATCTATAGCCTTCCCAACAGCCCTAGTGCCCCCGCTTCAAACAGCAGCCAAGGGGCAGTAAGATTCTCTAGGATAAGGTATATGATGCCGAAGCCAGTTTCCTTCAGACGCGAGGAGATTTGTTCATTCCAGTGTTTCCCATAAATTAAATCACGTCTTTTCATACGAGTTAAAACTCTGCAACTCTCTTGATTCCAGGAATTTCTTCACTAGTAAATGTTTTATAGAGGTCAGCCAAGTTTTCAATTAATTCTTCTATATCAACACCTTGTGTCCAATGGTCTGGAAATTCATTCAAATAGCCCAAGAACATTCCATCTGATTCTTTCCAATATGTATATGAAATCTTCATGGTGAAATCCTATTCTGCACTGCCAACGATATTAAGTTGATTTATATTGATCTCAGCTCCTAATGTATACATAGTCCAAGATGAGCTTATATTATAACTGAATTGCCTCTAAGTCGCCTAAATACGGAGCAGAAAGACGAGTGGAGGGGCGGTAGGCTAACGACGCCCATCACCGGCTGCAAACGAAGTGAGCGGTCCGGTGCATGGACCTGTTAGGCGAACTAACAAAACGTCAGAAAATAGATATGTCGCCTTTCCTCGCTTTTCGCCTTACGTGTGCTTAAGTTCGACTGCTAAGCGGGCAGACAACTCCGTTTCGAGCGCGCTTGCATCTTCATAAGAGACATAAGTCCAATCCTTAACATCAAAATGTACCTCGACGCCTTGTTTGACTGTCGTTATCACTTTCTTCCCCAAGGCTCGAGCATAGCCGAGTTCAAAATACGCATTTGGTCGTTCATGAGTCAGATCGGCTACAACAATCTTGGCTCTCTCAATCATATCTATGATCTGATTCGTAATTCGGTAGTCACCAATTACATCCTTTACCCGTTTTGCGACAAGACCGTTTTTATTGGCAGCTTTCTCTACTCTCTTAAAGACGGCCTCCATGTCTTCCTGATAAGACATGATAACGAACACCAAATGTGAATCGATCGGTTTGGCATCCGTAGGTACAAAAACTACATTAACTCGGTACGTCGCTGGCGGGAGAGATTCATCCCGGTACAAGACCGGCACATATACCTTGCCATCACACGCTTCAAATCTTCCACGAAGGGGCCGAGGTATTCGGTCATCAGCTACATCTTGGATGGCTAGGCCAAGCTCTTCCATCCAAGCATGGTCCCCGGGGACGAACTTCTCTAATTCACTCCAAGTCTGAGCTCGCCCTTCCATAAGACCAAATAGTTTCCACGACTCAGCATTAGCTGTCACTGTGGCTTCGCTCGGTATCACGCCGTTTTGAATTTCTTCTCGCAGCATATCAATAACCAATGATGTGGTGAGAATCCGTATCCTTTTCTCAGCTAAAGCTGGAAAGGCATCACAGATTTCGTTAGCAGCCTCAAGAAGGTATTCATCTGGTATGGCTTGATTCAACGGTATAGGAATACTCTCACCTATACCTTGTAAAAATAATAGCCGCAGCAGATTCGCCATACCTGTCGTATCTGCACGAACAGTCCGGAATGATTTCAAACGCTCTACAATAGGAACCCCCGGCTGTTGCATAACCACCAAAGCATGCCTATTCGCGTTCGTGAGAAAAATACCAGATTCCAACAAAATCCAATCGAGCTCAGGAGTATTAACCTCAGCAATTCCAGAGTGACTTGTCAATATCAATAAGAACAGATTAGCTTGTTTGACTTGTTCCAGGGTCCACTCAAGCCAGTCCGTTCTTTCTGGAAAGTCACCAGAACAGATAACTCTGATCCTTTCCAAAGAAAACTTTTGGAGTGTCGATGATAAGGTCTTCGCCACAAGTCTGTCCCCAACCATGTGGCTAATAAAGACTATAACCTCCTTCTCGCTATGATTCATGTTAATTTATTCATCCTAATTCAACGACAAACTTAGCTACATTTCTTACCGAGCTTTTGTGTCTTCAAATGAGTCTTCCTTCCATATTGCAAGTGGCCTAACTATATATTAGACAACCACGGGCATACCACCTCCATCAGCTTCCTTGGCGGAAGCCAACTCGGCGAGGCGTTCCGCTCTCTCGTAAATGCTGCTTTCAACTCCCTCCTTGGCCGTCAACGACGTGACTCGTCTCAGATCCTGAATGAGCTGGAAGCACTCATCTACTTTTTCGAGAGAGAGGCTATGTCGCTCGTTTAATGGTTCAGGCACGTCTACGAACCTGGCACCTCGTAGCAGAAGCGGAAACGTCGGCACACCAACCCCCCAAGCGGCCCCTAGTTCGGCAAGCACATACTTTGACTCGGAAGTGTCTGGCGACAGAAGGCCCAGAACGACTTCTGCGCCTGCGATTTCTGCCCGCAGTCGCTCGGACGTCTTGTCGCCCGCGTCGAGTTTGTAAGGCTGAACCGATGTACATCGAATGTCTTCCTTTTAAGAGTTTCCTGCCAATAATCGCTCAAAAGTCCACGTTCGGGTATTGTTCGCCGACATCATATCTATCCAGATTCGCTACAAAGAGCTGTATACAAATGTTTTGAATCGAGGAGGTAAAGGAAATACAAGTGTTGGTTGTGGTAAGAAGAGAACAATCATGTAAGAATCAAGAATTTTTTAATTCTGAATTCTGAATTCTGAATTCTGCATTCCGCATTCCCCTCACCATAATATTTTTGACCCTAACCGAGCAGTATTGATTTACCTTTACCTTCGACCTTCTGGAAAAGTCTGAGTGAAGCTTTTCTAAAACATCCTTAGAAATCACCGAGCTTAATATGTTCCGAGAGTAGTTTCTTTAACTCCACTATGTTTTCCTTCTCTTGTTGCTTGACCTTTTTCCAAAAGGCTTGCACCGACTTATACTCCTCAGCATTAGCAATATATTGGTCATACCGCCATAGGGCATCTAGCCTGCGGCTCAAATCGTGAATCATATCATGGTCATGGTCTTTAACACCCTGTGATTCTCCTAGGTGTTCTACTTCCTTCTGATAAGTTGTTAAACTCATTTTCGATATCCTCCTTCTCGACAATCCTCTTGCGTTCCAGTGAATCGTTGCTAAGAGTGCAGATAGTCTAGCAAACTAACCTTGGGAGGTGGGAGATACAGACAGTGTGATCTTCAATAATAAAGTAGATTTAACCCCTCATGGCTAACTTGAGCCAATTTGTTGTTTGCACTTAACCTGCTCTCAATGTACATTTTAAGTTAAAAAGCAGGGAAGTGGAGTGTTCTCGCATCAAAAATTTACATAAGCGAACTCAAACGCTAGTAGTGAAATGCAAAATGCGCGAATGCGTGAGGTACGTGAGGTGAAAAATCCTTATTTGGCAGTACTTAGACGAATAGATTCAATTGAGATAAGATCGAAATAAGTTATTGAAGGTTTTGAACATGGTTGATTTGCCATCTCCGTTGGAATTAGAGCTTCAGCTAACTAATGAACAGTTTTTTGAACTGTGTCACCAACACCGGGATTTAAAATTTGAACGCAATGCTGATGGAGACTTAATTATCATGACGCCCACGGGAGGGTTAACAGGCGATCGCAATTCCGAGCTTAATTTTCAACTTAGACTCTGGAATCGCAAGCAAAAACTAGGTAAAGTATTTGACTCTTCTACAGGCTTTAAACTTCCCAATAGTGCGGATCGAAGCCCAGATGCTAGTTGGATTAGCTTAGAAAAATGGAATGCTCTAACCAGGGAACAACAGGAGAAATTTTTGCCTTTATGTCCCGATTTTGTGGTCGAATTGCGTTCTCCCTCAGATTTATTAAAGACAACTCGGGCAAAAATGCAAGAATACAGAGAAAATGGGGCAAAACTTGGCTGGTTAATTGAGCCTCAAAGCAAGGTTGTCGAAATTTATCGTCCTAATCAAGAAGTAGAGATTCTGCGATCGCCCAATACTCTCTCAGGAGAAGATATATTACCTGGTTTTGTTTTAGATTTAGGAGAAATTTTCTAGATTTGATCGTTAAAGCGTTAATTGTTAATTGTTTTCCACTATCAATTATCAACCATCAACTTTTATTAGTTACTACTCATAGATAATTGCAAAGTTAAAGCTTTTTGCTGCATTTTCTTGAAAATATTGTAAAAACCGTTAGCTCGAGAGGGGGTTAAACTTACTTTTAAACCGGTTTCTTCAATAAAATCTGGTGTCAGTTTGATAATTTCTTCTGGTGTTAATCCATTTAAACCCTCAAACAAAAAGGCAACTAACCCTTTAACTAGCTGGGCATCAGAATCTCCCTGATACCATACTTGATCGTCTTCTAAGTTAGCAGTAATGTACACTTGAGAAACGCAACCAGATACCTTATTTTCTACTATTTTGTCTGCTGCTGGCATTTCTGGTAATTTCTTGGCATACCACAACAATTGTTCGTACTTTTGCTTAGGATTTGTGCGACGCTTGAACTTTTGGACAATCTTATCTAATTTTTCGGGTAATATTTGTGTATTCAATGACATAATCAACTAAATATTAAGTGCTGCTTATTACTTGCTAGAGGCCCATCTATCTATTTTAACTCTATTATTGGTCGACAGTCATGCTTAGCTTGAGATACTATACTGTTTTTTAGGCTGTGGCCCTAAGTTAAATTACTATAAGATACATGATCAGTGAGTAAGTTGCTAGTTATTATCAATTTTATTGTAGGATTGAGTGGAACTTAAATAGGTTTAACTTACTCCCTTTAGCGACCACTAAATAATCCCTGAGGGCGCACTAACAGGATGACTACCATGATCAATAGAGCAACCCCTAATTTATACTCTGAACCAAGCCAAGGTACGCTTAACTCCTGGGCTAGACCAATTACTAACCCTCCAGCGATCGCCCCGTAGGGGTTGCCAATCCCTCCTAAAATTACCGCCGCAAACATGGGTAAGAGCAAAAACCAACCCATATTCGGACGCAGCGCCGTAATTAACCCATACATTGCTCCCCCAAAAGCGGTCAAAATTGCCGTAATTACCCAAGTAAACAAGACTACTTGCTCTACATTAATTCCTGAAACCCTTGCCAAATCTATACTATCTGCCACAGCTCTCATTGCTTTACCAATTTTGGTATTTTGGAGAATAAAATGAAGAGCAATAATAGCGACGATGGTCAAAACAATCACAATGACTCGATCATAAGCCATTTTAACGCCGCCAACATCGATGGCCTCAACTAAAGGCAAATCGTAACGTTGATTACTACCTCCCCAAATGAAGAGAATCCCATTCCGAATAAACAAAGCCAAACCAATAGAAATAATAATTAAAGTGGTGCTAGTAGCTCTCTTGGTGCGCATCGGTTTCCACAACAATTGTTCGGCAATTAACATGGCGGCAATGGTACCAACAGCCCCTAAAATCATTGCTAGCCAAATATTGATCCCATTGATATTACCGAGCCAAGTCAGGTAAGCACCGAGAGTCATGAAATCGCCATGAGCGAAGTTCGATAATCTTAAAATGCCAAGGGTAAGAGTTAATCCCACTGCTGCTAAGGCAATGATACTACCTACCGCAATCCCATTGAAAATGAGTTGTGCTGTATCCATTCTCTTGATTTACTGAAACTAAGCTATCTTAGCTTATCATTAGACTTTACTCTAGTAAAAAAACTATTCACGATAATTATTCAGCAACTGCCAACAATTGAAATGCATAAATCGAAAATTTAGATTAATAATATATATAGAATTAAATATCATGAGTACAATAACAAATAAATCAACCAAACCATATCTTAATTGGTCAACTGTCGAGTAAATGGAGACATCAACAGAAGCCTGTGACATATAGTAAGAGACAACCTCAACGCGATATCCCTAAAATTAACGATAATATACGTTTTCCCCAAATTCGCGTCATTGATACCGAAGGAGAGCAACTGGGTATTCTCTCTCCTAAGGAAGCCTTAAAGATTGCCCAGGAGAAGGAATTGGATTTAGTGCTAGTGAGCGAAAATTCCGATCCTCCCGTCTGCCGAATTATGGATTATGGTAAATATAAGTTTGAACAGGAGAAAAAAGCAAGAGCAATTCGCAAAAAACAACATACAGCTGATGTTAAAGAAGTGAAGATGCGCTACAAAATTGATGAACATGATTATCAAGTTCGTGTCAATCAAGCAAAACGCTTCCTTAAATCAGGTGATAAAGTGAAGGCGACAATCACCTTTCGCGGACGAGAAATTCAGCATGTTAACTTAGCCCAGCAATTGTTAGATCGCATGGCTCAAGATTTAGCAGACATGGCGGAAATACAGCAAGGGCCGAAAAGAGAAGGTCGCAATATGATGATGTTTCTCGTGCCCAAGAAATAATCATATTAGTTTGTAGTGGTTAGTGGTTGGTTGTAAAACCACTAACCGCTCACCAAGATGGTTGATTTTGATAATTGAAGTTGTTAAGTGAGCATACCCATGCTCAGGAGTTAAAGTGTTCAGATTTTAGGAGAGAGATTAAAAAGGCGTCGCTCCCACTGCTAGGCATTGGCGGGGAAAAAACTAGTTAAATTTAAGAGCATGACTAAGTGGGAATTGCTTCACCAGGACGTAATTTGGCCCATTTACCTTTTTCTTCTAAGAAACTCTCACAACCGACTACATCCCATTCCATCTCAATATAATCTTCTTGAGGACGAATATTGACATTAATGGAGGGTTTTTCGGGTTCAAAATCAGGATTTTCGGTTAAATGGAGTTGTTGGTGCTGTGTTTCTACGGCATGATAGGTATTACAGCGATCTACATAGTAACAGTTAACACAAATACACATAGTAATGATTTTAAACACTCTTTTTTGTTAATGTAACTCAATTACTTGGTTGATGGTTGATGAATAAGTGAAATAAATCCTAACCTATACTGATGTGTTTATTATCTTTATTAAACAAAAATTTACCTTTTAATCTTGAGCTACTTCCTAATACTGTTTATTTAGTAGGGGGTGCTGTTCGAGATGCTTTGTTACAACGTCAAGGAGAATATTTAGATCTCGATTTTGTTTTACCCACAGATGCAGTGAAAATAGCCCAACAAATTGCCCGTACTTATAAAGCAGGCTTTGTGGTTTTAGATCAACAAAGACAAATTGCGAGGGTAGTATTCCAAAATGCAACTGTAGATTTCGCGCAACAAGAAGGAAAAAATTTAGTTGAAGATTTACAACGCCGAGATTTTACCATTAATGCGATCGCTTATAACCTCCAAGCCGAGCAATTAATCGATCCTCTTGGAGGTAGAGAGGACTTAAACAAAGGTGTAATCAGGATGGTTAATGATGCTAACCTTCAAGACGATCCTTTACGTCTATTGCGAGCATATCGTCAGGCTTCCCAGTTGAATTTTACCATTGAACCCCAAACTCGTCTCACCATCAAAAAATTAGCACCTTTATTAGCTCAAGTAGCAGCAGAAAGAATACGCACCGAGTTAGGTTATTTATTAGCAACTTCCCAGGGAACGAGGTGGTTAAGAGAAGCTTACCATGACGGTTTATTATCAGTATGGCTTAAAAATGTGACTGCTAAAAAAGTAGAGCTCCTCGATAAAATTGATGCTGCAGCAGTTTGGATGGGAGAAAATTGGCGACAATTTCAGCATCAACCCGAAAAGTGGTATTATTTGGCCAAATTAGCTAGTTTAGTCTCAGAAGAGCCCGCAATTGCTGAAGCAGAATTAGTCAACTTAAAATATTCTCGCACCGAAATTCGTACTGTTACTACCGCTTTAAAACATTTACCCCAACTCTTAAAAATTAATCCTCTCCTGAGTTTAAGGGAGAAGTATTTTTTCTTTTTGGCCGTGGGAGAAGTTTTTCCTCTGATTGCGGTATTGGCGATCGCCGCTGGGATCGAATTACAAGCGATCGCCCTCCTCATCAATCGCTATCTAGATTGTCAAGATCCCCTAGCCCATCCTCAACCCCTAGTAACAGGAAATGATTTAATTAAAGCCTTGCAAATTCCACCAAGTCCGCAAATTGGTGAATTGTTAACCGAAATTCAGTTAGCATACATAGAAGGAAAAATTTCGACACCAGATCATGCACTGACATTTGCTGCTTCCTTACTGAAATGAGGGATAGGACAATCCTCCAAAATCCAAAATCCAAAATCCAAAATTGTCCTAACCAGTTCCTCAAAACTACCTTGACAGACCACTAGCCTGAAGTTTTAATCTCCGCTATACTTTCTTCATCTTTCTTCGTTAGGATAGAGAAAAGCTGAATTTAGAGCTAAATCTGTTCTATGGCATCATCAAAAGAATTAAAAAGATACTTAGCATATTGGTTTCAATTAGGAAAGAAAGTAATCGTTAATAATGGTACAGAAGAGTTACTTCCTCAACCTGTGGTGCAAGGCGATCGCTATTCCTCAGAATTTGAACGTTGTTGGCAAATTGTTACCAATCCTAAAAATGGAGATTGTTATTTAGAAGGAACATCTCAAACTATTCAAGAGTTATTATCTCCTCAATGGACAATTACCCCCTGTGCTCGTTGTGATATGCCTGTAACGATGGTTGAATTAGGTGTTCAAGAGGTCTGCTGTACCTGTAGCGATCTAGAAAATTGGCCCAATAACGAATTACCCCCACCGCGAGAGCCAGTTGATAACCAAGGCAGACTAAATCAAATCCGTCGCTCTGTTGCTCAAGCCAAAGACAGGTACGTAACCCAAAAGAAGAAAACTAACGGGAATGGGAAACACTTAAAGACTCTTGCTGACTATGCCTTGGCACCTCATACCTCAGAAAATCATAAGCCAGAATTGTCTCAGGAAAAATTGCCCTTGCCTCCTGAAGTAAGTCATCGAGTTGTAAAGAATTCCCCGGAGCATAACGAGGACTAAAATGAGTCATAATTAATTGCTTAACTCCTGCTGCTAGTGCTACCTGTGCAGCCATGGTAGTAGTGGAATGGAGACGTTCAAAAGCTAAATGAGCATCTTGATGAGCAAAAGTAGCCTCATGAATCAATACATCTGCCTGGGCAGCCAATTCGATCGCCGTTTCACAAAAAACGGTATCTGTACAATAAACTATTTTTCTGCCTATTTGTGTCGCACCACAGAGATCTTTGCCTCTAATTTGACGTCCATCAACTAAAGTAATAGTTTCTCCTTGCTTCAATTTCCCATAAACTGGACCAGGTGGAATACCCAGTGCTTTTGCTTTACTTACATTAAATTTACCGGGGCGGTCTTTTTCGCTAACTCGATAACCAAAGGCGGTAACACGATGTTTGAGTGGGTTAGTAATTACGCTAAACTCTTCATCTTCATAGATTACCCCTGGTTGTACAGTATGCACTTGTACTCCGTAAGGGAAATTAGTGTAGGAATATTTCATACAAGCTTTTAGATATTGTTCTAAACCGGGAGGTCCATAGAGTTGAATATTTTCAGCATTACCAGCTAATCCACAGGTTGCTAATAAACCCATTAAGCCAAAAATATGATCCCCATGCATATGGGTAACAAAAATACGTTTGATCTGAGAAATTCTCAAATCACTGCGAAGTAGTTGATGCTGAGTACCTTCTCCACAGTCAAATAACCATATTTCTGCTCTTTGTGGCAGACGTAGAGCTACACTAGAAACATTACGGGATCTGGTGGGTACTCCTGAACTTGTTCCTAAAAAAGTAATTTCCACTACTATCTTGTGAGTATCTATTTATTAATTAACTTGCCTCTATATACTAACCTATTTGTTATTGAGTAACTCAGGAGAATCATTGATAGAGTATTTAAGAACGCCTTCAAAAAAACCACACCAACGTTAAAAGTAATTATTAATTTAATTGAACTAATGTTAGAGTAGGCCTCCAAATTAAGGTAATATGTTATCGAGGCTAGATTTGATCAGTAGCTTCAAATCAAGATAAAGATTGTTTCCTATGCCAAGAAAACCAAACGAATACGCAGTATATATTTTTCTTTCCAGTGGACATCGAGAAGAAGTGCGCTTTAATACTATCCAAGATTTTCAGAAATGGTACAGTGGGGAGCTAGTGCCTAAAGCTGATTCTCAAGATTTTATTAGTGTCCCTATTAAAAATATTCAAGGAGAATATATGGTTGTACGCCCTGTTAATATAATAGGCCTTAGAGTTGAACCTGTATTCTTTGGTAGTGTAGATCGTGAAGTGGTCTAATGACCAATAATCAAGATTTACTTGACAACTGCTTAACTGGACTTAAGCTCATTGATATCATGTCGGGGTAATAGTCCATAATAAAACCTATCTGGAAAGCAAGAAGAGGGAAAAATTTATATTATGGTCGTTCAACCCGACATAGTATTAACACTTATTGAGATTAATACCTGCTTCTTTCGCCATCTTCTGTAAGCCTTTCTTCTCCAATGTTTTAATCGCCTTGGTAGAGAGACGTAATTTTACCCAACGATTACCTTCGGGCCACCATACCCTTTTATCTTGTAAGTTAGCTTGTTGTAGTCTTTTTGTGCGTCGGTGAGAGTGAGAGATAGCAAAAGCGTTATTCGCTTTTTTACCTGTAAGTTGACATCTACGAGCCATTATTTTACCTCCTAAGTCTAAATAGTTATTTTAAGTACAGACTATAATTGTAACCAATTATTGGTCAAGTAAACTATCTCTTTTCCAGAAAAACCCATCAACCATCAACCATCAACCAAAACCTCGTGTTTTTCTATTACTAGCTTTTTTAATTTTACCAGTTTTCATCCATTCCAAGTGTTTAGTTAATAGATCGCTAAGATTATAGTTATTAACGATCGTTTCCCTCGCTCTGGTGCGAATATCCTCCATCTGGTTAGGATGATCTAAAGCTTCTTCTACTCTATTGGCAATTTCTTCTGGGGAGAAGAAGTTGACTAATAAGCCATTATAACCATCTTTAATTAACTCTTTAACAGGAGGAGTACTAGAAGCTACCAATAGACAGCCTGTGGACATTGTTTCTAACATTGACCAAGACAAAACAAAGGGGCGAGTTAGATAAATATGTGCCGAAGATGTTTGTAAGACTTGTAAATATTCATGGTAGGGAAGTAAGCCTGTAAAGTGAACTCTACTAAGATCTAAGGGAACTTTTTCTAGCATTAATTCTTTGTAAGTCTTCCCATCCGGAAGATTTTTACCATAGGCAACCCGATTTTCTCCTACTATAACTACATGAAGGTTAGGACGGCGTTTTTGTAAAATTCCGATGGTTTCCATAAACTGAGGAAAACCTCGATAAGGTTCCATTCCTCGAGCTACATAGGTAATGATTTCATCTACTGGTGAGAGATCTAAATTGATCCGGGGTAAAACTAATTTTGCTCCTGGTTTGGGACGAAAATAATTGGTATCGACACCATCATGTAAAACCGTAATTTTACTGTGATATTCTGAGGGAAATTGTTGTCTTTGCCAGTAAGTCGGAGATAAACCGCGATCGCAGCTATATAGATCGATTAAAAACGGAGCATTTTTAACCCTAATTCTGGCTTCATCATTAGCATTGATGGGCTCGCTGGGATCGAAGTCCGCATCCGTACCATGAGCATGATAAAACCATTCAAAGTAACATAAAAGTGTAGCTCTGGGAAAAACGTCTTTCACAAATAAAGTCGGTCCCCAACCAGAATGTCCATAGACGATATCAGGGTAAAAACCTTCTTTTTTCAGTTGTTGTCCCATGCGATATATTTGTTGTCCTTGAAGTACGGCATTTTCAAAAGTACGGACATAATGATGGGTTTCTGGACTTACTTCTCTAGAAGGTTCATAAATAAATTTTCTTACTCCGGGAATTTCTCCTTCTTTACGTTTAGTGCCAAAGATAACCTGATAGTTAGGATCTTTGCCTAAAACTTTGGCTAAATGACGAAATTGAGCAGGAAAATTAGGATGAAGAAAGAGAACTTTTTTGGTCTTCGTATTTGAGGATTGATTTGGTTTTGCAGGCATTATCGATTATGTTAACTCCCAAAGAATTATTGTGCCATAATTGAGCTTGATAGGCTATAAGTTTGAATCATAAATGAGTGCAGCTCTTCAATGCTGTTGCCACCGCCGCATTTTGATTATTTCAACCTCCTCTCTGAAATTGAGCAAAAAGAGTAAACAATAGGTTACAATAGTTTACAAAACTTAAGTTTATATACAAAACTACCACAGAATTTAGACTATGTCTCTTCCCATTCGCAACGTCGCGATTATTGCCCACGTAGATCATGGTAAAACCACCCTAGTTGATGCCCTTCTCAAACAATCTGGTATTTTCCGCGAAGGGGAGGATGTACCGGATTGTGTAATGGATTCTAATGACTTAGAAAGGGAAAGGGGAATTACGATCTTATCCAAAAATACGGCTGTACGTTATCAAGATACTCTCATTAATATTGTTGATACTCCTGGGCACGCTGACTTTGGCGGTGAAGTGGAACGGGTTTTAGGCATGGTAGATGGTTGTATTTTAATTGTCGATGCTAATGAAGGACCAATGCCCCAAACTCGCTTTGTCCTCAAAAAAGCTTTAGAGAAAGGTTTACGTCCGATAGTAGTAGTTAATAAAATCGATCGTCCGAATGCTCAACCTGATGCAGCAGTAGATAAAGTTTTTGACTTGTTTGTCGAATTAGGAGCAGATGACGATCAATGTGATTTCACTACCCTCTATGCTTCTGGGTTACAAGGATATGCTAAAGAAGACTTAGAAGCAGAAGGAATTGACATGCAGCCCTTGTTTGAGGCTATCTTGCATCACGTACCGCCTCCAGCGGGAGATCCTGACAAACAATTACAACTACAGGTTACTACCCTTGACTATTCCGAATACTTAGGGCGCATCGTCATTGGTAGAATACACAATGGAGTGATTAAAGCTGGTCAACAGGCGGCTCTGGTGAAAGAAAATGGTGAAATAGTTAAGGCAAAAATCAGTAAATTACTTGGTTTTGAAGGTTTAAAACGAGTAGAATTAGAGGAAGCCTCCGCTGGTTACATTGTTGCAGTGGCCGGTTTTGCAGATGCCAACATTGGCGAAACCATTACTTGTCCCCATGAACCTCAAGCCTTACCTCTGATTAACGTTGATGAACCTACTCTACGCATGACTTTCTCCGTCAATGACTCTCCTTTTGCAGGAGTTGAAGGGAGTTTAGTTACTTCTCGCCAAATACGCGATCGCCTCCAGAGAGAATTACAAACCAACGTAGCTCTACGAGTAGAGGAAGGCGAATCTGCTGATAAATTTATCGTTTCTGGTAGAGGTGAATTACACTTAGGCATTTTAATTGAAACCATGCGCCGGGAAGGTTATGAATTTCAGGTTTCCCAACCCCAAGTAATTTATCGGGAAATAAATGGACAACCCTGCGAACCTTTTGAATATCTGGTTTTAGACGTACCAGAATCAGCAGTAGGTTCATGTATTGAAAGACTCGGGCAACGTAAGGGCGAGATGCAAGATATGCAGGCTGGCGGCGGACGCACCCAGTTAGAGTTTATCATTCCGGCAAGGGGTTTAATTGGCTTTCGGGGTGACTTTATTCGCCTGACCAAAGGAGAAGGTATTATGAACCATAGCTTCCACGAATATCGTCCTTTAGTAGGTGAGTTAGAAACTCGTTATAATGGTGTAATTATTGCCTTTGAAGAAGGAGTTGCTACCTTCTATGCCCTCAAAAATGCTGAAGACCGGGGTGTATTTTTCATTACTCCAGGAACTAAAGTATATAAAGGGATGATTGTTGGCGAACACAACCGCCCTCAAGATTTAGACCTCAATGTTTGTAAGACTAAGCAGTTAACCAACCATCGTTCTGCTACTGGGGACGAATTGGTACAATTACAAACACCTGTAGAGATGAGTTTAGAAAGAGCATTAGAATACATTGGTTCAGATGAATTAGTGGAAGTTACTCCCAACTCAATTCGCCTGCGGAAATTAAAGGCTAAAAAACTAGCCAAACGCTAGAACACTGATTTAGTAATAAAGATTTCGGCGAGGATTGTTGATTGTTGATTGTTGATTGTTGATTGAGGAATTGTAGAGGAGGCTTTCCCAAAGAGCTCAAATTCGGATAATTGTCCACAATAGTTACTCTCCTTGGCAAAATCTTTTTCTCCCTGTTGCTCTGAATTTTAATAATTTAAGGCGGGGTGATGGTTCTGTGTTAAGCTAATACCTGGATAAATCTTGCAAATAGAGGTTTCTAACCTAATGGAGCGACGTAATTTGCTCAAGTGGATGGCGGGTTTAACTGCGGGAATCCTGCTCTCATCTCAAACCAAAGCCAGGGGGGACAGCCAGAAGAGCGAGCGGCAAAACCGCGCTGGGGGCGATCGCTTGGGGACTCTGTTGCCCAGGCGTACGCTGGGGCGCACTGGCGAGGCGGTGACAATGCTCCGCGTGGGGGGAGCGCAGCTCGGAAGGATGAGCGATCGCGACGCACAGGTAACGATTGAAGCAGCTCTCGAAGGGGGCGTGTGCTTCTTCGATACGGCAGAGACTTACCAGTCGGGCGGGAGCGAAAGTCGCTTGGGCAAGTTGCTGACTCCCAAATACCGCGATGTCGTTTATCTGATGACCAAAACTACAGCTAATTCTCCGGTGTCAGAAAGTGCACAGACAATATCCGCCATCGCCACCACCCCCGTCTTCTTCTTCGTCGAAGCCAACGGGACCTAGTGCCGCTGTGCGGAAGTCAAAAGTCACGCATTCAAAAGTCAAAAGTATTATTAAATAAGGCTTTTGGTCTATTGCCAACTCCCGTTTTATTTCCGCACTCTACCACTAGTTTGTCTCTAGAGGATTATCTGAAACAACGTAATCGGAGGTCTTTATGAGTAATGCTTTAGCGATCGCAACGGTAACACTTACCCTCAAGGAGTTCTTACAGGATACTGCCACTTGGACTGTACCTGGAGCAGATGTGACAACGTTGCGCCCCCAAGAGATGGAGAATCGCTCTACCGATAACGCCAGGATTAATCTTTATCTTTATCAAATTGTTCCTAATGCTGCTTTTCGAACAGCAGATCTTCCCACTCGACGAGCGGATGGAACTCTGATGCAGCAGCCAACATCGGCTTGGGATTTACACTACCTACTCAGTTTTTATGGTAATGAATCCGCCCAAGAAGCTCAACGCTTGTTAGGTAGCACCATCGATATTCTCCATGCTCAACCTTTTTTGGACCGGAATAAAATCCGTACCACAATCTCTAATGCTAATAATCAATATCTAGCAGATTCTAACCTAGATCAACAAGTAGAATCAGTAAAATTCACGCCTCTGATCCTTAATCTGGAAGAATTATCCAAAGTTTGGTCTGTATTTTTCCAAACTACCTATTCTTTATCTGTTGCTTATCAGGCATCAGTGGTCCTGATAGAAGCAAGAGAAATTGCTCGTCCGGTCTTACCTGTACGCGATCGCAATATCTACATTGTTCAGTTCCGTCAGCCGACCATAGAAAGAATTCTCTCTCAATCGGCAATAAGTCAACCCTTTTTGACTAATCAGCCCATTGTGTCAGGTTATCGCTTGCGCATTGAAGGCAAACAACTCCGAGGGGCGGAAGAAACTAGGGTACGTATTGGTAAAGTAGATGTACCACTGGAGCCCAATAATATTAGGAATACTCGTATTGAATTTGTCCTTGACAATACTGTACCAGCAGGAGTACAAGGGTTGCAAGTAGTTCAGCTTATGAAAATTAGCACCTCTGAAAGAAACTATCGCTTTGTGGAGTCGAATATCGCTGCTTTTGTTTTGCGCCCAAGGATTACAGGTAACGTTGTTTTAAACGAGACCCAGACCGTTGTGACTGTGCCTGTCAGTCCGACAATTGGAAAGCAGCAGAGAGTGATCTTACTGCTCAATCAGCGTCCCAACGGATTTTCCGGAGGCGAGCTGGCTGCCTATACCTTTGCTGCTCCTACTCGCGATGCTGACACCGAGGCGATCGCTATTCCTATCTCAAACGTGCAGGCAGGGGTATATCTAGTAAGATTACAGGTAGATGGTGCCGAGAGTCTGCTCGCAGTAGATTCTAACCCCAACAGCCCCACGTTCAACCAGTACATCGAACCCACTGTAACCATAACATGATTGTCTCTCCTCTAAACCAATGGCTGGAAGCAAACCAGCGTTACTTGATGGCAGCGTTGTTCCAACTGCGTCAAATGCTAGAGCAACGAACAGGTTCTGCGGGCGGCGCAGCTGAAACAGTGACCTCAAAGGAGCTAGAAGCCATGGCAGCAGAAATGAAGAATGCTCCTGCTTTAGAAACCTTGTGTCAACTGTTTAATCTATCACCGTTTGAAAGCCAAGTACTGTTGTTGTGTGCAGGAGTAGAATTAGATGGGGAGATTGCTAATCTATGTGCTCAAATTCAGGGAGATAACCGCAAAAATTATGCTACCTTTAGTCTGGCCTTGGCAGTATTACCCAACTCTCACTGGAGTGCTATCTACCCAGCTAGCCCTTTACGCCATTGGCGTTTGCTGGAACTAGGTAACAGCGATGGCATTACCCGTAGCCCCTTGCGGATTGATGAGCGGGTACTGCATTATCTGACTGGCGGACAGAACTTAGAGGAAAGATTGGTGGGTTATGTGCAGCCAGTACCTGTAACTGGCGAACTAGTACCTTCCCATGGAAAACTGGCAGAACAACTAGCAGCAACATGGTCTCAAAAGGCAGGCTTACCCTTGACAAGGGTACAACTTTGTGGTACAGAGGGAGAGAGTCAGCGGGCGATCGCTTCCGCAGCTTGTGCCATGTTGGGTATTAATCTACAGGCCATGTCCGCTCAGGTACTTCCAGTTACCATCCCAGAACTGGAGGTCCTAATACGGTTATGGGAAAGGGAGGCGGCTCTTACCAACAGCGTCCTGCTGTTGGATTGTCGGGATTTGAAAGCCAACGATGTAGCTCGAGAACAAGCTATCAGGCGGCTGATAGAGGGTTTAAGAGTGGAACTGATCGTGGCGAGCCGAGAAAAAAGAAGTTGGAGCGATCGCCCTACCATTACCCTAGATATTCATCCTCCCACTACCGAGGAACAGTACAGCCTCTGGGAAAGTGCTTTAGGTACGGTGGTAAAAAGTGATAATGCTGCAGTGACTGCATTGGTTTCGCAGTTTAACCTCAGTGCCCCAACAATTCGCGCCGTTTGTGCTGAAGCCTTGGGAAGGTTGGCAGTGGAAGAGCAGGGAACTCATAGCCCCCCTAGCCCCCCAACTTTGGGGGGAACCAGATTTCAAAGTCCCCCAAACTTGGGGGATTTAGGGGGCAAAAATCTCAGAGAAGAAACACAAGAGACTTCTGATTACAATGTAGCTGATCAAGGGGGGAACTCCAAAATTGAAAATCTCCTCTGGGATATTTGCCGTAGCCAGTCAAGTGCGGGCTTAGAAGATTTGGCACAGCGCATCGAACCTGCTGCTACTTGGGATGACCTAGTGCTGCCCTCCATGCAACAACAAATTTTACAGGAAATCGCCGTACACGTGCGACAGCGACATACAGTTTATGAGACTTGGGGTTTTGCCTCTAAAGGAGCGCGAGGACTGGGTATCAGCGCACTATTTGCGGGTTTAAGCGGTACGGGAAAAACTATGGCAGCAGAGGTGTTGGCCAATGAGTTACGGCTGGAACTCTATCGCATTGACCTTTCCTCTGTAGTTAGTAAATATATTGGTGAGACGGAAAAGAACCTGCGACGAGTTTTCGATGCAGCAGAACAAGGAGGGGCGATTTTGCTGTTTGATGAAGCAGATGCCTTGTTTGGTAAACGCAGTGAGGTGAAAGATAGTCACGATCGCTATGCCAATATTGAAGTCAGTTATCTACTACAAAGGATGGAAGCCTATCGAGGTTTGGCAATTTTGACCACCAATCTCAAAAATGCTCTGGATATTGCCTTTATGCGCCGTCTCCGCTTTATTGTCCAGTTTCCTTTTCCCGATCCTGCCCAGCGTGCCGAGATATGGCGGCGTATCTTTCCGGCTGAGACTCCTACTGAGGGGTTGGATGTAGAAAAATTAGCGCGGTTAAATATTGCAGGGGGAAATATTCGTAATATTGCTCTGTATGCAGCTTTTTTAGCAGCAGAGACAAAAGAATCGGTAAAAATGGCCCATTTACTTAGAGCAGCCCAAGTAGAGTTCATCAAGCTTGAAAAATCGTTGACAGAGGCGGAGGTAAGGGGATGGGTTTAGATAAGTTAACAATTAAAACTAAGAAAATGTTGTAAATTATTAAGATAGGGTAGTTTGGAGGTTAGCTTTATGGGTAGCGATCGCGTTCAGGCTGAGAAAAAAAGTTCATCTACGCTAACTCCTGGGTTTAAACCAGAAGGGTCGAGTTTTCTAGAACAGCGTTATCAGGATCAGGTTGAGCCTGGGACGGATTCATTTACTGAGGAGAAGCAGCAAAACTCCTCGGAGCAATCCAATCCTACACTACCTTTCTTGGGACATAGCTTTGGGCGGATGTCGGTACTTCCTATTCAGGCGAAGCTAACGATTGGGCAACCTGGTGATAAATATGAGCAGGAAGCGGATCGCGTTGCCGACCAGGTGATGCGGATGCCAGAACCAGATTCGGTAGCGAGGAGAACTGTTAGTCCAGTTCGCCCTACTTCTATCCAGCGATTATGTTCGGAGTGTGAGGAAGAAGTACAGCGGCAGCCGATGGAAGAAGAGGAGGAGGAAGAAGTACTACAAACGAAAACAGCGACTGGTTCTGTACCCACTGTCTCCACCAATTTCGAATCCGATATCAACGCTATTAAAAGTGGAGGTCAATCCTTACCCAAATCGGTACAAACCTATTTTGAGTCGCGTTTTGGTTACGACTTCAGTCAGATACGAATTCATACGGATGCAAGAGCGGCAAAATCAGCCCAGGCAATAAATGCCAAAGCTTATACAGTTGGGCAAGACATTGTCTTTGGTGCCGGACAATACGAACCAGATACGAGCAAAGGTCGAAGACTGTTAGCTCACGAATTGACTCATGCAATTCAACAGGGAAACCGGGGAGGATCACCAGCAACCAAGCTCCAACGCACAATTGGAGATGGTCATGACCTTGTGGCACCAA
>JAAUYA010123094.1_pt1 | contig 19086 bp, 12 predicted proteins | sample 7278161 | NCBI WGS metagenome assembly JAAUYA01 (sample SAMN14350120, study PRJNA611818) | marine sediment metagenome | isolation source: surface marine sediment (3m) | place: French Polynesia: Moorea | collected 2018-08
AAGGGCGTAAATGAAACGGGAGTTTAGAATTCTTGTAAGTCCTGAAAAATCCTTATTTTTCATTCTGCTCAGTAGATTGCGGCCTTTGACGCTGATAAATAATCGTCACAATTATCGCTAATACCATAATCGTATTAAAGATCTCCTCAGGGAAGTTAAACCAAATACCTTCCAAGAAAAGTTCAAAGCCAATCAGAATAAGAAACGTGAGCATGACTATTTTCATCGAAGGATACTTGTGAATAAATTGAGCCATTTTATCAATAGCAAACAAGCGAATAATTGCTGAGACGACAAAAATAAAAGTAAGGGAAGAAAAGTCTAGGTTCCTCGTGGATAGGACAATGATATTGTCGATGGAGAAGATGAGGTTGACAACCGTCATTTCTAGCATTAAGCGAGGGAAACTTACTTGTGAAAACTGGAACTGTTGGGATTTTTCCTGTCCTGTTAAAAACTCATACAATTCTCTGCCATTCTTAAACAGAAGAAATGCCCCTGCAATAAATAGTGAAATCGAGTCGAGAGTAAATTTGAGACCAAATAGTCTAAATAGCGTTTTATTCTCACTCAATAAAGAATACAATAAGCTAATCAAGACTACCCTCCCGACAAATTCGGCGAATAGACCCCAGATAATCGCTTTTCGCTGTTTTCGAAATGGCAAATGTTCAATGGCTGAGGTCATGTAAAAAGCACCGTCAACATCGAGCAAGGTCGCAGCTATTGATTTTTGTAGCAAAGTTAAGAGTTGAATCATTTATTGGCAAAACTGCAACATATTAATCAATTTTCTTGAGCAAGAAGAATTTATCTCCCATAACCTAATTTACTCATTGCCAGAGCAGTTAGTGATGTTGATTTTCTCATTTGTTCACTATAAAAATAAACTTATTCACCTAGAACTGCTGATAAACCTACTCAAATTGCATTCTACTCTTGCATTCCCTCATAGATTAACCTGACCAGTAATCGAATGCCGTCACTTTTCTTGAGCTCTGCGTAAGAAGGCTCAGAACCTAGACCAATTTCCTGTAAATCTTTGAAGAGCTCTGGATGAAACTGACAAGTAAAAGAACGGCGAATTTTCTTGGTTTCAAAGTCCTTATAGTTAATACAAGTACAAGAACATTCGGTTAAAATTTCCCCATTAGCTTCTGTTGAAGCTAAAATCTCTACTGAGTAGGGCAATTGTAACAGCCAAGAAAGAGGACTGCCAGCAATTGTATATCGATAAGGAACAATGGCGTTGTGAAGGGCAATGTAAGCCCAATTTACAAACAGAATCGCTTCTTCGTTGACTTCATCGTAGTGGAACATGGAGATAGAAATGTCACGTCCATGTTCTAAAATCATGCGATCGACTACCCCTTCATACTCATCAGCCATAAGCTTATGAGCCTCTAGTAGTTCAAGGGGAATTGTTGAGCTTCTGGCATTAGGGGTTTTATAGGGTAAGAGGTGGCGTTCGCCAATTTCTTCCGCTTCATTGAGAACCACAGCAAAATTGGCATCTTTCCAGCCTTGAGCAACGACACGACCATCGCGCTTTTCAATTTTGAGGCTTTTCCCCACTGAATGAATTTTTTCGCAGACCTTCTTCAGAGAGATTAGAGCCTCTCCTTCTCGATCGCGAACTAGTAGTTCTGTGTTGAGCACATCCTCAACAGCTCGCTGTAACAAGCGAACATGACACTCTGCTGCTAGTTGATGACCGAGACAGATCATGATTACAGGTGCACTCCTAGGTGAGCGAGAGAGGAGAAGTTTTTCAGCCAAGGACAACATATCTTCTCTCGAGCAGTTTGGGGAAGTCCATTGAGAGGGGTCGTGAACTGACGGGCTTCCTCCCTCCACCAATACTGCAATACTGGCGGAAAGGACGGGAATCAATGAGTTCAGGTCGAGAGTTCCTGTGTGCCAAGCAGGTAGTAAAATTGAGTCACAGTCGGCTATTTTTTGAGCAATAAAAGCCACATTTTTGGATGCTCGCACTTCCTGATTGAAGTTGTTTATGCCCACATGTTGCCAAGGCTCAATAATAAAGAGGGCATGGCGAAATAGATGAGGATGTTGGAGCAAAAATTCCCAGTCTTCTGGTGAATTAATCACCTTTTCTAACGGTGGCGCGTGCCCCCATTCAAACTTCCCATTGTCGGCGAACAAGGATTTTTCTGGCAGGGGGTCTTCGGAACTACGGTCAGCCAGAAAACGACCGAAGAGAATGAGAGTTGATTCTACATCTGATCCACCTTCTCTTAAATAACCCGGTGTCAGTCGCCATTGAGAATTTGTCTTTTTTTCCTGTGCTGAAGCCATTGATATCTTTCCTCAGTTTCCTGCCATCTGTTTAAAGTGATGCTTGTAAAAAAGCCTGATTCAATTCCCTAGCTGGAAAGTAGCCACAAGCTAACGACAACTCCCACTATTACTATAAAAGAAATCTCACCAAGAAACCATGATTGAACTGTACTATTGGCCGACTGCTAACGGTCATAAAATTACTATCTTTCTAGAAGAAGCAGCAATTGACTACAAAATTATTCCGGTTAACATTGGCAAAGGAGACCAATTTAAGCCAGGCAGCAGTTATCCGTGCTTATGAACAAGCCCAATCGTGGAGTAACCAACCCACCATCACTGAAGAAAGTAGGAAAATTCTCTTTGGTCAAACTGCCTCAAGCACCAGAAATCTCTAGCCAAATTTAGCTAATTTTTTTTGATAAAAAAAATATCCTCCTAATTAGTAATGTTTTCCTCCTTTGTTTACTTTCTCACCTTAGGAGCGATCGCTTTTGAAGAAGGCGATCGCTCCTAAGATTTTTCTTAGATCGATTATTCGCATTTGATATTATAGTCTTCGCGGTCACCGAAGGTGCGCCTAGTTAACTATTAATCATTATAATTATGCTTCGATTAGGAAAATTGGTGATATAATTTTGAAAACTAATACCATTTTGCTAAAGCTGTGAGATAAGTATTCTTACTCCTTAGCACTCAGATCATAATTTTGACTTCCGCAAAGCGGAATAGAGTGGTGTGAATAATGAGTGATTTAATTAAAAAAATAGGATTTATTAATAGCTTTATTGGTTGTTTAATTAGTTTTAACTTAATGGAGATAGAAGCTTTAGCTAATCCAAAGGAAAACTTAAATAATCAAGGTCATAGTAATCTATTTGATCGAGTATTTACAGAAAATAAATATGAGTTTAATAGAGATAGTTTTCAGTTTAAATATTATGTAGACACAGAACATATTTCCTTGTCCAAACCAGCTAAAAATTTTGGCTCCAATCGAGAATTCTTAATCAGTCAAATTAGTAATGAAGAATTTTCAATCAAAAAAATCGAGGTAATTAATAATAGCGTATTGCAATCAGAAATAGATACCATTATTCAACCTTATCAAGATACAAAAGTTACCCTTGAAGAGTTAAATAACATAGCGAATAAAATTACTGAACTATATCTAAATCAAGGATATATTAGTTCCAGAGCTGTATTTGAGCGCATTAATGATGATAATATCGCAATTATAGAAGTATATGAAGGGGAAGTAGAAGAAATTAAAATTGAAGGCGCCCAAAGATTAGAAGATTACGTTCGCCAACGTCTCTCTATAGGTACGACTACTCCTCTTAATGCCAGTAAATTAGAAGATCAATTACGTTTACTCAAAGCTAATCCTCTATTTGACAATATCGAAGCGAGTCTCAAAAAAGGAAGTGGCGAGCGCCAAAGTATTTTGGTAGTGAGGGTAACTGAAGCAGAACCATTTTTCGGTAGTTTTGGTTTTGATAACTATTCCCCTCCTAGTACTGGTGGAGTGCAAATGGTGTTAAATTTAGGCTACCGTAACGTGGGCGGCCTTGGTGATGGTTTATCTATCTCTTATCGTCCGAGAGTAGAAACCTTTGAGGGGACTTATAATGTAGATGTTGGCTATTCTATACCTCTAAACCCGATGGATGGAGCGCTTCAAGCCAGAGTATTAATACAAAACAATGCTGTGATCAATAGTATCTTTGAAGACTTAGAGATCAGTGGTGAATCCCAATACTATGAACTTAGTTATCGACAACCAGTTATTCGTAATCCCAGACAAGAATTGGCTTTTTCGGTAGGAATGAGTTATCGCCAGGGTCAAACCTTTACTTTTCAAGGTCCTACTCCCTTTGGTCTCGGTCCAGATCAAAATGGTATTAGTCGTACTAATGTAATTAACTTTGGACAAGAGTACACTTTACGTCAATCCACTGGAGCATGGTCTTTTCGTTCGCAGTTTCGAGTCGGCGTGGGTATTTTTGAGGTCACCGAAAACCGTTCTCCTATTCCTGATGGTCATTTCTTTGCTTGGTTAGCACAAATCCAACGAATACAAATAATTAATGAAGATAACTTTCTCATTATTCAAGGAGATATTCAACTAACTCCCGATCCTTTATTACCTTCAGAACAATTTGTTATCGGTGGGGCACGATCTGTTAGGGGTTATCGGCAAAATGTACGTGCTGGCGATAATGGTTTTAGTTTTTCGATTGAAGACAGAATTACTCTAGTGCGAAATGATGAAGAACAACCTTTATTTCAACTTGCTCCCTTCTTTGATATGGGATCGGTGTGGAAAGCAGACAATAACCCTAATTTTCAGCCAAGACAGAGATTTATTACGGCTCTGGGTTTAGGTTTTATCTGGCAGCCCATAGAAAAAATGAATATTAGACTTGATTATGCTCCTCCTCTAATTGACTTACGCGATCGAGGAGATAATGTTCAAGATGATGGATTTTATTTTAAGATTGATTACAATTTTTAAATTGATATTATAGATGCCAGCGATCGCCTTTGGATTGTTAGCTGAATGTAGGATCAAAGAGCGATCGCCTTAGTTTACTCATCTTCACCAATGAGGGTAAATGCTGCCCAATATTTGGGCTCGGGATGGGTTTTCATGGTAGTTAGCATCGCCTGACGTAATGCTTGGGCTTTGTTCCCCATTTTGTCCCATTGATTGTAAAATTCTACCATTAACTCTCCTGTGGCTTCATCATCAACATTCCACAAGGAGACGATCAGACTTTCTACCCCAGCAGCGACGAGGGAACGAGATAACCCGATAACTCCTTCTCCTGTGATGGGTCCTCTTCCTGTCTCACAAGCACTTAATACCACTAATTGGGCATTTAGCTTCATATCAAAGATTTCTACGGCGGTAAGTAGTCCGTCTTTATCTCCTGACGGAGTAAGGGCAATGGCACTACCTATACCGGGCGCATCTAATATGCCATGTGTGGCAAAGTGCATAATTCTGGCGTTGGGCATCAATTGGGTGATTTTGGCTTCAGTTGCTTGGCTACCAATGAAGGGTTGGGTCTCATAGCGAGAGGCAATGATTATGGCTTCTTTTTCAGCGTGGGGGAGGGGAGATAATGGAGTTGGTTTTTCGCCAATAACTTGAGAGACTTTGGGCATAGTGGGGTTGCCAACCACTAAAATATCTTTGGTGTTGATGCCTTTTTCTTTGAGTTGACGGGTTAAGTCAAGGACTTGAATAGAGGGGGCGGTAAGGATGGTATGTTTTTCAATGAGGTATTGACCATCTTTGTCTTGTAAGGCGGGGAAGGGAACGTTAAATAGGGAACTTTGGGGGATAAAAATGACTTTTTCTTCTGGGTTGGTGGGGAGTAAGTCAGCAATGGGTGCAATGAAAAGTTGATGGAGTTCTTGGAGGCGTTTATCTTGAGTAGCAGTAGAGGAGACAATTTCAGCAATTTCTGTTAAGGGAATTTCAATTGTGATATCCCCTTCAAACTCACGATTAGTTAAGGTAACGGTTTGGGTATCAAGATTGATTTCAACGACTTGATAAGGGGATAATTCAGAATCTTGGTCTTTGAGTTTAATGTAGTCACCGACATTGGGAATTAAGGAGTTGGAATTAGTTACGCTTCTGGTGTTTTCCATTCCTTTAGTGATTTTTTGATGGGTTCTGTCAATTAATTCAGATAGGGTAAGGTTTTTGTCTTCTAAGTCAGATAAAACTTGATTTAAATTAGTTAAGTCAAGTTGACGGAAGTTTATCTTCCCATCGGGAGTAATTACCCAAATATAGAGTTTTTGATAGTTAGGATTTGTCAGCCATTGTATTTTTCCTTCTGCATCAAGAATGGCAGCTTTATCAGCAACGATTGAATATTCAACCAAAGTAGCTTTTTTTTGGGAAGAAATAGCTTTGATTTGTTCTTTGGAGATGGGAGGAGTAGGAGAGGAACGTTTAGCCTTGAGGAAGTCTATTAGGGCTTGGTAACGCCCTCTTTCAGAGATTTCTAGGGCTTTATTGGTCTTGTTCTGGGCAACCAGAACTTCTTGTAGTAAGAGGTAGCTAGCATCTTGACGGATTCCATCAAAGATGGAGACTTTGTTAGGATTAATTAAGTCTTGGCGTAGAAATTCCCAAACTTTAATCGCTTCATCCAATTTTTTTTCAGCTTCGGCGTATTGTTGGAGATTGTAGTAAGTTAGTCCAAGAGCGAAGAGAGAGGTTCCTTCCTCGAAGAGAGGGGTTCTTTCCTCTGATCTACTCCCTATTTCCCTAGAAATAGTTAGAGACTGCTGGTAGTATTCTATCGCCTTCTGGTATTGTCCCTGTGAGCGGTAAACATTCCCCAAATTATTGAGGAAAATAGCCTCTTTTTGTCTATCCCTTATTTGCCTGACAATATTTAAGCTCTGCTGATAGGATTCTATCGCCTTCTGGTATTGTCCCTGTGAGCGGTAAGCATTCCCCAAATCATTGAGGAAACTAGATTCCAACCTTCTATTTTCTATTTTCCTAGCAATAGTTAGACTCTGCTGATAGGATTCTATCGCCTTTTGGTATTGTCCTAGTGAGCGGTAAGCATTACCCAAATGATGGAGTGAAGATGCTTCACCCTGTTTATTCTCTATGTCCCTGTTAATATTTAGACTCTGCTGATAGAATTTTATAGCCTTCTGGTATGCTCCTAGAAATGAGTAAACATTACCCAAATTATCGAGGTTAAATACTTCATAATTTTTAGACAACCCTTCTCTGGAAATCTTTAGAGACTCCTGGTAGGATTCTATCGCCTTTTGGTATTCTCCCAGAATTAAGTAAGACATACCCAAATTACTGAGGGAAAGAGCCTGACTTTGTCTATGCTCTATTTTCCTAGCAATATCTAGAGAATCCTTCAAGTATTCTATTGCCTTTTGGTATTCTCCTAGTAGACGGTAATTTTGACCCAAATCATAAAGGGAAACAGCTTCACCCTGTTTATCCCTTATTTCTCTAGCAATAGCTAGACTCTGCTCATAGAATTCTATTGATTTATCGTATTGGCTTAGGAAGCGGTAAGCCCCACCCAAATTATTGAGTGATTCAGATTCACCCTTTTTATCCTCTATTTTCCTAGCAATAGCTAGAGACTGCCGGAAATATTCTATTCCCTGGAAAGATTGTCCCAGTAATAAGTAAACTCGTCCCAACATCCTCAGGGATTCAGTTTCAACTTTTCTATACTCTATTTCCGACGCAATAGCTAGACTCTGCTCATAGAATTCTCTCGCCTTGGTGTATTGGCCCAGTGATAAGTGAGCTGTTCCCAAAGCAAAGAGGGAACTAGCTTCAGCCTGTTTATCCCTTATTTCTCTAACAATTGCTAGACGCTGTTGGTGGTATTCTATGGTCTTGTTGTATTGTTCCAGTAATAAGTAAACTACGGCCAAATCACTGAGGTAAAAAGCTTCAACCTGTCTATCCCCTATTTCTCTGGCAATAGCTAAACCCTGCTCATAGTATTCAATGGCTTTTTCATATTGTTTCAATGATTGGTAAGCGTACCCTAAATTATTAACAAAGGTATGCTTAATCTGTTTGTTATCAATTTCTCTAGCTAATGTGAGAGACTGTTCAAAGAATTTTATCGACTTTTCATGTTGATTTAAATTTTTGTAAACTAATCCCCAATTATTAAGACTTCTTGCTTCAATTTCTTTGTCTCCTATTTCTCTAGCAAGCTCTACTGATTGTTGATAAAATTCTCTTGCTTTTTCATATTGTTGTAAGCCAAAATTATAAGCATCTCCCAACTTTCTTAACGTATTCGCTTCCCCTTTCTTATCTCCATTTTGCCAATATAATCTTAGTGCTTCCTGCCAAGATTTTATTGCTGCTTCAACTTGATTTTCTCCTAAGTGTTCAATTCCTTGTTCATACAATCTATTAGCTTCAGTTGTCGGGGTTTCAGTGGTTTGTGCTAACCCCTTAGCAAGAGAAATATCAAAAGACTTCATAACCCGCATCAGTGAAACCATTACCCCAATACTTGTTAACAGGGTAATTAAAGCGAGTTGAGAAATTCGTCGACTTGCCATAATTTTTAGCTCAATTAAAGTCTAATCAATGTTATCACGACTTGCCAAGTCGTGTGTTATTGAGATGCTCCGATAAGCTTACTCACTTAAACTAACCAAAGGTTCAGCAATAATTTCATTTAACTTAACACCATCTGCTGTCAATAAAGCTTCCCATTTCTGCAACAAAACTTCATTATTTGGCTCTTTACGCCGTAACTGTGCCAACTCCGTTAACGCATCAAACCAAATCCCATTTTCTGCCATAACCGCCACCTTTTCTAAAGGCGTTTTCGCCTTATTTAACTCAACAGCCATTTGGGGACTCACATTCACCCGTTCCACATACCCATGCACCACAATATCCTGTGACACAACTTTGGGATTACAAAGATAGGTAAAAATCCATTGATATCTTTTCCCTACAGCTAGGGGATTTACCGAGTCTGGAAGGGTCACACTGATAATCCCCGGTGTTCCCGTCACTGTGAACCTTATCTTATAAACTTCCTGATTCTTTTGTTTATCTAACAGCTTAAACACCATATCTTTTGATGGTGATGGCGGATAGGGAACGTAAAACCAGAAAGTCGGATGTTCAGCTACAGTTAACCCCTGGTTAGTACCGGGGACTAAAGCAGTAAGCAGTTTTGGAGTTGGACCGCACCCACGGTTAGCTGCACCGCTGCGGTTACCCGGTGCTCCTTTCGGTGGTAAATTGAACTTTAGTGCCAGTTGCAAAGGGAATTGACTAACGGATGTTGTAGTAAAAATTGCTGATACAGGGGACTGTTTGGCGACGCTGGTAAAATTAGTAAGAAGACCAGTTAATGCCAAGCTTAGTATTATTGACAAAGATTGCTTTTGAATGTTCATTTTCGAGACTGACGATTAAATAATTTACCAATCAAATTCTGTACTTTTTTAGCCATAGCTTGTCTAGTTGGTGTTCTATTTCCCTCCAAGTTCCTAGATTAAGAATGTGAATTTATAGATGGGGAATTATAGTAAATTCGGTAAGCAATCACAGTTCCCCCTGTTGCTACCAAAGCCAATGCTGAAGGCACAAAAGGAAGCCACCAGCCCCAGACAAACAAGACAAAGCAGGTGACGGATAAAATAATCACGAGAACTAGGATTAGGTAGTATTGTCGCCGATAGTACCAAGCTAGCCAACCCCCAGCTAAAGCCCAAGCCCCAACCCACAAAACTTCCCCCCATTGTGACCACACCTGTAATAGAGGTCGTCCATCTAGCACCGCACTGAGAACCTGACTTATCATTTGTCCCTGAACCAATACTCCCCGCATCTTCTGGTCTGGTGCTCGACTGAACGGGGTAATGAAATCATCTTTAACGCTTTCAGCAGTAACACCAATCAGAATAATCCGGTCTTTGACCCAACTACGGTCAAACTCATCATTTAGCATCTCTCTAAGGGTGACGCGCTGAGCGATATTTCCCCGCGTGCGGTAGTTGAGCAGCATCTGATAGCCAAGGTTCTTGAATTTCTGGTAGCCACCCATGGGAATTGCCAAAGGTCGTAAGCAGATGTTACCCACCTGCAATTGCTCTAGTTCTGGAATTGGTTTCACCTTAATTCTTTTTGCTTCTTTTAAGTAATGCCCTGCTAATTGTAGGCTGAAAGCAATTCTCGCCTTGCAAGGAGAATCATCGCTGTAATCCATATACCAGAGATAGCGACGGAGAACACCATCTGAGTCTTCGACGACATCAGCAAAACCCAATCGCTCAACAGGAATTTCTGGTGGAGGTGAAACGCCGATATCACCAGACTTTAGTTCGCTCACTTTACATACAGCAAAAAAGTTGGGATTCTGTTTTAGCTTAGGTACTAAATCCTTTTGAGCTGAAAAATCACGATAAATATCCAGACCGATTGCGGGTGGTTGATAGAGTTCCAGTTTCTCTAAAAGTTGAACCAGTGCTGTATCGGATAGCGAACCCTGCCTTTTCCAGCCCTGCTCATCTTGATATTTAAGATCTGCTTCCGTTACTTCTACCACTAAAAGGCGGTCATCCTGTCCCAAGTCTGGTCGCAGCCTCATCATCCAGTCGAAAGCTTGCAATTCCGAATGCTGTAGCAACCCTACAGGTCGAACTACTCCCATCAACAGGATGGTTACGATCACGCTTGCTAAGATAGATTGCTTTTTCCCAAACTTTTTGTGAATAGGCTGAGCACTGCTTTCGCTATGATGCAGGTATTGCTTTAATACTATCCATGTTTGGATTACTCCTGCTGTTGTTCCGATAATTGCAAGGATTATAGCAAACAAGTCCATTAATGTTCTAAAACTTAGATATAGTGCTATTTTTATCTATTATAAAAAATAAATTTGACTTGACAATATTAAATTAACCTGAGTTTGGGATAAGAAAAGGGAAAGGTAGTAAGCTGAACAAAAGAAAACCATTCAGCAAATTCGTCTTATGTTTATAGCTGACTCTTTTGACGGCATTACTGAAAAATGGAAGAAACAAATGGTGTTTCTGAAGAGTCAGCTACGAGACTAGCAAAAAGTTATTCCCTAGTTTTTTCTGCCCAAACTTTAGTGGGCAAGCCCCAAATATAGATAAAACCTTCTGCAGCTTTGTGATCGAAGCGATCGTCAACGCCATAGGTAGATAAATCAGGAGTGTAAATAGAATTCTCGGAATTCCTGCCAACGATGATGGCATTGCCTTTAAAGAATTTAACTCGCACAACCCCAGAAACTCGCTCCTGAGTTTTATCAATAAAAGCATCTAAAGCTTGTTTGAGGGGACTATACCATAAACCTTCGTAGATCAAACGAGAGTAGGTTTCCTCAATATATCCTCGTTTATAATGAGTAACATCACCGGTTAAAGTTAAACTTTCTAGATCTTGATGTGCTTGAATTAATACTAGTAGGGCAGGCGCTTCATAAATTTCTCGAGATTTAATGCCTACTACCCGATTTTCAATCATGTCAATACGCCCGACGCCGTGATTGCCAGCAATTTGGTTCAACTTGCTCATCAAAGCAACTGGAGCTAAGGCTTCTCCATCGATAGCTACAGGAATACCCCGCTCAAAGCTAATGTCTACATACTCTGGTTGCTCGGGAGTATCGGCGATCGCTTTAGTTAAAGCATAGACTTCTTCAGGAGGTTCCGTCATCGGATCTTCAAGGGGTCCAGCTTCAATACTACGCCCGAGTAAATTGCGATCGATACTATAGGGAGAAGATTTTTTCACTGGGGATTCAATGCCAAATTTTTCTCCATAGGCAATGGTTTCTTCGCGACTCATACCCCATTCCCGGGCAGGTGCCAATATCTTGAGATGGGGATTGAGAGCCATAATCCCTAAATCAAAGCGGACTTGGTCATTCCCTTTGCCAGTAGAACCATGAGCTACGGCATCAGCACCATACTTTTGAGCGGCTTCTACCAGTAATTTGGCAATTAAAGGACGAGCTAAAGCAGTAGAAAGAGGATAACGGTTTTCGTATAAAGCATTGGCTTTAATGGCTGCAAAAGCGTAATCGGTGACAAAACTTTCGGTGGCATCTACCACTAAAGATTCTAGAGCACCACAGTGTAGGGCTTTTTCTTTAATCGGACCAAGTTCTTCCCCTTGTCCCAAATCTGCTGCAAGGGTAATAACTTCCTTTACACCCCATTCTTTTTTCAGATAAGGTATACAGACTGAGGTATCAACTCCTCCAGAATACGCTAAGACAACTTTATTCGCACGACTCATAAGAACACTCTATAAAAAGGACTAATGGGTTATTTTACCAAGATCTGTTCCTTAGAGAGACCCTTAAGTCAAAATTTGGAGACTTTTTTCTCTCATGAGCTTCTTTTAATAACCAATAACAAAATTAGTTTCCATGGTTGACAAACAAAAAAGGAATTAGTTAATATGAAGGGAGTGACCTAAATGGGACTGTAGTTCAGCTGGTTAGAATGCCTGCCTGTCACGCAGGAGGTCGCGGGTTCGAGCCCCGTCAGTCCCGTATAAAATCAAAAAGTAGCACTGTATTAGGGATGCGAAATTTTCTACCTTCTAATTCTGCATTCTGAATTCTGAATTCTGCATTCAACAACTACCATAGCCCAATTACTTGTTGGCAATCTAAGGGATGGGAAAATAGATATCCTTGGGCAAAATGACAGCCAAGTTGCTTGAGTTTTTCTTTTTGTCCCTGAGTTTCTACCCCCTCTGAAACTACGCGAGCTCCAATATTATTGGCTAAAGTAATCACAGTTTGTACGATCGCTTCTTGGGTAGTATCAGTTTCAATTCCTTCGATAAAACATCGATCTACTTTAACAGTATCGATCGGCAGTTGATGTAGACGACTTAGAGAAGAATAACCAGTACCAAAATCATCAATACACAAACCGATGCCCAAAGCTTTTAATTGCTCAAACATCAGTATATCTAAATTAGTTGTTTCCAGGAAAGCAGTTTCAGTAATCTCTAATTTCAAGCAATGACCAGGAAGTTGGAGTAAATTGAGCAACTTCTCGATTTTTTTGCCTAAATTTGCTTGTTTGATCTGTAGAGCGGAGACATTGACATTAAGATAAACATTCGCAGCTTGAGGATAGTTTTTTCGCCATTGACTCAATTGAAGACAAGCTTGTTCTAGTACCCACAAATCAATATCATTAATTAACCCTGTCTCTTCGGCAATCGGGATAAATTCAGAGGGAGAGATTAAACCCTTGGTGTGATGGTTCCAACGTAAAAGCACCTCAAAACCGTGTATTTTTTCTGTTTGTAAAGAGACTAGCGGTTGATAGCATAAATGGAACTCCTGACAATCAAGCGCTCGTTTCAGATCGTATTCTAGGTGTAAACGAGCAACTGCCCGTGGGTACATTGCTTGTTCAAAACAGAAGTAACTGTTGCCTCCTTGAGCTTTCGCCTGATACATAGCCAAATCAGCATCTCGTAATAATTCCTCGGGTTGGTCATAATCTTGAGAACCAAAAGTAATGCCAATACTTGCACCTACAGAAAACTCCATCTCGTTTAACTTAAAAGGAAATTGCATCATGCGCACTAAATGTTGAGCAATCGTAATCCCTTCTTCAGGTTTAGCTAAATTAATCAGTAGAATCGCAAATTCATCACCACCAAGGCGAGCTACAGTATGAGGGGGATTAATGACTATTTGTAGTCTTTCGGCTACTTGTTGCAGCAGTTTATCTCCGATCGTATGTCCTAAACTATCATTAATGATTTTGAAGCGATCGAGATCGAGAAACATAACTGCATATAAATCTATTTCACCTTGTTTTTGCTTAGCGATCGCTTTGGTTAGTTGCTCGATAAACCAAGCTCGATTGGGCATGCCAGTTAAATTATCATGGTAAGCATAATACTCTAACTGCTCTTCTGCTTGATGACGAGCGGTAATATCATCAACAGTACCTTCATAGTAGAGGATCTCTCCTTTCCTATTATAGACAGCCCTTTGGGTTTCACTAATCCAGATAATAGTGCCATCGCGACGATAAACCTGAGATTCAAAATCAGATACTACTCCCTTTTTAGCTGTTAAATTAATCAACTCAGTATGACGGTTCGGATTAACATATACTTTGCCCGCATCAGTTACATTAGCCATCATTTCTTGAGGAGAATTATAGCCGTGTAGTCGAGCCAGAAAAGGATTGACGCTTAGATAGTGTCCTTGAGGTGAAACCTGGAAGATACCTTGATTGATATTTTCAAAAATACTACGATATTTAAGCTCACTTTTTCTGAGAGCCTCTTCTGCTTCTAAACGTTTTAATTCAATCCGTTGAGCTTCAATAAACTTACTGATATCTCGTGCCATTAATTCGATAACTTCTCGCTCATAGTCCGCGAAAGGTTTAGCCTTCTGGTTTACAGAACTAAAACTAAGAATTCCATAAATTTCTCCTCTGACAAAGATTGGCGTAGCAATGTACGATAACACCTCAATGGATTTACACATTAAATAGTTTCTTAGTAAAAGGTTTTTTTTCACATTGTTACAAACAATAGTTTTCTTTTCTCTTGCTACTAAGGCAGAGTAAGTGTTATTGATGTCAAAACTTATTCCCGGTGTTAAAGCTGGTAAATCTGTTTGCAGAAACTCAATTTTCCCTTTCTGTTTTTGTAAACTCAGAATCATCCCTGTAGAGAGTTGGAATAATTCACATCCTGCTCGTAAATAAGCTGGGAAAATGTGCTGAAAATTCTGATAATTTTTGGTACTGAGGCGATGAAGATATTTGAGAGCACTGCTAAAATCAGCAAGCTCACGAGACTTATCCGTTAATTTATGTTGTGCTTGCTTCAGTTCACTTAAGTCTAAATCGAGGCAATAGAGTTCTTTTTCTCCTCTGATATTCTTCAAGACAACATGAGTGGAAAATACGGGGACAGCCGAGCCATCTTTACTTTTCAAAATCAGCTCTGATGAGGATTTAGCAATGTCTAGATTGAGCCAATGCTCAAAGCTATTGATTACCTTTTCTTCAATCTGAGCTGGAATAATTAGATCTTCTAATTTTTGCCCCAAAGCTTCTTCTTTTCGATAACCGTAGAGTTTTTCACTCGCTTGATTCCAAAAAATAACTTGGCGATCGCGGTTATAACCTTGTACGGGAATGGAGGGTACCTCCTCAAACAGGCGGCGAAATCTCAACTCACTCTCTCTTAAGGCTTGCTCTGCTCCAGCTCTTTCAATGGCGATCGCTGCTAAATTAACTGCACTTTCCATTAACTGCCAATTTTTTTCTTGGGGGGAACGGGGTTGTAAATAGTAAAAACAAAAAGTTCCCAAGATTTGGTTATCTTGAGATAAAATTGGCAAAGACCAAGCCGCTTTGAGTCCATAGCTAAGAGCTATATCTCCATAATCTTCCCAGAAAGGTTCATTAGCAATATCGGTAACAATGACCGGTTTTTTGCGCCAAGCGGCTGTGCCACAAAAGCCTGAATATTCCTCAATCTCTAATCCATCTACAGCCTGATTATAATCGGCTGGTAGGCTAGGAGCATAACCACAGCGTAAGATCTCTTCCTGAAAATCTTTAATCATAATGGCAGCGAGCACTTCAGTATCTTGAGTTTCAATAATTTTGATTAACAGGTGCAGAATTTCTTCCAGAGGAGATTGTTTGGCAATCTCTTCTAAAACCATTTTTTGACCTTGGAAATGAATTTCTTGCCACTTAATTTCCGTAATATCTACTAATAAACCATCCCAAAGCACAGCGCCATTCTCGAGACGATGAGGACGAGCATTTCCTTGTAGGTATTTTCTGCTGCCATTGGGAGTGACGATGCGAAATTCATAATTTAAATTCAAAAGTTGAGTTGAGTGAAAATTAATTTTGGCACGTAAATTTTCCACCTCCTCAGGATAAAGCATATTCCAAAAAATACGCGTGTCCTCTTGCACCTGGTGCGGTTCTACCTCAAAAATGTCGCGACAAGCTTCACTGACATAAATAAATTGCTCTTCGCCATTACGGGAAACAACATACTGATAAATCATACCTGGTACCTTTTTTACCAATTGCTCAAACCGACTCTTGCTTTCCCAGAGAGCTTTTTTCGCTCGAGCACTTTCCAGGGCGATAGCAACTAGAGAAGAAGCAGTTTCCATGAATTGCCTTTCTTCTGGAGAAGGGATAAGAGGTTCTTGATAATAGAGAGCAAAACTTCCTAATACTTCTCCCTGAGAAGAGAAGATGGGGACTGACCAACAAGCAGCCAAACCGTGAGCTAGAGCTAAATCTCGATAATCTTCCCACAAAGGATCGGTGGCAATGTTGGTAACTATCACCGGTTTTTGTCGATATACTGAGGTTCCACAAGAACCAGCTTTTTCTCCTATACTCAAACCATCCATTGCTCGTATATAACTATCTGGTAAACTAGGAGCTGCTATGTGTTTGAGTTGATGAGAATTTTTTTCCAGGAGTAAAATTGAGCCATAAATGGAGGGATTCTCCATTTCTATTTTTTCAATTAATAGAGTTAATATTTCTTTTAAAGGGCGATCGCTGGCGATCGCTTCTAAGAGCTCTTTTTGTTGTGCTAGTAGTTTTTCACTCTTTTGCCTTCTGGTAATATCTTTTTCGTTAACTAAAATTAACTCTTTTCCCGTGACCGGATCGTTGGTGTAGCGAGCTTCAATTTCGTGCCAACGGATTCCTGCGGCGGTTTTAACCCTTGCTTTTCCACTATAAGTCCCTCTTTGCTCTAGAGAGGACTCCAACTCCTCTACTAGAGTTCGATCTACAAAAGAATTTTTAAAATTATCACCGGTAATTTTTCTATCTCCGTAACAATTAATTGCCGCTGGGTTTTGAATCAAACATTCTCCCTGCAATTGGTAGAGAGAAATCATTACTGTAGTATGCAATAAAGCTTCTGTACTTCGCAAAGTATAAGCATCCATTTTTGCTCTACTATCTGGAGTTCCTTCCACCAACATAACCATGTGGTCTCGATCGATAGAAATACCAGAGCAGAGGCAACGTAAGGAAACAGGTTGACCTTGGGGATACAAGGTCCAATGTTCAACAACAGTTTTTCCTTGCTTAAATTGGGCTAAGTAGTTTTGCAGGCGAGCTTGAGTAGAAGAATAACCATCATCCCAGTAACGGTGACGCAAACAATGAATATTAGAAGCATTCCAGAGTTGGAGAGCAGCATGATTTGCCCACCACATCTCTATTTTTTGAATGTCAAAAATCCAGATAGGGTAATGCAATCTTTCCAATACTGCAAGTACTTTATGGTTAGCACGAAAATATTGAGTCTCAAGCATTTGATTCTGATGTTCAGGAACAAACCAATAAGGCTTTTAAGGCTAGTATATATAGTAACCCTATTTCTGACGCGAAGGAAACAAATAAGCCAACCTAAAATATTACCAGCTCTGAGTCAAACTTGCAATAGGCATTAAGATTTGTTAACTAAAAGATTAAAAAGTATCATAATGATTTATCTTGTCAAAGGTGTCAACCTTGTCTATGCTTATTGTTAGTAGATTAAAGGTAATTAAGTAAAGAATTAGTCGCTCAAGGGGAATAAAATAAAATGCCAATTGCAGTAGGAATGATTGAAACACTAGGCTTTCCCGCCGTAGTAGAAGCAGCAGACGCCATGGTCAAAGCTGCGAGAGTTACATTAGTAGGTTATGAAAAAATTGGTAGCGGAAGAGTTACAGTAATTATTCGTGGTGATGTATCTGAAGTTCAGGCATCTGTAGCAGCTGGGATTGATGCTGCTAATCGAGTTAATGGTGGTGAAGTACTTTCTACCCATATTATTGCTCGTCCTCACGAAAACTTAGAATACGTCCTCCCGATACGCTATACCGAAGAAGTAGAACAATTTAGGAACTACTAGCGCCGCTGCGCTCCAAGTCAAATGTAGAGACAAGGCATGCCTTGTCTCTACTAAAAGTAAAAAGTTCGCTCAATTAAGACTTTTAGTTTTTTGACAACCCCCCGTTCTATTTTTCCACTCTACCACTAGCAAGTTGATGGTTGATAGCCGATTAGCAAAAAAATAAAGAATAACCAACACCAAATCACCAACAACTAACCGCTGATAACTAATAACTAATAAAAAATAAATCATTATGTCAATTGCAGTAGGAATGGTGGAAACTTTAGGGTTTCCCGCCGTAGTAGAAGCAGCAGACGCCATGGTCAAAGCTGCGAGAGTTACATTAGTAGGTTATGAAAAAATTGGTACTGCCAGAGTTACAGTAATTGTGCGTGGCGATGTATCTGAAGTTCAAGCCTCTGTGGCAGCCGGGATTGAAAATGTTAAGCGGGTACAAGGGGGACAGGTACTGTCTCACCACATCATCGCCCGCCCTCACGAAAACTTGGAATACGTCCTGCCGATTCGTTATACCGAAGAAGTAGAACAATTCCGGGAAAGTGTCAATCCTCGACCGATCAGAAGAACATAACCAATATATTCACTAATGCAAATTGCTAAAGTCTGCGGTACCGTTGTTAGTACCCATAAATCTCCTACTCTTACGGGTATAAAATTACTGTTAGTTCAGTTTGTTGATGCTCAAGGTAATCCTCAGCCCAAGTATGAGGTAGCTGGAGATACTGTAGGAGCAGGAATAAACGAATGGGTATTAGTAACTAGAGGTAGTGCAGCAAGAAAAGAAAACGGACTCGAAAAACGTCCTGTAGATGCAATGGTAGTGGGAATTATTGATACTGTTACCATTGCTAACGATCTACTTTACAGTAAAAAAGAAGCAGAAAGGATATTGTAAGCTGAATTTTAATGGGAGGAATTGAAGCAAGTGAGCATTCCCACTATGGCTGCACCCCCAACTCCTTGGTCAAAAAACTTGGCTGAGCCAAAAATTAATGATAGTGCATACATTCACTCTTTCTCCAATTTAATTGGGGATGTGAAGGTAGGTGCTAATGTTTTAATTGCTCCAGGTACTTCGATTCGTGCTGATGAGGGAACGCCCTTCTACATCGGTGCAGGAAGTAATATTCAAGATGGGGTGGTCATACATGGTTTAGAACAAGGACGGGTTATCGGTGATGATAGTAAAGAATATTCCGTTTGGATTGGCGAGAAAACTTGTATAACCCATCTAACTCTGATTCATGGACCTGCTTATGTCGGTAGTAACTGTTTTATCGGCTTTCGTTCGACAGTCTTTA
>JAAUYA010300036.1_pt1 | contig 19044 bp, 25 predicted proteins | sample 7278161 | NCBI WGS metagenome assembly JAAUYA01 (sample SAMN14350120, study PRJNA611818) | marine sediment metagenome | isolation source: surface marine sediment (3m) | place: French Polynesia: Moorea | collected 2018-08
GCAGGCTTTTTCCCATGAAAGTAAGACTGAAATTTTATGGCTGTCTTAATGAAAAAAAAAAAACAGGTGGGTCTAAATATTGGTGCAAAATATTAAATTAGGGATCTTTAAAATTATTTTTCCCCGCGAAATAAAAATTTTAAAATTTTCTAGAGGCTGGCTTTTCCCAGTAAAACTGAAATTTTTCGGGTGTCTTAAAAATGAGAAAAAAAAAATAGCGGTGGGTTGGAATTTTGATGAAAAATATTAAATGAGGGATCTTTTAAAATCATTTTTTTCCCCGCGAGAAATAATTCTAAGATCAGAATGTTATGGGCGCCCTAAATTTTTGGAATAAGTGGGTCCCGATAATATGGTGTAGAAGGGCTAAATCTCTTCTTGATTTTTTTCCTTTAATATTTTTGGGAAAAATTGGTGATTTTCCTCTCTTTTTTTTAAATTCTAGGCACATAGAGACAAACCACGTGGGGAAAAGACAGGACAAGAGCTATTTTTTCGACGGGGAAGCCTGTGATAGGCAGATCAAGAGGACGCTCCATAATCCTTGCTCTGCCTACCACAGGGACGATGGTAGAAGTTGGTACTTCTCAAAGGACATGTATAACCCCAGCGGCATGTGCAAGCTGGGGAAGCGCTTCTACCTCGTCTACATGACGGCGGTGCTCATTACAACTTCCCCGGTGGCCGGGTACCTGGTGACGGCCTTCCCGGTGTCCCAGGAAACCGACGCAACACAATACGACAACATTATAGGTAAGAAAACCTTTATCGACACTCCCCCCTGTATTATCTGATCTCCCTCAAAACCGCGATAAAAAGTCCACTGTGATGTTTGGATAGACCCCCATTCCCCCCACAAGTGTTACTGTATGGAAGGCCCCATGACAGGTACCATGCCTCTAGCAGACAGCAAAGCACATGGCAGGAAGTTTGCTACAGCATGTGTCACAGCGTAGGCAAAAGTTTTGGAAAAAAAGTGGTTCAACACAAATTGACCAGCAAAATGTTCTCTTACCTGTTACTTGGATTGATGGGAATGGTAAGAAATATCAAGGGAAACTGGGAAAAATGGGGGCATAATTTGTACCGGGTTTCCACCCCTGACAAATTGACAGTTAGTGAGAAAAAAGCCAAATGAGTGATAATACCAGGAATAGACCACACCCCAAAAACAGTGGTTTTCTGAACCCTGGCTTTAGAATAGTATCCCGTGAAGCCAGATAATGTAATTGATCTTAAATCTGATACCGGGCAGTGATACATGTTATCTTGATAGCGTGCAGACCTTAATGTTTTTATTTGTCCATTTTTTGTAGATCGCGAGTGGTTCCAGTAGTGAATGCCAAGTCTTCACTTTGGGGGAGAAACACATGGCCATGTGTCCCTCCGTGGACGGGCTGGGGTCGCTGAGAGGCCGGCACGTGGACTCCCTTCTAATCTACAGCAGTAAAGAGGAGTTCTCGGCCAAGTTTTCCACTACGATATTCGAGGAACTCAGGACTCTCAGAAAGTTTGTGGCGTAAGTGCATTACTTTTTTCTGTGTTTTTGATTTGCCCCACAGTACATGTATTTCTGTAATCCCATCTCTTGGCATTAATGCCTGCATGCGGAACAAAGGGCTTCAGAGCCATCATTAAAAGCCGTAAATGCCCGAGCATCTTAAAATTTGAGGTTGCTTAAGACATGGTGTATCGAACTTGCTATTACTTATTCAGTTTTAAATAGACCTGATTTCCCATAGGGATGCTATGCAAAACATGGTCTATTTAAATCTGAATTGGTAATAGTGTAAGATGACTTTGCAGGAAAGACGAGGACTCTGGGAAGATCATCATGGAATGGACCAGGAAATCCCACCAGGAAATCCTGGTCCATTCCCAGTCGGCCACAACGGATCTCCAGACCACCGAGGTTCTGCCCACAGAGCGTCACGCTGATGCCAGGCCGGCACTGGACGTCAAGACAACCGATGTGACCTACACCGAGGGGAGCAGTCGTGACAGGTAGACTAGACTCTCGCTATTCAAAATGAAAAGTAAATTTACAAGCCAGAAAAATTGTCTCTTACCAACAAAACTAAAATAATCCAATGCTAACACCGATACCAAAATCTACTCAGTAACCGAAAGTAGGAAAGAAATGCCAATCAATGAAACTTCCATTAGTCCAGAAGCCAAAAATAGTCCACATACTGGAAGCCTTTCACAATGTTTTAACAGCCCTGATCCACGGACCCCTGGTGCCACTCTGACCTACACCCCGGACCCTCAGACTGCTGGTGCCACCCTGACCTACACCGAAGAGGTCACCACCGAGCTCACCACCGAGGTCACCACCGAGGTCACCATCGAGGTCACCACCGAGGTCACCACCGAGGTCACCACAGAGCAGCTACTCACGAGGGAAAGCAATCATGCCAGGTAAACTAGACTCTTACAACTAATGCTAATTTCATCAAAATGAGTTATGAAAGTTAGTTAAGATAAAAAGCGGATTTACAAGCCAAAAACACAGAAAAAGATATTTTCGTTTGAACATCGAGAATAACTGTCTTGTAGCGAAATAATGCAATACTTAAATTCCTTAGTCTGGAAGCCCAAAATAGATCACATTGTTTTACAGGGCCGGACAGACATCCGCCAGGCCGGGACCGGACCCCCAGACTTCCCGCGTGACCTACACTGTCGAGGAGCTGCTCACGGAAGGAAGCACCCAGACTTCTGCTGCGGAGGTGACCCACCAAGAAGTGCCCATGGCTAGGACTGACCTGGAGACTGGGTAAGGCATTTTTTTCACGCTAGACTAATCACTTGCTTTCTCTGCTGTGCTGTCTCTTGATTTTATTTTTTTTCCAACCAAATAATGTTTCTTTGCTGTGCGAAAAAGATATTTTGATAATTGCCTGTTGGTGATACAGCATAACTGTCTTGTACTGGAAAAAATAATGCTAAAGTCATTAGTCTGGAAGCCAAAAATACTCCACATACTGGAAGCCTTCACATTGTTTTACAGGGCCGGACAGACATCCGCCAGGCCGGGACCGGACCCCCAGACTTCCCGCGTGACCTACACTGGCGAGGAGCTGCTCACGGAAGGAAGCACCCAGACTTCTGCTGGCGAGGTGACCCACCAAGAAGTGGCCATGGCTAGGACTGACCGGGAGACTGGGTAAGGCATTTTTTCACGCTAGACTAATCACTTGCTTTCTCTGCTGTGCTGTCTCTTGATTTAAATTTTCTCCACGGTAACCAAATAATTTTCTTTGCTGTTGTCACCTCCTAATAATTTAAGTGATCTGGGTACCCATTAATTTTTCTGCCTAACTAAGCTGTCTCCTTAACACTTTCTCTGTTGTGCTCTAATTTTTTTGTAGGTCTCTTACCGTCCGAATGGAAGTAGTCATTATTGTTGTGGTGCTTGTTGTAGCTGCAATCTGTATTATGTGTTGCGTGATTGGATGGTTGGTCAGAAAAATGGAGCGAATGCAGGAAAGCTGGCTGAGCTCATTTAATATGAGCCGCAGGCCCTTATTGCCTCTGTCTGCCTCCACGCCCATGACGTCCCCGTCACGCAGCTGCCCTACCTTGTCCAGCCTCGGTATTACCACCCCACCGGTCTCCCCAGCACAGCCCAGCACCTCGGCTTCTGTTGCCCCACCTGTTCCCCCTGCACAGGCCGGCACTTCTGTAGATGCTTCTGCTAGCACCTTGGCAGGCAGCCAGTATAGCGTTGCCAACGACAACACCTCCAACGTCATCCAATTTGGAGAAACAACCGTGTGAACTACTTTCCATGGATTTCAGGCTCACCGTGCCTTGCTAATCACAGACTTGTCTATAGACATTGATGACTTGTACTAAAAATGAAATTCCCGGGAATATGTCTTATGTGATTTTGTTCAAAGCGTGTGCCAAAACTAGATTCCCGGGAATTTCATTTCTAACGCTTATTATTCGGGACCAGAATGTTAATACTTGCCTATATTCTATGCCGCGAAGGCAAAAAAAAAAATCTGGATGAGTTTTCTTGCTTTGGATGAGACTCATCCAGATTTTTTTTTTGACGTGTATACTATTTGGAATGTTACTAGTAGATCTGAGTTAGGGCGCTTAGCTTTAGCACTAGGGAGCTTAACTTTAAATTTTCACATGTTATCAGTAGGTATGAGTTAAAGAGCCCAGCATTAGCACTAGGGAGCTTAGCTTTGGTGTATATCACAGGCAGCCAGTAGATGATCTGTTGTCTTTTATTCTCTTTTTAAATGGACCGGCTCTCAAATGAGCACCAGTAAGACACAACACATGTACTTTCAGTTTGTTTTAACCATTTTATTAGATACTTTTTTTACAACATTGATTTTAATAAAGTAGAGCATTTTATTAGATACCTTTTTACAACATTCATTTTAATGAAGTAGAATGCTTCCTAGTCTGAATCGTAATCCCAGTCAGAAGTAGCATACAGGTACTTCACACGGGGATGTGCCCATTTCCGTTTTCCACTGAGTACTAGATAATATCCTAAATGGGCCCAGAAGAAAGACACAGTGAAGTTTTGCATCCAGGAATAGGTACACGAATCATGTTTATTGCCTACAATGCAATAGGCTTTAGATTGTTTGTGAATCAACTCCCGTGCCAATTTCTTTTTGATGACTGTGGGAATGGGTAAGTTCAAGTCATGGTGATCCATTTGTAAATTCCACTTCCCTGTATAGACACTGCTGACTTTTTTCAGACAGAGTTTTTGTAATGTGCTTTTCTCGGCGTAATCTGCCAATTTATCAGTCATTACTAGTCCCATTTCTTGTACCAACTCGGGTGTGATTTTTGTACCGTGGACCGGTATCCTAGAACTTGATTTCAATTTCATCTCGTGAATGTAAGGGGTGAGATATCTAGCCTTGGTCATTTTTCCACACATGAAACAGCAGCACTGGTGCTCATTCATTCTGCAGAAAGAACTGTCATACTTTAAAGGGTCCACGGTGCACATCCACATCGACATCTTTTTTTCACTTTTCTCGAAAATTAAAGAGTTTATAATTGATGTTTGTAGATTACTGACTTTCCGATGAACTGTCTACTGCACCCCCGTCAGACTCGTACCATCCAGCGCTGCTTGGAACTGCACTACTCTGCGTTGCGGCAAAGGTCCTCCTTGCATTGGCGTATGGACTACAACAGGAACAGTGAGACGTGGGAACGAAACACAGCAGAACGTACTCGCATGTAGGTGAGAATTTGTGATGTTGTAATAATGGTTCGTCTTCGGCTTTCCAAGAATGTAACTTGACGTGGCAAAAGGGGCAAAACACCCCGTCCGTGTTATCCCCTGTCCAGCAGAACCCGGCGAGGGATAAAGCATGGGGACTGGGGGCATTTCTGTAAGGCCATCCCTTAAATGTCTGGAGACGGTTACTGCAATAAGACAGGCTGTTCAGTTTCAGCGGGCTTGCTTGGGCCAGAGACATCTTGTTCCTTTGAAAGCCGAAGTCGAAATGAACTGAAGTAGAGGAGCAGTTTGTTTTTATTCAGAATTCAGTTTCTTGCACTTCTGCCAACTTATAATCCACTGCGTCCTCCAGCTCTTGAAATCTTTTTTTAAGCTCCAATACTTCCTGGCTATTCAGTGCTACATTTTTATTTTTCGGCAGGTCCCAAAAATGACAGTACACTTTTTGTTTGAAATAGTTAATTTCCAATGTCTTTTTTTCAGACAGATCGATGAAGATGGGGTTTTCGTCCTGCTTCTCTACATAAGAAGCCTGCCCGCCAGCATAGCGCCCTCTTCCGCGCCCCCTGCCTCGAGAGTATGATCTGTTCCCCCGCACTGCAGGTGAGTGTCCTTCCCAATTATTTTCTTGTCTCTGCTCCATTTTTTTTGATGTTGACTCTCCGTTGTCAAGAAAGTAACTAAAGATTAATCCTCGTGACAGTGCCTTTTATAGAGTTTTTTTAAAGGGCGTCTTCTTTACAAGGGGTATTTCTATAAATGCACGGTCTTTTCAATAGAGAGTATAATTTGCTTTGCTTGAAAAGGGAATGTAATTTGGCCCTTTTGAAAACGACGCCCATAATCATTGTGAGAGCCAGTAGGAAAATGCAAATTGCATCCAACAAGTAGAGATAGATCGAGTCAAAGCCTGGGGCAGGTGTGGTAGGCACAGATTGATTTTTTTCCCACGGTGGGTCTGTAACTGTGATTGTCTGAGAAGAAATGATTTCTACACCGCTCATGTTGCAATACAGATTTTCAGATTTTTTCATTTCCACCAGCATGAGGTTTGGAAAGCTTTCCAAATAGGCACATGAAATTGTGGCATTTAAAAAATGTAAAAATGCAATTTCTTCTTTCAGTGCAGACGGGAGGTCTGGAGGAAGTACAGAGTCACAGAACATGGCTGCCAGAGGAAGGACACAATAGCAAGGAAAGCAAGCCTCCATCTTCACCGAGAGCTCAATGTACACTGAACGAGGAGGAATTCTGTGAACTCCCTTATATTAAAGGCCCCGGTGTTTATTAGCATCATTATTACAGCAACCTCGATGGAGCTCACACCTACTTCCCACCACTTTTACATTTTAGTGACGTCGGAGCCCACAGCAGCCCACCCGACAAACACTCCATATGATTTTAATATTTCCACACGCGAGTGGATGAACATAGAGGATAATGGGTATGAAGTAGCCATCGTACAGTTAGAATTCACTGCCGAAGAAGATTGTGCCGATAAGAATTTTCTTATCAATTTAAATTTGATAAACGAGTCGACTACGTTTGTGAACGGACGGACTTCCCCCACACTCAAGTGGGTGAGCTTCAAATCAGCCGGGCGGAAGTGTATCACATTTGTCACTCCGCTCTACAGGATCGTGAAACGAGGCAGGTTTAAACACCTGCATTTTTCATTCAAGGACATCAAAGGAAAAGTGTTTACTTTCTTGGAGGAAAAAACAACAATATTACTGCACTTTAAAAAAATCTAAAAATGGCTCAGGGCTCGATCTTATATTCTGTCAGAAAAACTTTGAAACACTTTACTGCGTGTGCTGTCAGCAACAACAGAAATTCAGTTCAATTGCACCTGCAAGACGTAGTTGGGGACGACTATAACCCCACATTGACGAGCATTCTCTTGGATTTTAAAGAATTTAAACAAATGCGAAAGAGAAAATCAGACATTATCAGACTCATGCAGAGTCAAGGCACTAGTGGCGTGCTCTATGTAGGAAATATCGTGCTGATCAAGACCCCTAGCGGTCTAATCAGAGTGCTAGATCTTGTGACTCGTCATGTCTTAGACTTGACTCACGAAGGATGCTGGGAACTGGTTCAAAATATGAACACGCTTTACAGAATGATGCACTTATTGAAATCGGGGAGGTTTCACGACATTCTAGAAGTCAATGGGCTTTTGTAAATTCACAAGATGTAGCGGTCTAGAAACACTGTATGATAATGATTTTCTCTTTTGCATTTTGGTGAAATTTTCTGTAAAATCCTAGTGCTCATTGAAATGTAAAATGACTTTTTAGCTAGCTATATCGTATGAAATATTCTGTGACTTGTATGATAACAATCGTTTTCTCTTTTGCATTTGATGAAATTTCTGTAAAATCTTAGTGCTCATTGAAATGTAAAATGACTTGTTAGCTGTCAGTGTGAATTTTCTGTGACTTTATGCTCATTTCGAATGTAAAAAATGGTGTTTTAGCTAGCTATCAATAGAGTGCATAGGAAAATAGGGTAGCGTGTCCTCTTTAGTTTTCTGAGGGCAGGGAAAAAAATGCTAGAAGTCAAAACATTGTCGTTTATTTTTGAATGTTTATTTCTTTTCAAATAAAAATGTACAAAAACATGGACTGTATAATGCACGTGATGAAAACTGACATCTTGTAATTTTTCTAACATTTTATTTTTTCGAATAAAAATATCACAAACACATTGATAGGTATCAAAGTTTACGTTCCAAGTTCAGTTCATGATAAGGCTTGTCAGTTGCCTGATGTAGAGTTGACATAGTTGATGTCTGAATTAAACAGCTCTCTTTCGTTATTGTAAATCCTAATGCCCTGTCCATAGTCTTTCACTGCGTAAGAAGCTAAATCCAGATCCTGTCTGAAAAAGCCGTGCTCATAGAAATGCCTTGTCACTTTTAACTGTGTGGCCCCAGGTGGCACATTTTGAACTGCCCTTGTCTCTGCCGAGTCCCTGCAAAAATGTAAACCTCCACCAGACTCGGTCTGCCCGTTTTCCTTGATATAATAGTAAGAATACACATCTCTCTGGCGTACAATGTCTAAATATTGGTCCGTGCTCAGTTGATCAAACTGTGGAACTTCTTTTAAAAGTTCCACCAAAACATGATCGTGCTTGTAAATCCTAATGCGGCACTGGGAATGTTCTACCACATAAGCTCCTGTCTGCACATCGTGCTTTAATTTACCGTCTTTCATGTAATGTCTTACTATTATCAAGGCAAAGGCTTGCTCTGGCACCCGTTTAATGGCCTGATTTACACAATCCATCTTTTTGTAAAATAAGGCTGCTTTGCCTTCGGTATATTCCATCCAACCCACGTAATGGTAGGAAAACAAGTCACCCCTGTATACCATGTCTAGGTACTGGGCACGAGACAGTTGAGGAAACTGTGGTAATGCCTGCAAGAGACTCATCTTGCAAATGAAGGGCATGGGTTCAAAATTTAAACTTATATAAGCTGCGCGTCTGTTTATTTGATGACAGAGTGTCAAACGGTTAACATCTTGAAAATGTATACACGCCACTGCCAAAAATGTCGGAAAGCCTTCGCTTGTTATGATAAATATTTGACCCATTTGCTCAAAGATGATTGCGAGCCGGCAGGGGAAAACTTATTTCTTGCCCTGTGTACAACATGCGGCATGACGTTTGAAAATTATTTTGAGCTTTACACCCATGAAAAATATGAGCACGATATTACATCTAGTGGTATATACACAGACCATTGCCAGCAGTGTGGAATACCCTTTACCTCCCCGTGTCAGTTTTTGGAGCATTTGCTCAAAGTGAATTGTGAATCAGACGGGGATGACTTATTTGTTGCTCTGTGCAAAAAATGTGGGGCTACATTTAAATCTGACTTTCATTTGATCATGCACAAACAATACGAGCATTTGACCTACAGATCGATCTGTAAAACCTGGAGGTACATGAAGTTTAGACACTGACGATGTAGGATTTTGGTGTAGCATATAAAACAGAGGCCTTCTTTTAAACCTGAGCCATATCTCACTTGACTCTCGAAGGAGAAACATGAATCCCTCTAAAGATTATAATAAGATGTTTGCAGATGCCGAGACCTATTTCAAGCAATATTTGGCTCATGTAAACCCCAGAGTCAGATTTTCAGACAAATCTGAATGCCATCAGACTAAAGTAGATGGTGCAAACAAGGCTCCTGTGACTTGCACGGTCTGTCAAAAAACTTTTCATCACCGGGGAAATTTGGTTATGCACATGAGATATAAGCACCCCAAGATGGCTGCCGAACGGGTGCCCTCTCCTAGCAATGGAGATCAACCTAAAAGGTGTGAAAGTGAGAGGGCAACTTCTGTGCCTTTACAGAAACAAGTGGGTTCTGGACACACACAAATGGAATCAACGGGAGTGGAATGCAAAAGTCAACCGATGGTGGTTCGGCTAACACCTGGAGGCTGGACCAGAGTAAAACTCGGTGGAGGAGACCTGTTAAATTTCTATGCTACATCCAGACGGGCTCTAGTAAACCAGATCTGTGCCTTCAAGAAAACCCACTCCAACATCAAGTTTGTGGTGCTGGTGCAACTTGAATTTGAATTTGTGGACACAAAAACTCAGAAACTGTACAAGCAGATGTTTGACTTTTACACAAGAGAAACTGTAGTTCTAGAGGTACACTCTGATGACTACATTAGATTGCAGCTGGATCAAAATATGTTCGATCTCTTTGAAGCCTCTCAAAGTCGGTATTTAGAATGGATCAAGTCTTTTCCCAGTCAGTGAGTTACACTCTGGTATAAATATGGCTTCACAGACTAGCGATTTTCAGTTTGATGCTGACTGGCAATGGATTCACATCAGTGTGAAAAGTGTGGTAAAGTTCTCAAGTCTAAGAAAGCACTCAGGGCACACGCGAGAGAACATAATGCTAACTATACATGCCCTGTTTGTGGGAGAATCTTTCATAAAAAGTTTAACTTGAGGCGTCATCAAAAGACTCACACGGAACAGAAAAGTGAAACAGATGGTTCCAGTATCGGAGCTTCCACATCCACGGCTGACATTCAGTTGCCCCACGTGCAGAACGCTTTTGGAGGGGCTTTACAAGTCAAGGATTTTAAAGTCGGGGGAGAAATGGACATCCTGCATCTATATTCTGCCAAGCGTGACAATTTATTGACTTACTTGAAAGATCAAATAAACATTCATGGGGCTTTTAAGTATTTTATACATCTGACCGTAGAGTTTATTAAGATAAATAAAGACGAAGAAGAGAATAGTACTCGAGCTTTTTTCAATTCTTTTATTAAAACCTTGTTCAAGGGCAATACCACAGAGGAAATCCAAATTCAGCTTGACCAATCTATTTTTAAGCTGTATTCTCTCGTAGAAGAATTTCAGAGAATGGGTTCAGGATGGGTAGTCTCTAGAATAATAAAGTTGCAAGTACACCGAGCTAAGTACCAACCTAACTTGGGCTCTGGATTTTTGCCGCTGCCCAAGGGTCTAAGACAGAGAGGTCACAGTATCTTAAACATTCACAGCTCGGACCAATTCTGCTTTCTCTACTGCATATTGGCCTATCTCAAACCCGTGGGAAAAAATCCCTCTAGGGCCTCACATTACATGCCTTACAGGGACACTTTGATATGTGGAGATATGAAATTTCCACCCAGCTTCAAAGATATCGCCAAATTTGAAAAGTGGAACGATATCTCCTGCAATATTTTTGGCTATGACGAGGGTTTTTACCCCCTTAGAATTGCAGAAGTGCAAAGGAAGCGAACTGCTAATCTTCTCTTGATTGAAAACGAAGAGAAAAAACATTTTTGCTTGATCAGAGATGTCAACAAAGCTTTCAACACTTATTCTAAACATCATGGAAGAAAATATTTTTGTGTCTACTGCCTGACACCCTTTGGAAGGCAAGATCTCTTAGATGCCCACGTGTCGCTGTGCAAACCTCACGGCCCTCAAAGAGTAGAGTATCCTAGCACTGACAATAACATTCTCAAGTTTAAAAATTATTACAAACAACAGAGAATGCCCTTCACGATTTATTGTGACATAGAATCTATCCTTGTTAAGCAACCCCTTCCCCAGAAAAATCCTCAAAAAATCCACCATCATCAGCCGAGCGGGTTTGGATATCTCCTGGTCAGCTCTATGGAGGGGGTACCCAACAGTTTTAAGATGTTTACAGGCAAGAACTGCATACGGGATGGTGTGGCCGATTTGATTAGATTAGGTGACGAGCTTTACAAAAAATTGACCGATGTAAAACCCATGCAACTGACCAAGGATGACTATGCCTTATTTTTCAATGCGAAAGACTGCGGCATATGTAAACTGCCCCTTGGAGATGACCGTTGCTTTGACCATTCTCATTACGATGGAAAAGTGAGACAAATATGTCACGTGCAGTGTAATATCCTCTACAGAAAGCCAAAATTCATCCCCACGTATTGTCACGGGTTGGCCAACTATGATTCTCATTTCATAGTGAATACATTTGGTAATTATCCCAACCGTAGATTAAGTGTCATAGCCAAAGACATGGAGAAGTACACCTGTTTTTCTCTTGGTCCCTTGAAATTCTTGGACAGTTTTGCGTTCTTACCCACCTCCCTGGGCCAACTCGTGTCTAACCTGGCTCAAGAAGGCACCCAACACTTTCATTTTGTGAAGAAGTATTTTCCAGACCCTGCCCATCACAAGTTACTGTTACAAAAAGGCATCTACTTTTATGAATATGCCGACAATTACGAAATATTCGAAGAAAAAGCACTGCCTCCCAGAGACCGATTTTACAGTTCTTTGACCCTTGACACGGTGACAGAAATGGAATATGAACATGCACAGAATGTGTTTACTACTTTTAATATGCAAAATCTGTGGGATTATCATAACACATACCTGAAATCTGACATTTTACAACTAGCCGACTGTTTTGAACATTTTAGAAACCAAACCAGGCAAAATCTAGAACTGGATCCTTGTTTTTATATTAGCACACCGGGACTCACATTTGATGCTGCACTGCTCATGACTAAGGTTGAACTAGAGCTCATCACCGAGCCAGAACATTATTTACTGTGGGAAAAGGCAGTAAGGGGAGGGGTGGCTTGCATTTCCAGGCGCTATGCCAGAGCCAATCACTCAGACATGTTGGAATGTGATCTAAATACTGGCAAATTTTACATGGGATGGGACGAATCAAAAGAAAGTTGTCATCTGCTCGATCTCGATGCCAATGCACTTTATAGCCACTGTATGAGCCAATGTCTTCCTACTGGTGGTTTTTACATGTATAACTCTGAAGAGATAGCCGGTTTAGATTTGCAAAATTTCCCAGATGAAGGACCAATAGCCCTGTTACTAGAGGTGGATTTATTTATAGATCCATCTTTACATGATTATTTAAATTGTCTCCCGCCCTGTCCCGAACACCTAACTGTCACTTACGACATGTTGTCTCCTTACAGCAAAGAGCTCTTAAAGTTGTTGAACATAAATTATAAGGCAGAGAGTAAACTGGTACCCAACCTGTTACCCAAAGACCGATATGTGGTAACCCATAAAGTCATGAAATTATACCAGGCTCTCGGGGTCCAGATTAAAAAAATACACAGGGTATTGCAATATAGGCAGAGTCCTTGGTTAAAAAAATATGTTGATTTTCAGACAGAATTGCGCAAAAATGCCAAAAACAAATTTGAGAAGGACCTAGCCAAATTATACTGCAATAGTCTGTATGGAAAAATGTTGGAAAACAAGAGATCCCATGCCAATATAGAACTGGTTCACAATGAAAAGAGATTTTTAAAACTTGTAGCCAAAGCCAATTTGAAAAGTTTTGTGCGTTTCAATGAGGGCTTGGCCGCTGTGCATTTAAGATTTACCAGACTGACCTTGGATTCTCCCATTTTTGTGGGGGCTCAGATTCTAGATCTAGCTAAATATCACATGTATTTTTTCTTTTACCGCGTCCTGAAGGAGGGCATTTTTAAAGGGAGAGTATTTCTCTTGGGTATGGATACTGATAGTGTCATAGTAGCTCTTTATACTAATTCGTTGTACAGAGATTTAAAAGAATTGGAGCCTTATCTAGATTTTTCCGGCTATCCTACATCCCATCCCCTGTATAACAGTGGTCACCGTAACACTCCAGGATACTTTAAAGACGAATTAAATTCCAAAATCATGCTCGAATGGGTGGGCCTCAAAGCAAAATTATACAGTATGCAGGTGGGAATCCTCTTTGATGTTCAGACGGTCTCCAGAGCCAAAGGGGTCAGCAAAGCAGTGAGAAAAAAGTTGTTAAAACACGGTCATTACCGGGCTGCCCTGTTCGAAGAAAAACAGAGATTTGATCACAATATGAGAATAGGATCTGACAAACATGAAGTTTATACTTTTGACACTTATAAAAGCTCCCTGAATAGCTTTGATACCAAACGATATATCTGCCAAGACAAGATTCATACCCTAGCCTTTGGTCATTACAAAATTGCAGAACTGGAAAACAAATGCCTACAAAATGCAAGCTTATAAAAAGCCACCACTTTTTTCTTGCCAGTTTAGTTTTAAAAATGAACCGAGACCAGGAACTTCAATTAGAAGAATTGTATTTGAATTCTAAAAGTCCTTCTGGATTTACTAGTGCTAGCCAGCTTTATCGCCAGGCCAAATCAGAGGGACTCAAATTGTCACACAAACAGATCAGGAAGTGGTTGGAATCTCAAGATCTTTTTACAGCCTATAAGCCGGCAGTGAGAAGATTTTTGAGACGGCGGGTGATAGCCAGGGGATACATGGACGTCATAGACGGGGATGTTGCTTTCCTTGACAAGCTGGAAAAAGAGAATGACGGGATAAAATACTGGGCAGTGTTTATCTGTGTATTTTCTCGCCAGTGCTGGGTCTACGCCATGAAAGACAAGACAGCCGAGACCATGCTGCAAAAAATTAAGCAGTTTCTCAAGGACAGTCCAATTCAAATGAACACGCTAAGAGTGGATTATGGCGGGGAGTACTCAGCCTCTATCATTCAAGAGTATCTGGAATCCCGTGAAATCTATCTGCAATTTGCTAGAAATCCTCCCAAGAGTAATTATGCCGAGAGATTAATTTCTAGCTTAAAAAACCGGGTTTATAAGTACATGTATGCCAAACAGACTAACCGGTATATAGACCATTTAGACGAAATCGTTCAAGCATATAATGACGCCTACCATAGGGGCATCAAGCGCAGCCCGTCGTCTATTGGAAAACATAATGAAGTGCAAATATTTATGGAACAGTACGTGCCCAAAACACCTAGAAAAACTCCAGTCAAGTTCAAGCTGAAAAAAAATGACCTGGTCAGATTAGTGTACCCTAAAGAAACTTTTGCTCGTGGATTTTATCAGAAATTTTCGGAAGCTATATTCGTTGTGAAACAGAGGTTCGCTACCCACCCACCCACTTACAAAATAAAAGACCAAAAAGGACTTGATGTGGGATCTGTATTCTATGAACCGGAATTAAGTTTAGTGCGGGGATCTCTGGACACCATCCAGTTTAAAGTAGAGAAAATCTTACAGAGGAGAACCAGGAAAACTAAAAAGGCCCCGTCAAGGAAGCTCTTGTGAAATGGCTCGGCTACGAGGACACTTATAATTCTTGGGAACCGATTTCTGCCATCGGTGATATAAAATGAAGCGTACATTGGATGTACTTTCAGTTTTACATCGGCCACTGCACTGTGAACATGGATCGTAAAAAGTACCTGGTACCTTACACTCAAGAAGCTGGAAAATGGATGGACTTTTATTCCAAACAAGCCGATACTCAGTCTAAAGCTCAGGCCATGACAAAATCAGTCAAGCAAGAAAATGTGAACGTGAAAATGATCACTCCCGTTGCTCAGATCCCAGTCGAAGCCAAAGAGTTGATAAAGGATCAGAAAAATGACAACAAGCAGGAAGCCTTTGCTCCTATAAAGGTCAAGTTTCCCAGACCAGAGGTCATTTCTGCTCAAGCCACTGAGAAGACAACATCTCCAAGAACTCCTGCAAAAAGAAAACAGGCTCCTTCCAAAAAGACTAAGAAAGCTAAGAAAAGCAAAAGTGACATTTTGAATTAACCATGTTCAAAGTGACAAAGATATTCAAGGATTCTGCTGAGAGCGTAGTAAAGCCTCTGTCCATTTTCGAGACCCCTCTGACTAACTGCTCTATTGAGAACAGTAGATACGTTAGCTATCTACCCACTCAAGTGGTCAAAACCCAGGGCGTAATTCAGTTCATCGTTGGAGCAGATTCTTTGTCTTATGTGGATTTGAAGAGATCCAAGCTGTACATCAGGGCGCACATTGAAGACAGCAAAGGTTCAAAACCTCCCGCGGTTGGCAGAGATGAAAATAAGGATAATGTATTAGATGTACTCGAGAAAGATGACACGGCCATACCGATAAACCACTTATTGCAATCCATGTGGGAAGGAATCGAAGTGAGGCTGGGCAAACTGAACCTGACTGAACCGTCTGCATTTTATCCTTATACCTCATATATAAAGACATTACTGTATAAGTGTAAAACGCCCAACGATGTTGAAAAGATGAGCACTGAACTGTTTTATCCCGATGAGAATTTCGACAGTTTTGGGGTGCCCACCACTGGAGACGAGGCTCTGGATTGGAGAAGATCAAAAGTCGACAATGGAAAGTCATTTGAGCTGTTTGGACCGTTAAATGTCGATGTGTTCGATGTGGAAAAATATTTGATCAATGGCGTGCCGCTCAGCATCAAGTTGTATCCTCACAGATCTACCTTCACTCTAATGACAGAGGAAGTAGAAAAAGGGTACAAGATAGTTATAGACCAGGCCATACTTCAAGTCAGATTTGTAGATGTGACTGCCACCATGATCGATGCCCACGACCGTGCCTTGGAAAAGGGCGATGCTTTATATTACTACACAAAGACCCACATTACCCCGATATCTCTCAAATCAGACACCCGGACTTTTAATGAAGCTAACTGTTTCAATGGGAAGGTACCGCGAAAAATCGTGGTCTGTTTTGTGAGTGATGAATCGTTCTCGGGGAGCTACACTTCCAATGCATTCAACATGAGGCATTATGATATAGAGTCTCTTCAAGTGATGGTGAATGGAGTATCAGTGCCGCATGAGGGATACACAATGGACTTCAGTGCAAATCAATATGCAGTACCAGCCCAGAGTCTGTTAGAATCTGAGAAAAGTGCGATCCTAAACTATGATAACTTTGCCAAGGGCTATGCATTTTTCCATTATGATCTCCGGAACAACGAGCTCTTTAAGAATGTAGATGATAAGACATTCGAGTTGAGCATGGTTGGTGAAGTAAGCATTAGGGGCAGATTTAAGACTAAGCTGCCCCACAACGTGCAGATGCTGGTATATGGTGAATTTCAAGAACTGTATCGGATTGACCGTGCCAGGGTGGTCACTAGTTCCATATAAAGCTGCCATACAGTCACGCAGATGTCAGTTTTAAAAACCTTTGCATACTGTTCAGATGGAGGCCGTCATTAAGTTTAAGTCACCAATGAACTGTTCGGTGTTTGGCATGTCACAATCGGGGAAGAGCTCGTGGATATTTAATCTACTCAAATACAGAGACTCTATGTTCGAAGTGAGCCCCTCCAAAGTCGTATACTGCTATAATATGTGGCAGAGCAAGTTTGAGGAGTTACAAGAGCTGATACCGGATATCGTGATGCATCAAGGCGTGCCCTCTAGACAGTTCTTAGAAGAGCATGCTGATGGAACTCATTTTATCTGCTGTATAGATGATTTACAAGTAAAATGCAACCAGAAAAACTCTGGAATCGGCGAACTATTTTGTGTGGGAAGCCGTGCGCTCAACATGACAATCATTTATGTAGGTCATTCCATATTTGGTGAAGGTCAGGGGGTCGTTATCAATCGAAACAGTCATTATATAGCACTGATGCGTGATAACAGAGACAAGAGACAAATTGCTACACTGGCCTCTCAACTTTATCCAGGGCAGACTCAATTTTTCCTAAAGGCATATGAATCTGCTACTGCCAAAGAATTTGGATACCTCCTGGTGTCTGTACATCCCCAATCTAAAAAAGAATACCAGCTGACTACATCCATCTTTCCCAATGAGCCGACCATTGTATACAGACCAGCGTGAGCCTACGCTGCATTTTTTGTGTATAAATGCCGGTGATGTGCCCAGATCCCTCACATTTGCAAAATGGAAGGCGTACTGTTCAAATGGATTTGGACCTACATGCCCGACTTGGAATCTTGCATGCTCTATGACATGAATGAGGTGGAATACTTAAAATCACCGATAGGCTTTGACACTAGACACGAGTGTATATCGGATGCATTAGTACACATTCCACTTGGCACTATGCCCTATGGAGCCAATGGACCCTACCTGTATATCATGGAATATGATGGTCAGTATGGCATACTGCAGAAATGCACATTGACATTTCCTGAAGACGAAGATATTTAGGCTTCTTTAGTGGACTCCCGGCTCATTTTCAATATGACTCTTACAGTGTACAGGTGGATCTGGGCTTTTTGTCCAGATTTAAGATCTCGCAAAAGGTATGAACTGTCGGCAGTACAAAGCATGCATTCGAAAACAAACTTTGTCAGCATGGAATCCTGTAGGGAGGATGCTTTTGAACACTGTCCAGACCTACCTGCCTGCTGGGGATGCTACCTGTATGTTAAGGAATATGATCCTAACACAGAAATTGTCAAATCGATCACTTTAGTGGATATATAAGGAGCAAACAGGAGTCAACTTTCATCAGTTATCATGGCTTTCCGACTGAGACGCAACCTCAAGTTTTTAGAAATGATTGCCCATGAAGATATCAAAATAGCCAAGGCCATCGTCGCTAACGTGTCCAAGGAAAAACTGGCATCTGTGTATGAATTACTCATCAATGTCAGATATTCAAATATCCCAGTCAAGGAAAAGGTTAAAAAGATCATGAAAGCAAAACACTCTCTCATTCGCAAACTGACGGACAAGAAGGGAGGAGCTAAAGCTAGAAAGAAGTTACTAATTGCCCATTTACCCTTCATCGTAACTATCATTAAAGCAGCACTGCCCTATATTGCCAATGGCCGCTGAATTTGTGCTTGTGACAAAATCCAGATTCGAACAAATGAAACATATGGAGAAAAACATGGAGGAAACCAAGCCCAAAAAAGAAGAACCCGAAAGTCAAAAAGCTGAAGAAGTTAGGCCTGACCCCCCTTCACCCGCAGAGGAACTTAAAAATGTGAATGACAATACCCATGATTCAAATTTGGAGATAAAGGATAAAAATGTCAATGACAATACCCATAATTCAACTTCGGAGAAAAAGGATGAGAAAAACACATCACAGATTCAGGATGAAGTCGAGCAACTAGTGACAAAATATCCACACATGGGAGCTCTTTTCAATATGTTCAGTCAAAATCCAGAAACTTTGAAATGGAATAACAATGGATCAATTGTGATAGATGGAGATAAGACAATCTATGGCAGTGACATTATCAATTTAATGAAAGACACTCTAAATAATAAAATGCACCCCGTTGGCAAAATGGCATTTTACAGGGCCATGGCCAAATTGAATGTACCTTCTAAATTAATTGTTAATGCAAAAAATAAACAGATCCTTGCCAAGTTGAAAAAGCCTCCTAAGCTGATGAGAGGCGATAGGAAAAAAACGGGCCCCACCAGTAAAACTGGATGGATAACTTGGTAAACAAAGGTGCCTATGGCA
>JAAUYA010097882.1_pt1 | contig 18997 bp, 20 predicted proteins | sample 7278161 | NCBI WGS metagenome assembly JAAUYA01 (sample SAMN14350120, study PRJNA611818) | marine sediment metagenome | isolation source: surface marine sediment (3m) | place: French Polynesia: Moorea | collected 2018-08
TAAATATACATAATTACATTTATATACTTATAATCTTTAACAAAGATATACTTGTATTGTTAGATAAAGCTATAATTTAATCAAGTTACTTTTATCTAAGAAATACTCTTTGATTCTGGGCTCATGTTGACTCTTAGTTCTATTTCTCTGGCCGGGGGACAAGGCAAGACGACGGTAACTTTGTTCTTAGCTCGTTTTCTGGCAGATTCTGGACAGAATGTCTTATTGGTAGATGCTGACCCCCAAAGCAGTTTAACCACCTTTTTAGGGTTCTCTGTTGAACCTGATAGTCCTACTCTGTTGGAGGTACTCAAGAAACAAGTAAATCCAACCGATGGAATTTATGAAACCCGATATGAGCATCTTTATCTCATTCCCTCCGATGATGCTCTGGATACGGTACAAGATTATTTAGCTAGTAGCGGTACTGGCGCTTTAACTTTGAGGAGGAGACTAAAGAGTGTTAGCAAACTATTTGATTATTGTTTGGTCGATGCGCCGCCACAACGTTCTCAGATTTGTCTGACAGTTATGGGAGCCTGTGATGGTTTGATTATTCCGGTGGAAACTTCAGTTAAAGGCTTACAATCCCTAATTCGGACTCTGGAATTAATTCAAGAACTTAAGGACGAAGATGAGGATTTTGGGGGAACAATTGTGGGGATCGTTCCTTTTCGAGATCGTTGGGTAGGGTTAAATCGTACCAGCGAGAGTCAAAATAATATCGTCTCAATGGAACAACTCAGCGTGGATTGGTTGGGGGATAACTTAGTTCTACCTTCTATTCGAGAATCAGAAAAGTTTAAGCAGGCAATTAACAAGGGATTGACCTTACATCAGATGGGGCACGTAGATTTAGCTTACCCCATTGAGGTTTTAGAGGAAAAAATTAGGTGTTTAAAATGAAGCAGTTAAAATTATGAGTGACGATATTCGCAGTAAGTTAATCTCACAATCGAAACCAAAAGTAGCTCCTCGCTCTCATTCTCTGAAGAGAAAATCTTCTCCCGTGCAGGAGGAGATTATAGAAGCAGAAAATCAATTTTCTCCTGAGTTAGATGAACTGGGGTCAGAATCTACATCACAATTACAGCAGCTTCAAGAGGAGTTAGAACGGTTACCGACGGTGGGGAAAAGACTGGCGGTTCATCTCGAACAAAGGATTAGAGCTGATTTAGTCAAGCTGTGTGATGAGCAAGAAATTACGCCAGAGATTTTCATCGAAGCTGCTTATGCTTGTTTACAACAGCAACCAGAATTACTAGATTCGATTATTGCTGAAGCTAAAGTTCGCCTGAAGCAGAGGAAACAAGCAGGAGTTTTACGCCGCACTCTGGCTATGGTGCAGAAGTATCAATAGAGTTCTGAGGGGAGGATATATATGAGGTCAACTCGTGAAGTATTGGACGACCACCTGGCTCTGGCTCAACAAGGCGACTGGGAAACAGATCTGGAGCGCAACTTTTCTGAAGACTGTGTCTTGCTAACATCATTCGGTGAATTTCACGGGATGGAGGGCTTGCGCCAGAAAATTGCCTTGCTCCAAGAACATCTCCCCAATGCCACGTATGTCTACGAACGTGTTCTCTATCATGGGAACGTTGGATTCCTGAAGTGGTCTGGCGATTCGGAGCTAAGCTATGTTGAGGATGGCGCCGATTCGTATTTCATCCGCGACGGTAAGATACGCGTAATGACAATCCACTACACCCCAAAAAGAAAAATAAAGCCAACTCACTGAAATGAGACGACGCCTAACAGCAGCAAGCTGGGAGAGTTAACCAATTTCACCACAAAGTTAGCATCAACACATATATGTTTCTCTGTCATGGTGTCTCCTTCGTAAATCCTCTGGTTCAAAATGGGGCAGTCAAATTTACTCAGATACTTTTTGACTATTCAAACTAACCAACAAGGTGAACTAAAAAGCACGCTGATAAGGCTAGATTAGCAAAAATAACTAGAACACTTAACTAGCTTTATGGTTACATACGCACGGCAAAAAGCCAAAAAATCACAATATTTAACCGCCGACACCGCAACCGGTCAAAAAATTCTCAACTACATGAAAAAAAGGTGTGAAAAAGCCCTCGCTTATTGTATAGAACAAGAATTAACTACGGTGGAAGATTTCGCAGAAGCCTTAGAACAACTCACCCTCTCTGATGGCAAACCCGGCATTAGCGTCGAAATTAGCAAAGGTGGCCTAACTTTAACTATGACCGACCATCCCGAATTAGGGTCAACTACCGGAAAATATATGATGCAACACTTAGGATTTGCTGAAGACGAACAGAAAAAATTCACCGTAGCTGGAATTGAAACCCGATTAAATCCCGAACCAACTCAGTCTAATTCAAGTTTAAATAGCTTACTGGATAACTTAGATGATGGTGAGTCAGCCAGCCAACTCAAGAGTCAATCAACCGATGAACTTGATGATTTACTCGAAGAAATTGATAGTAGCAAAAATCACTCCCAACCAGCAGAAAAATTAACCAAACCAGACCATCAAATTAAACCTAAATCCAGGACAAATACCAAGCCAAAATCGCAGGAAAATTCACCTTCTAAACAAGAAGCAAAAACCAAAGTCAGAACGGAACAAAAAAACAGCAAATTAGATATAGACAAAATCCTAGATAGTGCCACCCAAATCAGTGCTAAAGTTGCCAGTCAAGGTAGTGAAATAGATGGTACAACTCTTGGAGGGATGGGCACGGAAACAGCCTTCCTGACTACTTTGGTTGGCAAAAAAGCAGCACATTCCCTGATTAAAGCCCTTCAACAAGCAGGCAAAAAAAGGCAAATTGCTCAAATAATAAATCGCCTCAAAGCACAACACCAGAGGGCCGAACAACTAGCTGAAAGAGTAGAACAACTCCCAGAATTAGAGGAAAATCCACCCCTTGAAACTCAAGAAAGTGAAGACTTAAACGGTGAAGGAACCGAAAATGTTGGTGAAGCTCTAGCACGGGCGGTCAATCAAATTAACCAGAAAATTACTCAAACAGGCATCAGTCAAGGAAAATCTGAAAAACTTACCATTGACCAAAAAGCTAGTTTTGACCAACAACTGGGCCAAATTACCGCCGCCTTAAATCGCATCGACCAAAGATTAGACAATTTAGAAAGTCGCATCGAAGCCCTAGAACAAGCTCTGGCTGACAACCCTGAAATAAATCAACCCGAAACTAAAGATAAGCCATTAACTATCTCCAAAGACGAGATAGGCACCCACTCCCACAGTCCAGACAATCTCATACCAGTTTTCAACAAGAACAATAGAGATACATCAATGTCCTCACCCCCAACCCCTTTCTGGGAGAGGGGCTTGAGATATCTCTCAAGATTAATGAAAAATGATCTAAGCCAAGAATGTGCTGACACCCTCCTATACCTCTACAACTGTGCTGAAGAAGAGGCGCTGGCTTCTGGAGAAACCGTCTCTGATGGGGTAGCGTTGGGAGAAGATGCCATCCTTTATGCCAGTCAAGACGATGATGGGATAACAGTCAACCTTGAAACCTACAGTGGCGAACTACTCTTCAGTGCAGTTAACGCCGAAAACGAATGGGAAATCACCCATGACTTACTCAGTGATGATGACAAAACCACTATCATCAACCTGCCTCAAACCCTCGAAGCAGAACAAGAAGAAGAACTTGAGCCGGAAATCCCCCAACCAAGGAAAAAGCGACGAGAATCAGAAATGGAAATTTAACTACCTTTTGTTTTGTTTCTTATGTACAAGCTTGTACATCGGATAATAACTCCTCTTCACTTAAGTCAATCATCGGCACTCCATAATCATTCAATTTCAGTAAAAATGTCACTCTATCCACTCCTAATAAAGTAGCAGCCATACCCGAAGAAAGACGTTTCATTTCATAAAGTTTAACCGCCATTGCCCATTTGGCTTCTTGTTCAAATTGTTCCCTAGTTTTACCCACTGCATCGGGAAAAGTTTCTGGATAGTTAATCGTAAGTTGTAAAGACATGGCTTTTTCCTCAGTTAATTATTAATGCCGCTAGGCTGAGCATCAGGACTGACGAGCTTTCGTTCAACCGCAATTTTAGCCAGTTCCACAATCACCGTCAGCTCTACATCAGCTAATCGAGCCGCTTCAGTTATGGTTGTCTCCTCATAACGGGCAATAGCCATTGAGCAGGTTAGTTAGAGCTTGATTGAGTTGTGAGTGCTGGTTTTGCTGGATGATGATTCCTTGAGTTTGGGCATTTAAAGCCGTTTGTTGGGATAGGTTTTGCAGAATTTGTTGGCTGACATCTAAATTTTGCGATTCTTCTCCCAACTGCACGTTTTCTGCCACATTAGCTTCCACTGCTTGAGCGAGATTGATTGAATTGGTTTGCGCTTCTTGGCTGAGGGTGGTATCGTTAGCTATTTGAATGGCTAAATCTTGTTCGGTTTTGTCGGCCAAATCTTCAAGGATGCTGTAGGAATCTGGGGGGCGATTTTCGAGGGTGCCTGCTAATTCTCCTCCTTGTTGATGGGGATTTTCGCTACTGCCGATAATGTCGCCAAAAATTGAACCCAAATCGGGGATGTCCAGGTAATTAACAAAAGAGTTGAGAATTTGACTGAGAAAATCAAATAAGTTGAAATTATTACTCCCGTTACTGCTATTGGCTAAAACCGGATGATAGGGATAGCCAATTGTTAAAAATAGGGCGGTAATAATGACTAATAAAAAATGCTTAAACTTGGCTTGTACGTTCATAGTTTAATTTTCCTCAATCTGGATCGTAAAATTGATTGATTCTCAAGAATTACTGCCAATTTCTGACAGAGAAAGACCTTCCTTGAGAGCTTTTACATAAGCACTGGTAAACTCTTTAAGAGCCAGTAATTGACCTTTCAAAGTAGCGGGATATTCAGCCATAATGCGTTCGCGAGCTTGTTGTTCGGGTTGATTGTTAGCAACAGTAGCCAAGACCATTTCACCGGGATAATAGCGGCACTGCCAGAACCGGCCACTGCGCTCAACTAGCCAATTGGAGTACAATTCAGAAGCGCGGGGTAAGAATTTATCGGTGGTATTTTGATTGATAATTTCCGCCGGATAGCCCCATCTTTTCACCCCAGAATTAGCGCCATTAGCAGTCAATCTGCCGGTGAGGCGATAGACCATATTTTGCATGATTTGAGCGCCAGCACTGCAATCACAAATGCTGTCGATGTCTTGAGCTAATAACAGCACGCCAATACCGTTTTTCCTGCCCACCGCACAGAGTTCCCCCACCGCCTCGGCAAAGCCATCTTTCTTAAATAAAACCGACAATTCATCGCCGACAAATAAGCTCTTCCTATGGGATAGGGCATTGCGAATGCAGGCGGCATGGGCGTTGATAGCCATTAAATATTGGTCGGTTTCGTTGTTCAAACCGCTGAAGGCGAAAAACTTAATGGCCGGTTCGGGAGAAAAAGTGCTTGGCCGGCACAGTGCTTTGCCCAGAGATGAATTGAGTAAAGCATTGCACTGACTGATAATTTGATTGATGGCAATTTGGTCTAATTCCCCAAAATGGCGTAGATTTAATTGCTCTTTACTACAGAATTTCAGCAAATCTTTGAGAGTAGGAATTGCTTGCCATTGAGCAGATTTCCATCCCCTAGCAAAAGCAGCATTATAGCGCTCGATAATTTCAGGGTCATTCAGAAATTTTTTCAGCATCAAGAGGACGATACTGTCCACCCTCTGGGCCAATTTGGAGTCATTGATTTTGCCTAAAATAATGCTAGTTAGAGCCTTGCGGATGAACTCCTGCCATTGCTCCAAACGTGACGTTCGCTCTGAAGAATTAAACCCCCTTAAATCGGGAGGTTCGAGCAGGTTAGAACTGCCTTTGGTAATGTCATAGTAAGCGCCCCTATCTCCTAAAAGTTTCACGGCGGTTTCAAAGGTGCTGCCACTGCCGGCCGAAATATCCATCCCCACTACCGGGATGTTGGCGGCGAGGGCATCGAGGATAAATCGCCAGCCGAGGGCGCTCTTGCCCGAGCCAGATTCCCCCGTAATCAGTCCCCTGCTGGTTTGGTGGTGGATGAGGTCGATATAGATGGGCTTGCCACCTTGGGCGAGCAATTCAACCCCCCTGGAATCCAAATCGTGGGGTACCGTTAGAGGTAAGATACCGGGAGTAGTTTCCGTATCCAGGGTGAGGCGGCGCTCGTTGATGAGGGAGCTGCTGTGGAGCAGCCAGTTAGTGGTAATGGGCAGGCTTTCGAGCCAAATCGCCCAGGCAATGTTCCTCTCCCGCAGGACTTTGGCCGTGCCGAAACTGTGAGCCAGCATCATGCAGTCTCTATCGAGTTGCTCGCTGGTGGGGCGATAGACGAAGAAAGTGACCGCCCCGTGGATGGCTCTGGCTCCCTGGTAGAGTTTTTTCTGGGCCTCAAAGCTTTCTTCTGCCTTGACTTCTGCCCCCACATCCCGCCCCTGACCTTTGGTTAGGGCGCGCTGTTTGGCACTTTTAGCCTGTTTGGCCTGTTTGGCGAGGTTATCTGAGATCAGGGCGTGGGAGGTGGTGCTAATTTCCACTACCGCCTCGGTATCGTGGACGTAGGTTTTGCTCATGATAGTCCACAACCACTTCAATTGTTCCCTGGTATTAATCCATGCTTGGGGGGCTTCTTCCATAGTGAGGACGGCACATTTTTGCTTCCTGCCGGGCAGTAAGATGGTGTCGTCCGTTTTCTGATGTTCGGGACAGGAGGAGCGGCCATTAAAACCTTCAATTAAGACCGTACAGGCGTGTTTTTCGCAATGTTTATCGAGTTTCAATTGATAGCCCGATGGAGTTTCCTCTAATTGCATTAATTGGGGAATGGGAGGTGCGGGGCTGGCATTAAATTTAGACCACAGCCACTGCCAGAGTTCATCGGCGCTACAGGGTTTAATCTCCAAGCCCATTTTGGTATTGAGCAGTAATTCCCAGCGCAGGTAACCTTCTTCAAAGGCTTTGGTCAATAATTGCTGGTAAAATTCTTCGCGGTAGAGGCGGCGGTTGCCGGTAAACCATTCCAGGAAGCGATTGAGGGTTTGATAGCCACCATTGATGATTTGGCTGAGAAGGTCATTAGCATTAGAGCCGGTTTGTTCGTTAAATGTCCAGGTGCAGAAGATAACCTGCTGCCAGTGTTGGCGGGTGCCTCCTCTGGTGAGTTGTCGCACTCGTTTTTGTTCGTTGCCCAGAAGTACGGCAATGGGCGCAAGCTGGCAGTTATCAGCCAATTCCATAAGTTCTTGTTGGCGGCGCTCATCCTGGCTGTAACAGCCGAGGTGAAAGGTCATTTTCTCACCCGGCAGCAAATCTTTGAGCCCTTCTTGTAAGGCACTGGCAGCATTGCTAATTTCTTCTCGGTAGAGGATATTGTGAAGTCCTCGGCTGAAAAAGCCGAAAACGACTTGGTATTGGTTTCCTTGGTGGAGGAGGTAGCCTGATACGCTCCGCCCCCTGGTATTAATGGTCACCAAACAAATTAGGTCTTGATAGTTTTGAAAAGGCATGAATCGTTTTTTCTGGCCCGTCTGGGTGGGTTTAATGATGGGTTTGAGTTTGACTTTGACCTGAGAATTTTGAGATGGTGGTCTTGTTTCTGGCAGAGGGGAGAGGAAAAGGAGGTTGCCATTGCACCATTCATCTCCCGGTGGTTTTCTGAATTTGTCCACGAATTGATGTGGTTTACTTCCCGTTAATAACCACCAACTGACTATCAACCAAAAGCTGACGATTAAAAAGCAGGGAATGCCCAAACTAAATAGGCCGTTGGTGATGGTATAGGAGAAGACCACCAGCACAACCCAGGGGATAATTTGTTCGGCAGGGATGAAGCCAATACTGGCTTGTTGGCCGAGAATTTTATTGACAGATACTAGGTCTTTATCCGGGTCTTTGAGCATGGTTTAATTCCTCCTCAGAGATATAATTAGGCGGTACCAGTGCCGATAAAGAGGAAGGTGACTATATCGATGGCAATGACGATGCCAAAAGCCAGTCCAATTTGCACTATGATTGGCCGCCAATCATTGCCCTGTTGGGCTTGGTTGTAGGCAAACAGAGAGGCGGCGGCTACTAGGAGGAGAAATACGCCTCGAATTAAGTTGAAAATTAGGGTAATTACGCTGTCATCAATACTTCCCCCACCGGAGCTAGAAACTTCGGTGGCCAGCTCCCGAAAGAAATCTTCCAAACCGGAGAGGAAGATGGCGTGGGCTGGTGTTTCCCAAACTGATAAAATTACGGTGAGGGAAATAATCAGGGAAATGAGGTGCCACAAGCGAATTTTACCGTGGATAATTCCTTCGATAATGGGGATAGTTCTGGCAATATACCACAAGCTTAAAAAGAGAAGGCTAAAGCAACCAAAAGTGGCAATGAACAGGGGTTCGGTAATGGTGAAATAAACGAGAGCAGCCAGACAAAATCCGATGAAAGGGAGGTCGGTTTGGCGGATTTTAGATTTCCTCAAAATGTTCTGTCGATTGAGATGATGGCGCTCTGGTTTGAGATTAGGTGTAATCTTCATGTTCTGGTTAACTCAGTTCGATGCTTTCAATCTAATTTTCTCAGAGAGAGAAAATCATCATTCTGATTGGTAATTGCCATGCTGAAATGGGATTAATCCTTTTGGATGGGGCGAGCTTAAGCAAAGGGAGTGGGGGAGTAGGGGAGAAAGGGAGAATATATATTCAATTTTCTCCCCTGCCCCCCACCTCCCGAGCGAAGCGGGCTCCCCTACTTCTTCCTCCCTTTCTCCCACCTCCTGAACTACCCTACTTCTTCCACGCTCATCTACTCATCTGTTTTTGCTAGATTAAAGGTGAAGGAACTTCTAGCTCCAGGAGCCATGAGCTATGTTATTGAAAACTAATTCCTCTCAAGATTACCAACCAGCTTACCTAAAATTACTGGAGTCTGGCGAATTAGCCCCAAGAAAGGATCAGGCAGCCCAACATCTGAGTAACTGCGACCTGTGTGCTCGCTACTGTCATGTCAACCGCTACCAAACCACCAAAGGAGCAGTCTGCCGCACGGGAGAAAAAGCAGTAGTCTATAGTTTTGGTCCCCATCACGGCGAAGAAAAGCCACTCCGAGGTGACCATGGTTCGGGGACAATTTTCTTCAGTTGGTGTAATCTGCGCTGTGTTTACTGTCAGAATTGGGAAATTAGCCAACTTGGTCAAGGAAATGAAGTCACCCCAGAAGAACTGGCTCAGATGATGCTGCAACTACAAGAAAGGGGCTGCCATAACATCAATTTCGTTTCTCCCAGTCACGTAGTTGCCCAAATTATCGGGGCAGTCTACCTAGCTGCACGACAGGGACTCCATCTCCCTCTGGTTTACAATACTGGTGGCTACGATAGTCCCGAAGCACTAAAACTGCTAGACGGCATTATTGACATCTATATGCCAGATCTCAAATATGGAGACGAAGCCACAGCCCTCAAGTATTCTAAAGCTCCTAACTATGTAAAAGTCAATCAACAAGCAGTTAAGGAAATGCACCGTCAAGTAGGGGATTTAGTTATAGCTGCCAATGGGCTGGCGGTGAGAGGCTTGTTGGTGCGCCACCTAGTTTTACCGAACAATTTAGCAGGAACAGAACGAGTGCTAAGTTTCTTGGTGGGCGAAATTTCCCGTCATACTTACCTCAACCTGATGGCTCAGTATTATCCCTGCTATCGTGCTGACCAATATCCACCTCTAGACCGTCCGCTGACTAGTAGGGAATATCAGCAAGCTAGACAACTAGCAGGCAAGTATGGTTGCCAACGTTTGGCGAGCTAATTTGATTCGGTCGTGCATCAAGAAAGTGTGGGAGTGGAACTTGCGCTTCCGTCTGAACTCGCTCGTTATGCGAACAAAAATGTAAAATATCCCATGAAAGCAAGAATCATATTCGTACTATTATTGATAGTAATGCTTACCTCGAGTTGTCAGGAGGTCAACAACGACTCAAAGGTGTATTCTCATCATAGTGCATCCATATCGCTAGTTCCCAACTCAACCAGATACGATCTTGAGAAGGTACCCCAGGGCGCTGTCAGTTTCATAGCTTCAATCAAAAATAAAGGCACGACAACAATAACAATTGCGCACCCATCAATTTGCTTCCCCGCCGATTACAAACAAGGGGAAATAAGACGTTCCAGTGATTCCCATGGAAGGTCAGAGATTCTCTTGAAAATAACCAAACCTAACGGAACCAAGCTCATTTTGCGTGAAGGGTACTTTCATTATTTTGAGCCTGGCAATGTTCCTCTTCTCACAATTCCACCGAATAGCACCGGAACATTTGAGGTCAGCTGGTTCTTCCCGAATGCAAGAGGGAGATGGGAAAGAGATGATGAAGCGGCAAAGGCGTTTCTGTTGAAAGGGAAGTACAAAATCAAAATCCTGCTCCGCAATGTCTTTCCCAAGGCGGCGTTGTCTGACGTGAATACCAAGGTTAGCAATTTTATTGATGTTTGGACCGGCGAGATAGAATCCCCAGAGATTACCATTGAGGTGAAATAAGCGCATAACGACGAAAAGCTTACAGCAAGATGTGGCCTGATTTTTCGTGGATGTTGCCCCAACCCCTTCTAGGATTATAGTAATGATAATTAAGCTTCTTGATTAGGGAACGTTAAGTATAGGACGGTAAGAAAGGAGAACAACTATGAACTCATTCGAGCTTAAATGTTACCAGAAAACCTATCAAAATCCCCAATATTGGGATAATAGTTCATGTATCTCTGTTGCAGAGCGGCAACAAATGTGGGCAAGGTGTCGCGCTATGACAGACCGTTTCTATGACGAACTGGTAGCTCGTGGATATCTAGTACCCCGCTCCTCTAATTAAGAAAGCCAACAATAATCATACAACCAATCGCACTTTGCAGGTCGCTACAGATAGCATAAAATTAAGACAAAACTATATCGACAAATCAAAACTCTAGTCTCCATGATTCAATCGGCGGGAACTTTGGCAGATTTATTTCTCAAAGCATCCTCGGCTCCAGCCAATACCCTCACGGGGTGGTCATTAGACGAGCGAGACCCTCAGATAATTGAAAAGCTGATGCCTTTTTTTGGCTGGGTGTATCAATATTATTTTCGGGTGCAAACTGATGGCTGGGAACACATTCCCAAAACCGGAAAAGTGCTCTTGATTGGTTCCCATAATGGCGGATTGGCAGCTCCTGATACCGTCATGATGACCTATGATTGGTTCCGACAATTTGGCCCGGACCGAATAGCCTATGCCTTAATGGAACCAAAAATCTGGCAACTCCTACCTGGTCTGGCTCGCTTGGCGACACAAGTTGGCACCATTCAACCACATCCTGAGCTGGCGAGGGCGGCGCTGCGTCGAGGTGCTGCTGTTTTAATCTATCCAGGAGGGGCTCAAGATGTGTTTCGACCCCACTCTCTACGAAACAGCATATATTTCTGTGGTCATAAAGTATTTATCAAACTAGCCTTGCTCGAAGAAGTTCCGATTATCCCGTTTATTTCTCATGGAGCCCATTCTACCTTAATTGTGCTGGCAGATGTTTACCCTCAATTGCAGCAACTGCATCAGTGGGGTATGCCATGGTTGTGGGGGATCGATCCTGGTGTATTTCCCATTTACCTGGGCTTGCCTTGGGGGATTGCTGTGGGTCCCTTGCCTAATATTCCCCTGCCGCTCAAATTGCACACTCGGGTATGCCCGACTATCGTCTTCGAACGATATGGTGAGGAGGCCGCTCGCGAGCGAGAATATGTTGAGCGATGCTATCGTCGAGTTTGTAATCTGATGCAACAGGAACTAAATCAATTAGTTCAAGAGGAAGAGGGGAGCTCCGGAGCGTCTAACTTTTCTGAAGGGGTCTAGCGGTGGAATGCAGAATATGACATGCAGAATGCACCAGTGGAAAAGCCTTATTTTTCAGTACTTGGGGTAGAACTAGCCAAAGTGACCCCAAGGGCAATCTGGAGGATAATAGAGCACACCAGAGCGTGACCACACCCTCGCTCCGACGACTAATCACTCTTTAACACCAGTCCTTGCCATGGCTTGAGATTAACTCTCAAACTGGGGAAATTTTCTGCGGCCACAGAATGAGTAGAAGCCAGAAACTTCCAGGTTTTCTGACTTAATAGCTCTTCATTCTCCCCCCAATAGAGACTTTTTTCTTCAGACATATTTAACAAAACCAGAATGGAGTCGTCCTTATCCTCACGAAGATAGGCAAGAACCGTTGGCTCTTCCCCTAATAGGGTTAATTTTCCCCTTCTCAGTGAAGACCAACTTCGCCTTAAGGCGATCGGTTTTTTGTAGTAGTTAAGAATTGAATTGGGGTTGGCTAGCTGGGCTTTCACATTTCGCTGCCGGTAATCTGGATTCAGCTTCAGCCAGGGTGAGACCTTGGTAAAACCAGCATTTTCCGTGTCATCCCACTGCATGGGCGTGCGGGCACCATCCCGTCCCTTATACTCGGGCCAGTCTAATTTTCCTCTGGGGTCTTGGACCTCATCAATAGTTTCTATCAGGACATCTCGCATTCCTATTTCTTCGCCGTAATAAATAAAAGGAGCACCTCGCAAGGTCAATAACATGGTGGCGAGGAGTTTGGCTACTGCCTCGGAATTTTCTTCTGAAGCATATCGAGTAGTCGCTCTGGGTAAATCATGGTTACTCAAGACTGTAGTGGTGGGATAGTGACTCAGATATTCTAAGTCTTGGGCGAGCACCTGCCGGAAGGAAGCCGCTGACAATTTGTCCACGTTACTAAGAAAGAAATTGAACGGCAGTTGGATTTCATCTCCGTGATCCCCATAATAGGGAACTAAATCTTGGATGGTGGGAACAAAAACTTCCCCAATTAGCAGCGGTTCTTCATCTCCCTTGCTCCTGAGATACTGGCGTAAGGCTTTGATAAACTGGTGATTCTCAGGAAGGTTGATCGTGTAAATGGGTAACTGTTTTATGGACAACACTAGCTTCAAGTATTCTGGCACTTCATCGGTTAGCGGATTATCTCGTAACGCCTCATCTTCAAACAAAAAGTTAATGGTATCTAATCGGAAGCCTTTTACCCCTTTGTCCAACCAGAAGTCGAGCACTTCAAACATGGCCTTTTTCACCTCCCGATTTCGCCAGTTGAGATCGGGTTGCTGTCGATAAAAAAAGTGATAGTAGTATTGCCCACTGTTCTGGTCAAATGTCCAGCTAGATTTTTCAAAACCCGCCCAGTTGTTAGGCGGTTCCCCATTTTCAGCGGGCTCTCTCCAGATATACCAGTCCCGTTTGGGTGAATGGCGAGATGAACGGGACTCGATGAAGAAGGGATGCTGCTCTGAGGTATGGTTGAGGACGAGATCGATGATAATTTTGAGCTGACGTTTTTCTGCTTCCTGGACTAATGCTTCAAACTCAGCCATGGTCCCAAACTGGGGGTCAATATCAAAGTAGTCTTTGATATCGTAGCCAAAATCAACTTGCGGCGAAGGATAGAAAGGGTTAATCCAAAGCCCTTCGACTCCAAGCTCCTGTAAATAATCTAGCCGAGCGATTATCCCTCTTAGATCGCCAATGCCATCACCATTTGAATCCTGAAAACTACGGATATAGATTTGGTAAAATACAGCACCTTCCCACCAAGGTGTCTCTGTCTGTTTGAGTGGCCGCACCATATGGGGTATTTCTCGTCAAATGAGCTTTTCATTATTTTAATAGCTTAAAAAGAATCTTTCCTGAGCCGACTCAAGTAAAACCAATTAAAAATCAGCAATTAAACTGGGAGAACTCAGCACGAAAACATTCCTAATTCCCTCTCCATCTGAGAGGGGTTTGATGGGAGTGGTAAAGTGTAAGTAGTCGCTCATTAGCTCTCCAAGAACCACCGAATAATCATTTTCTAGATATTGTGCCACTGCTTTTTGGGAACGGGAAGTAACTATATATGCATTTTGACATGAGCTCCGACTACCCTCAGCACTCTGAATCCCAACAATCAATCGGCCACCAGCTGATCGCTACAGTCTGCTCGTTAGTTCCGGAACAATTCCCCGATAGTGATTCGTGTTTGAGAGTTTGCGATCTTGCCTGCGGACCAGGCGGATTGACTATCGATTTGTTAGCTTCGCTTCAGAAAATACGGACTGGACCAATATCTATGGCCGGGCTCGATCTCACTGCTGAGAATATCGAGCGTCTAGAGCGTACTTCATCCGGACAGATTCAAGGAATCGAGGGCTCATTCTATCAATTTCCCGCAGCCGTCGGCGAGAGAGATATCTTCTTTTCGAATGAGGGACTACATTGGCAGCCACCCTACGGTATGGAGGCAGCGATCTACTCCCACCTTTCCGGGAGGCAATATTCCGAATATGAAAGATGGGCCCTCGAAAATCTGAGAATCGCCATTTCTAATATCTATAATGCGCTTTCGGAAAACGGAATAGCGGTACTACAGTTCGGCCATGAAGGTCAGCTCCATCAATTGTGGGCTGTAGTCGATAGACTACTCGACGAGGCATCCTTCGTGGAGAAGAAGCCCCTAGTTTCATTCCCTCTTTTTTATCCAAAGGTAGAACAGATACGAGAGCTCCTCGAGAAGGTGGGGTTCGAAAGCTCTAGTGTCCAAATAGAGTCTTTTCAAGAAGACTTAGTGGAAGATTCAGCCCATAGCATAACAGAGTTTTTTAAGGCTTTCACGGAATCTCAGTTTCAAAAAATCTTCGGAGAGGAAACGGCAGAGCGGTTCTATTCACGCCTGAGAGAAAAGCTGGAATCCATGGAGCTCGCAGAGTTTACACGTTTCCGAGAAAAACAATGGCATCGAACGATTATCATTGCCCGAAAGCAGCCCACCAATTGAGAACTCCACCCGCAGTATTTTTCCCTCGTTATAGTGATGGTATTTTACTACTTTTTGCTTGGAGCCAGAAATCGCCTATAATCTCATCTAGAGATGAATACTTAGAATTCTCTAAAATCTCTGTCGGCAACAATATTTAGTTAAGCAAAGAAATAATAAAAACCCTAAAAATTAACATAAGTTTTGATATTTTAAATTGCCATGATTTTACCATTTCCAGCTATCAAAGATGAGTTAAAGACGTTTCTAGGAGATGCCCAAAAATTCTAAAAAACCAGACTATTGATGAGAATAATCCTGGAACTATTTTAAAAGATTTCAACACTTTTCTAAATTTAGTAAAAAACCAAGGGATAGAAGTTAGCGGCAAGAATAGTTTATTTTCTCTAAAAGTTTTGCCAGAACTTAACTCGCAATTAAGCAACCCTACCCTAATTGACTTAAAAAGACCAGTTCAAAAATCTTATCCATATTTAAACGGAATTTATTTATTATTAAGAACTACAGGTTTAGCTTGTGTTTTTCACAAAGGAACAAAACAAAAATTAGTTCTCGATCAAACTACTTATCAGTCATGGAATCAATTAAACTTAACTGAGCAATACCTCACCTTATTAGAAGCATGGTTAATCCATGCAAGTTCTGAAACTATTGCGGAATCTTACCATGAAGCTAATTTATTAATGTGTACTAGTTTTTGGCAAACTTTAGCTAAAGATAAGCTTAAAATTACTAAAAAGAATCAGGGTTATTTTACTTTTAATTATTCTCCTGGACTTTATAATCTTGCCTTGTTAGATTTGTTTGGATTTATCCAATTAAAACAAGGAAAGCCTGAAACTGGTAAAGGTTGGCGTGTCACAGAGATTGAAAAAACTGTTTATGGACAGACGCTATTATCGTTGTTAATCTACAACTTATTCGGAGGAAAATAAGAAAATTTATCTAATTTTTTTAGTTGGAATTTAGTTGGCAGTAGTAAAATTATTGAATATGGAAAACTGCAAAAAATTTTACAACCTTATTTCCCGCAATGGCAGAATAATCTTGTTATTCATCAAGAAAAATCTCCCGAAGGAGTTTATATTTTCAAAGTTTCCTTGGGAAAAGTGTGGCGAAAAATTGCTATTCCTTCTCACCTCGATTTAGATTCTTTAGCAAGTAGCATACTCGATGCTTTTGATTTTGATAAAGATCATCTTTATCAATTTATTGGTAAGCAACGCACTGGTGCCATTTTAAATATTAATCATCCTTACCTAGAAGAACAACCTTTTACAGATGAATTCACAGTGGGAGAATTGCCATTACGAGAAGGAGAAAAGATGATTTTTCTGTTTGATTTTGGAGATAATTGGGAATTTGATTTAATCTTAGAAGAAATCCAACCTCCCGATCAAAAATTGAAAAAACCAAAAGTCTTAAAATCTCATGGAAAAGCACCTGAACAATATGCTTATGAAGAGGAGTGGTATGAGTAATTATAACTATTTCTCTCTTTTGGTGGTTTTACTGTTCCTAAGCGATAGAAATTTATGGATGGTTAAAATTATGGGTTGAACCTATAAAACTCCATAGTTAGGTCATTTTTGGGTTAAACTGCTTACCTGAGTTGGTCTAAAAAGTCCTGCATGATTTCAGCAGGGCAACAGATACTACTTTGCCTTCTCTGAGTGCACCCAAGTCCATTGGGCCTACTAGATTGAAATTTATTTTCCTCTATTTAGAGGGAAGATGTTCAGCGTTTTAGGTTGAATATTCTATTTTTTCAGCCAGAGCAGGAGTGCAAAGATGCCGAGGAGCAAAGCTTCCGTTCCCAACAATCCGTTGATGGTCTGGGCATCTTCGGGTTTGAGGACAAACTGCCCTCGCAGCAGCGTGTAGGGCACAAACTGAAGCAGGACAATACCCCCAAAGACGAGCCACACAGACCAGGACAACCCTCGCCACAGGCTGATTGCCGTCACGACATCAAAGATGAGCAGTGTCACATCCATCCCCCGCCAGAGTAGCGGTGTGGACAACCAGGGCGTTCCGGTTAACCCCGCCATATTGCCAATATGAACCGCAGCACCGTAGAAGAGGACAACGGCGAGCAGCTTGGCATATACAGAAGTCCAGGGTTGCTGAAGTGCAGAACTGGTAGTTTCATTGGTCAACATTTTTGTACCTCTATGAATGGGAACAATTACAATTGTAGAGACACTTCCTTGATTGACTACCAATGATTTTTCGGCAGTTGCCCTCAACGGGGTAAAATTGAGAAACTGCCGATAGACTTTACCTCGCTCGCTTGCTCAGAGGTTAACCTAAATCAATTGCTTTGATAGTTATGTTCCGTCCCCAACCACTTCCGCCTTCCAAACCTGACTTTTGTGCCCAATATATTTCTCCTCAATATCGGTCTCAAACCGATGGTCAATGTCGACAAGGCAACTATATCAAAGTATGGCTTCCCCAAAATCCCTATTTAGATAAGCAGGGGTATAAAAAAGCCGTAATCTACCTACATGGTTTTGCACTGGGAGCATCTGAAATCTATAAAAGTCATTTGCTACACCTTGTCAAACAAGGATTCTACGTGTTTTATCCGGTCTATCAACGCGGTTTTTGTCAAGTCCAATGGACATTCTGGAGCAACATTTTAGAAATCTACCAAGCTATTTTTCATCCTTACCCAGTGGATGCACGAGGGTGGGTAACCAATGCCATCTCCAGTGTCAGACATGCCTACGAGTGTAATGGTCTTTTAGATGAACCAGTTAATTCTTATCTGTTTGGACATTCATTAGGAGGACTACAAGCTCTGAGTTGGTCATACTATGCTGATAAGGTTCTAGACCCAATTCCAGCTCAGCTAAAACCCCAACAAGTCTTGGCAGTGGACCCCATCCCATCGTCGGATTTAAATATCCCTCAACCCATTCGTTTTTTGGTCAATCGTTTTGGCGTGTTCAAAAATAAAGTACAAATTCAAAATACGGGTTCTCAGTTAAATGTCCCAGTCGCTATTTTGCATGGTGAGTCAGATTCAATTGTTAAACTCAAAGTTTGGAAGGAAATGTTTCAGTATATAAAATCCAATCAGAAGCGACTATATACATCTTCCACTGATAAACATGGCTCACCAAACTTGTTGGCAACTCACATGCAAGCTGCTGTGTACACGCGCTTTTTCCCAGACTGGATGGCCAAATGCATATTCGGGGGTGTGGGAGCTGAGGATAATCTCAGTTGGCATTATATTTGGTCTGCGCTGGATCAAGTTGTTCGAGGTGAACAAAAGGCAGATACCTTAGTCTTTTGTATGGGAAAGTGGTCGGATGGAAAGAACGTCAAATCTATTTCGAGTGTCCTACCCCAAGATTCAGTGGAGGAGGAGAGAAGCTGCTATCACTGAACAGAAGTGAGTCTTGCTAGCATAAAGCATCGGTGCGAAATACCAAGAGCCTATACTTTTATCTCTATCTCCTGGTAAATAGAGATTAGAGTAGCAGGTGGTTCAGGCGCACTTCTAGTATGACTTGAACAAGATTTTGGCCAGGTTTGGGAAGAAGAAGTTGGCCAGCTTGAAGGCTGAAATGCCTATAAATTGGTGTTTGCTAGTTAGACAACTATCGACAGTTTGGAAGAAGAAAGTGGCCATAATAACAAAAATGGAAGAAGAAACTGGACACAAATCACTTCAATTTCAACCTTTGCTTTGGCATTATCTCGCTGGCGAGCGCTCATTTGACAAAAAATCAATAGAAGACTCAAACCTTTTCTTGGCTTAGATCAGCAATTCTCATTTTCAAATAAATGCGAAATTAGTTCTCTTTGCCAATAAGAGAACTAAGAAAAATTGGTAGTGCGTTAATGAAGTGTGGGGTAAAACTTATCTTTCCGCTTGTAGTTTTTTATTTTCTTTTTAACTAGCTTTTTCCCAAGTAAAGTAATCGTGTTTTGTTGCTTTAAAGTTATCCTGAGGGAAGATTCTGGGCATTTCGAGACTTAATCTTAAACATTAAACCAAAAGTTATACTGATTCTTTCGTCCCGAAACCGCTGCGCTTGCCACAGAATCTTCCCTCAGGATAACTTTAAAGCAACAAAACACGATTACTTTACTTGGGAAAAA
>JAAUYA010326957.1_pt1 | contig 18975 bp, 21 predicted proteins | sample 7278161 | NCBI WGS metagenome assembly JAAUYA01 (sample SAMN14350120, study PRJNA611818) | marine sediment metagenome | isolation source: surface marine sediment (3m) | place: French Polynesia: Moorea | collected 2018-08
CTCTGAGGGCGATCGCTGAAACTGCTAGTCAACTGCAAGATACCAAGGCTGCCCAATCATTGATAGAACAGGTTCTCCAAGCAGCTAAAATCATAGAAGACCCGAGTTCCAGAAGCTATGCTCTGAGGGCGATCACTAATGCTGCTAGTCAACTGCAAGATACCAAGGCTGCCCAATCATTGATAGAACAGGTTCTCCAAGCAGCTAAAATCATAGAAGACCCGAGTTCCAGAAGCGATGCTCTGAAGGAGATCGCTAATGCTGCTAGTAAACTGCAAGACACCAAAACGGCCCAATCATTGATAGAACAGACTCTCCAAGCAGCTAAAACTATAGAAGACCCCAGTTCTAGAAGCCTAGCTCTGAAGGAGATCGCTAATGCTGCTAGTCAACTGCAAGACGCCAAAACGGCCCAATCATTGATAGAACAGACTCTCCAAGCAGCTAAAATCATAGAAGACCCCTTTTGGAGAAGCGATGCTCTGAGGGCGATCACTAATGCTGCTAGTCAACTGCAAGACGCCAAAACGGCCCAATCATTGATAGAACAGGTTCTCCAAGCAGCTAGAATCATAGAAGACCACAGTTGCAGAAGCCATGCTCTGAAGGCGATCAATAAAGTTGATATAAACTTAGAATTGGTCCAAGAATTGATTGATATCGAGCCGGGAAAAACCACTGAGGCTCAAGCAAATTTTAAGCAAGCGCTGACAAATGTTGCTGAATCTTCTGAACGCTCAAATTATAGTCGTCACCGGTTATTGATTGCGATTATCCAGTCAATGGAACAATTGCAAAACCCCTCTGCCGTCAAAGCTCTATTGGCTCAGGCTCTGAAAGTAGCTGAGACGATCAAACTGCCCGAATTTCACAGTAAAGTTTTGGCTGCCATTGCAGTTGCCTATGGAAAAATATTTGAGTGGAATGATGCATTAAAGATCTTGCAAATGCAAACTTGCCAGGAAGAAGAAAGAACAGAACCCTTGCAACAGATTCTTCGTTTTTGGGACGAGAAACATGCCAAAAATTAGTGTTCTTCCTTCTTCGCTAAGCTCCCTAAGGACATTGTGGGTTCAATTACAGGAAATTAGCAAGATGAGCATCTTTTACTTTCTGTTCTGCGATCGCTGAGCCTACTTTCTGGAGTTTATAGCGCTACGCGCAAGGCAAAAGGCAGTCATGATGAGTTGTCAAGGGGTTAAGAGAAATTTTTTTTGGGGATTAGGAATTAGGGATTAGGAGAAAGCTCTGCTGATGAAGGCTTGATACCCAATTCAACGGTGAAAAGAGCCACCGCTCGGCTGTGCCATGATTTAGTGACAATTAGTCAACAAGGCAAAAGACACCTGGAGGCTACCAGTCTGAGTAGGATGATGATAGGATTGAGGAGAAATACTGGAAAGGGAAAGAGTGGTTTGAGATTTGGAAGGAGATGCTACAGGGCTTCGAGAGTAATAAAGGCAATGAAGCTAATAAATACTTCATCCTGTTGCTTTCTCTAGTACCAGAGTCGAGGGACACTTCGGAGGAAGATATAACTATCCAGACTCTCCAAGTTGAGAACCACCAAACTACTTTTTCCTCTCTTTTTTCCATCCAATGCAATTGCATAAACCAAATTATTTAGTTGAAGATATTATGAATCGTCCCTTGTGTTTTGTGCTTATGCCTTTTGGCAAAAAGTTAGATGCAGCCGGTAAATTAATCAATTTCGATGCTGTTTATCAGGATTTTATTGCACCTGCGATCGCCGAAGCAGGACTTGAACCAATTAGAGCTGACGAAGAAATAGCTGGAGGTGTAATTCATAAGCCGATATTCGAGCGATTGATTCTATGTGAATATGCTGTCGCCGATCTATCTACTGCCAATGCTAATGTGTTTTATGAACTCGGAGTTCGCCACGCTGTAAAACCTTTTAGCACCGTACTAATTTTTTCTGAAGCCGAACGCCTACCTTTTGATGTAAGAGCATTAGGGGGGATGCCCTATAAACTAAATGCAGAAGGAAATCCTGCCGAGCCTCAAAAGGCCAAAGCATCATTAGTGAAATGTTTAAAAGATGCTCATCAAGAGATGGCAGATAGCCCAATATTCGAATTATTAGAGGATTTTCCTGATATTGACCATACTAAAACAGATGTATTTCGCAAGCGTGTAAATTACTCTATTCAGATGAAAGAGAAGCTAGCAGAGGCTAGAAGTCAAGGAATAGGATCCTTACTGGCGGTTAAAGAAGAATTAGGCACTATTGATCATGTTGAAGCGGGAATTGTAATCGATTTGTTTCTTTCTTTTCGTGCTGTCAAAGCCTGGCCGCAAATGATTGAGTTAGTTGATGAGATGTCTCCACCATTAGCGGCAACAGTAATGGTTCAAGAACAATTAGCTTTAGCTTTAAATCGCAATAGTGAAGGAGAAAAAGCCGAGAGAGTTTTGAAAAATCTGATCGAACAACGTGGTTCTAGCAGTGAAACCTATGGAATCTTAGGAAGAGTGTATAAAGATCGTTGGGAAGCAGCCAAACAAGAAGGTAATACTTTTCTGACAGAAGGGTTATTGGAAAGAGCGATCGATGCTTACCTTAAAGGCTTTGAAGCAGATTGGCGGGATGCTTATCCTGGTATCAATGCCGTGACTCTGATGGAAATTAGAAATCCTCCCGACTCAAGAAAAGAAAAGTTAATTCCTGTAGTTTCTTATGCTGTAGAACAGCGAATTGCTAATGCAGAACCTGATTATTGGGACTATGCTACTCTTTTAGAGTTAGCTGTATTGGCTAAAGATAAAGATAAAGCATCAAAAGCTCTGAGTAATTCTTTAGCAGCAGTAAGAGAAGTTTGGGAACCAGAAACCACAGCTCGAAATCTACGCTTAATTGACGAAGCGAGAGATAAACGTCAAGAGAATATTCCTTGGGTAAAAGAGGTAATTAAAGCTCTTGAAGAGGCATCTACTAAACTAGTTTCCTAGAATTTCTAGACTATTAGCAAATCTCTAGTACACGACGGCGTAAGTACTTCTACCATTCAAAACAAGGGAAACCCTTACTGAATCATACTTTTGAATGCGTGAGTTTTGAGTTTTGACTTCCGCGTAGCGGTACTAGGTTATAAGAGATAGGGAGTATTGAGTATCTTATTTATATTAGCTTTTTCAAATCAAATGCAAAACTACTACTGGAAGCAACCACAGATAACGATAAAAGCATTACCGAAATTAAAGGTCTAATATAATGTCAGCCAAATTAACCACAATATCCGTAGGTTGGGTGGAACGAAGTGAAACCCAACAGCAATTCTTATATTTGTTGGGTTTCGTTGCCTGATGCTGTTGGCGAAACATTACTTAATATCTGAAACTATTGAAAATTGGTTGCGATCGCTCTTTCACTACAACCGGTTCTCTTAGATGCGATCGCCTAAAAATAAAAACTGAGAGGAGAGGGGTTGGGGATGAGGTTTTGAGTTGCGCGACTGAGCGCTAAAGCTTTGCTCACAAGGGCTAAAGCCCTACTACAAACCTAATTTTATTGAGGGCGATTTACCTTACATAATATAGACCAACTGTATTTATTACCTTGTCAAATAGTTGAGCGTGTTTAACAATTAAGGCAAAAGCCTCTAGTAGCAGTAATAATTGTTACCGGATTGAGGGGAGTAAAACGAGTCAAATTTGCTATGGGTATAGAACGAGAAATTTGTAGCTGTAGAAGACTATAAGACCAATTATGACTTTTAAACCAATTGATGCTCACTTGCAGATTTTCTAAAGTAGCTAAGGCAATCACTATTATCCCATCATTATTTAATTTATCTTGACAAATGTCTAATATTTCTAGTAAATTACCGCTAGTGCCACCAATAAATATACGGTCTGGCATCGGTAAATTCAATAATTTTTCACATGCTTTGCCGTGAATGTTAAATATATTTGTTACTTGAAAACGCTGACAATTAGCCTCAATCAAACTAATACCTACTGCTGTTTTTTCGATCGCATATACCTGTGAAGTAGGACATAAACGCGCAATTTCGATGGATACGCTACCAGTACCAGCCCCAATATCCCACACTATTTGTTCAGCTTGTAAGGCTAATTGTCCTAAAATTGCTAAACGTATTTCCCTTTTGGTCATTAAACTAGGGCGATCTGGAAAAGCGAGAAACAGGCGATCGCTTAAGCCAAACAGAGGTAAATTATCTACATTAAAATCAGCCTTTAACTCTGAAGATTGACGAATTAATACTACTACATTTAAAGGCGATGTTGTCTGAGTTTCTAAATTTTGGCCATCGGGAAAACAAGTTATTTTTTCACTTCGATCGCCTAAATTTTCACACAACCAAAAATCATAGCTTATGGACAAATCCAACTGATGATATAAATTCACAATACTAGCAGGATTATGCTGATAATCAGTTAAAATAGCTATTTTTTTAACACCCTGTCGTAATAACTTAATTAACTCATCAAAATCTCGACCATGAACACTAACTACTTTGGCATCTTGCCAAGATATTTTCAGGCGATTAAAAGCTAATTGTACTGAACTTAAATGAGGATAGAATCGTAAATCTTCTGGAGATAGCTGAGTCAGTAAAAAACGTCCTAAACCAAAAAATAAGGGATCTCCACTAACTAAAATAACAATTTTTTCCTGTTGTTGAAGATAGCCACGAATAGTTGCAATAGTTTCTCCTAAATCTCCTATGCAGATCCGAATTGCCTGATGATTGGGAAAATAACTCAAATGGCGATCGCTTCCTACCAAAACAGTGGCTTTTTCTATTATTGCTAAGATATTAGCACTCAAGCCAGCAGCACCATCTAAACCAATACCGACAACTTCAATCATCTCAATTATCAATTATGAATAACAACTAATAAAACCAACTTAAATCAAGATAATTAATTCTAGCAAAAGGCTCTAAAGCAGCCAGAATTTTACGGCCATAACTGCGAAAATTAACTCGATTATCTAATAAAGCTACCACTCCTTGACCATTTCTGCTAGACATAACTGCTTTTTGCATTTCTTTAATTGCTATGGGAAGCAAAAAAAGACGAAACCAATCTTGACGCTGGCTTTTATAGTAAGTTACTCTCGCAGCTATTAGAGGATTTTCGAGAGAAGGAATAGGCAAAGTAGTAACGATCAGTAATTGAGGAGAAGGCAGTTGAGTTTGATATTGTTGCCAAAATTGCCAACCACAAACGAGGATACTGTTGTTAGGGAGATTTTGAGTTTCTAATTCTACTCTTGAGCCAAATTGAGCTGCTAAACTAGCTGTAACTTGTGCTTTTAAGGGTACATCCCCGATAATAATCACAATGGGTTGCTGGTTTTGACTAGTAGCTCCAATTAAAGCTAATAATTCTCGGATTAATGCTGGTTGAAACTTAGGAGTATTGGGCAAGGGAAAACGCTCTGGTAAATATAATTTTAGTAATTGGTTTTGAGGATGCAGAGAAAATTGTAAACAAGTTAAATTTTCTTGGTTGAGTCCCAGAGAATGACAGTAAATAGGAGCATTTTTATTGTCCTCTAGATAGCTTCCCATTAATACTACCGGTTGTTTTTCCCAAATAGATTTTAACTTACTCGCAACTTCTACAGGATGAGAAGAAAGGGTAAATTGTCCTTTCTTTCTATCAACATTAGCTAACAGTATCCTCGACTCCTCTTGACAAGAATGGCAAAATTTTTGCCAAGAAAAACTGAGCTTATCACTGGCAGCTAAAATCTTGCACAAATCAGTAATAATATCTCTTTCTTCACTGTTAAGTAGGTGACTTTGATAGGGATTTTCGGGATGAGCAAAAATAGCGTAAGTAAGTCGAACTAAGTAATCTCTAATTAATGCTTGATGAGGAAAAATATCTTGCTGTAAATTATACCAATCTTGGGGTTCAATCATAACAGTTAAATATTCACGAGTAGATGCTTCTAGATTGTCTGCTGAATCGATTAAAGTGGGAATCCCATCAGGAAAATTGCCCAAACCATTAAGGCGATCGCCTAACCAAACTTGAGGAGAAATTAACCTCAGAGTCGGACGATTATCCCGATCGTCCCAGCTGGTTTTAGTCGTAATTAATTTATCCGTATTCAAACACTGCTGAAGTTGAGGAATTTCTACTTCTAACAGTTGCTTTTTAACTGAGTTAGGAGTCACTAAAATCACTGAGGTTGGACTCAATAAAGCAGGAGTAAGATAACTGAGACAGTATTGTCGGTGTTCAACCCCGGTTTGAATTAAAGCAGAACGTCCTAAGCGTAAACCCCGGGCCACTAGACGTGCCATAGTTAAATGGTGTACCCATCTAGGTCGATCTGTCTGTTGCAAAAAGGCACGTAATTCTGAATGTACTTCCGCTTCTAACATAGAAAATCCTAACTTTGATACTCAATACCTAAAATACCTAAAATACCTAACACCTAACGCCTGTAATATGAGATGATAAGTGAATCAATAAGTTTAAGAAAAGTATAAGGAAAAAATTATGGCAGAAATTCAATTTGCACGAGGTATTACAGAAGATTCTATTCCTGATGTTCGCTTAACTCGTTCTCGGGATGGGAGTAATGGTACTGCTAGATTCTCTTTTAGTGAGAGTAAAATTCTCCAGAGTGGCAATACTCAAGAAATTACGGGAATGTACCTCATTGATGAAGAAGGGGAATTAATTACCCGTGAAGTTAAATGTAAATTTATTAATGGTGAACCTACATCAATCGAAGCAATTTACGTGATGAAATCAGTAGAAGATTGGGACCGTTTTATTCGCTTTATGGAACGTTACGCTCAAGAACATGGTTTAGAGTTTAGTAAATCTAAATAAATAATGACCAGAATTTTAGACTCAAATAACAGGTAACTACTAATGACATGACTCATACGCCCCATCCCGACTTAGAAGCGATCGCCCTCAAGTGCGGGGTAATTACTATTAGTGACACTCGCACAGAGGAATCTGACAAAAGTGGGAAACTCATCCAAGAGTTACTGGAAAATGCCGGTCATCAAATTGTCACTTACCAAATTATTAAAGATGAACCTAGTCAGATACAAACAAAATTAACTCAATGGGGGATTGAATCCCAACTAGATAGCTTAATTTTTAACGGTGGTACTGGAATTGCACCGAGAGACACCACCTATGATGTTCTCCAAGGCATGTTAGAAAAAACCTTACCTGGCTTTGGAGAATTGTTTCGTTTTTTAAGCTATCAAGAAATCGGCTCGAGAGCGATCGCTTCTAGGGCAACTGCGGGTATTTACCGACAAAAACTAATTTTTTCCTTACCAGGTTCTACTAATGCGGTTAAATTGGCCTTAGAAAAGTTAATTTTACCGGAACTTAACCACCTCGTAACACAACTACGGCAACATTAGTAACAGTAGTTGAGGATTTAACCTAACTGTAATTACTAGGTAAAATAAAGCTATAATTGATGAAATTTTGGAAAAAACGGTAAATTTACGGTGATTTATCGCGATATTTTGCGGCATTATAAAAATATCATAAATTAATTGTACTGCAATTATTAAGTTCACTTTATGGAGATTATGAAGATGCAAACCCCAGTAATCAGCGATCGTGATATCTCAGATAAACTATATGTAGATAAGTTTATCCAAGAAATTAAGCATGAATTTAAGCAATGGAGGATTATTGAAGAATTTAAACAAGAATTCAATCAATGGTTAGATTCACAAGAGTTTCAAGAAGAGCATGACAAGCTAGTAAATTTATGTTCATAAGGTTGTCAAATCAATCATGTTAACCTATCTTTGCTCCAGACAATTTTATCCAAATAAATCTAAAGGTAAATAACCATAAGTACCTACAACTTCCTCTTCTTGTGCATAACAGGAGACTAAAACACCTCGATACTCTCCTGTATATTTGTCTATATAATAGGACATCTTTTGAGTATTGAATTTAAGGTAAATTGGAGCATCTCCTTGAGAAGCTGTTTCTAAATCAAAATTAGATTGATATCCTAAAGCTTTAAGATAACTAGTTAAAGTAATAAAAGCTTGCTCAGAATTATCAGCACAAATGCCTAAATTTTCATATTCTGAAACCATAACTACTTGAATTAAAGCTTGACGAAGTTGTTGTTTTTCTTCTTCAGAATCAACAGTTTTTAATTGAATACAACTATATTGCTTGAGGATTTGAATTGCTTCTTTCAAAGTCAAAATATCTTCTATTTTAGTCATAATTAAATTCTTGAACAGTTAATTAAATTAATCAGCTTCTTGAGAGTAATACAGAGAAGATTGATATAAAACTTGTTCTTGATGAGTTTCGAGCACACAATCAGAACGAGGATAAGCTACGCAGGTAACAGTATAACCTTGCTCTATTTCTTGTGGCTGGAGAAAACTTTGTTCGCTCTGATCTACTTTACCACTAATGATTTTCGCTACACAAACTGAACATTCTCCCTGAAGACACCCAGAAGGTAGGCGGATACCAGCTTCATCTGCCATATCTAAAATATATTGATCTTCAGGCACATTTAGAGTGTGATTTAAATTAAGCTTTTCGTTAATAAGTCTAACTTGATAAACAGCCATTTATTCCTACAAATCTTCAGATAAATTTACTTTATCACCTATTTAGAGCATTGTTAATCGCAGTGCCAGTTGCCAGCACCATCAAGAAAACCGTTGACCAAATGCGAGGAATCAGGGCTGAAGGAGAATTAGCTCCTCTTGATTCAGCTCAAAAGTAAGACTAATTTCGGCGATCGCTTATGTATCCCTTCTGATACCAGTAAAAATCTCGATTTCTAGAAAAAGCGGAATTAGTAGGGCAATACGAGAGCATTTCCTAATGGTTATACTAAAAGTAGAGCATTCAGGTAATTACTATGCGTGCCATGATTCTCGAAGCATCGGCAAAGAAACTGCGGTTGGCTGACGTTCCGATTCCCGATCCGGACCCCGAACAAGTCTTATTGAAGGTTCACGCCTGCGGCGTGTGCCGTACTGACTTACACATTGTTGATAGAGAACTGAGCGAGCCTAAACTGCCCCTGATTTTGGGACACGAAATTGTCGGCGTGGTGGCAGCTGTGGGGGAAAATGTCACAAATTTTAAAAAAGGCGATCGCATTGGCGTGCCTTGGTTAGGAAAAACCTGTCAGCATTGCCACTATTGCTACAGTGGCAGAGAAAACCTCTGCGATCGAGCTCAGTTTACTGGATATCAACTCGACGGCGGCTATGCCGAATATACTGTTGCCGACGAACACTTTTGTTTTCCTCTTGCTGAAGGCTATCCAGATGAGCAAGCAGCACCCCTGCTGTGTGCGGGGTTAATTGGCTATCGTTCCTATCGCATGGTAGGAGAAGCAGAACACATCGGCTTTTACGGTTTTGGAGCGGCAGCCCATATTCTCAGTCAAGTGGCTTGCTATCAAAACAGGAAAGTCTACGCCTTTACCCGTCCGGGAGATACCCAGGGACAGCAGTTTGCTCGCAACCTAGGTGCAGTCTGGGCTGGAGGTTCAGATGAGATGCCGCCAGTTCTGCTGGATGCAGCGATTATTTTCGCTCCTGTGGGGAAACTGGTGCCAGCAGCGCTACGAGCGACGGCGAAAGGAGGAATAGTTATCTGTGCCGGGATTCACATGAGTGAGATTCCCTCTTTTCCCTATGACATTTTGTGGGGAGAGAGAGTAGTGCGCTCGGTGGCCAACCTGACTCGCCAAGATGGGGAAGAATTTCTAGTATTAGCTCCGAAAGTTCCTATTAAAACTGAAGTGCAAACTTTTCCCCTTGCTGAAGCCAATCAAGCCTTAGATGCACTTCGCATTGGGAAAATTCAAGGAGCTGCGGTGTTAGTAGTGGATTAACTCTCTCCTAAGAAACAAAATCAGTCACAGAGGATGGGACAGTTTGTGGTATTAGGGGGTGGGTTGCTGTATCCATAACTACTCCTCATCTGAGATTACCAACTTTTGTTCTAGCTCTTCAAGGGATAGGCTGCCAGACTCTTGGGTACGCTCGTGTAAAAAAGACATGAACTTCTTACTTTGTCCTAGGGTTTGGACCTCTTGTTCAAACTCATCAGCAGACTCTAGGATATACTTTCTCCCATCATCTGCTTGAATCAACACTGTTTCCTTGCTAGCAAGGTCAAGTAATTCCTCAACTGTTAATTGTTGGTGATGTAAATTTAGTATTTTCATAGCTCAACTTTTTTGCGTCGGATAAATAAATCATTATGCTCTTTGTACCCAATAGCAACAACCATGTAGTAAGAAATGAGATTGAACTCGCCGCTCATAGCTCCTGCAAAGCCAGTTTAATCGCTGCAGCGTTCGCTTGAAGTTCTTCACGGCTAGCTAGAGGTGATAAACTTCTTTCCTTACCCCATTCAAAGCCATCATCCCTAAATCGAGGAAAGATGTGAAGATGGAGATGGGGTATATCCTGCCCTGCCTTCTCTCCATCTGCTAATAAGAGGTTAACTCCCTCACAAGAGAGGGTACTATTTTTCAGAGCTAGGGCAATTCGATGTCCAATGCGCCATAAGTGGCTCGCTGTTGTCTCATCTAGTTCAGATAGAGTTGCCACTTCTCGGTTGGGAATGACGAGAACGTGACCTGGGGTGATCGGTTGAACATCCATAAAAGCAGAAACTAATTCGTCTTGGTAAACAAAAGTCGCAGGTACTTCCCCATCAAGAATTTTGGCAAAAATAGAAGTCATGGCTTGGCTGTGATCGAGTTTAGTTAATTATTATGAATAATACAGTTTTTTTCATTGCTGCTATTCAAGAAGATTTTCCAAATTGGAGTATTCTCGCATTATCTCAAATCCGGTTGAATAATTACACTTTTAGGTGAGGGAAGCAGGAGAACTCCGGAGCAGGGAGAAATTAATCAATAGCTCTCCGCACTCATCATTGGCGATCGCTTATAAATATTTGAGCTGATCTCCCGTTGAACAAAGGAAAATGAGCCTTTCTTATCTTGTTTCTCACCTTTAGAGTACAGTTACCTGATCGGACTTTTTGTGGAGAGAGGGCGAAAACCGGCGCAGGACGTATAATTATAATTATCTAACATATTTTTCTTTACTTCCTCAGAGGACGTAAATCTTCTCTACTAAAGGTTTTATCCACATCAAACTCATAACGACCATAGGGATTTATATGCTCAAAACGAGCTGGAGAAAGATGAACAAAATCGTCCTCATTAATTTCTTTTCCTTCCAGCTGAAGTTGTTTAATAACAAGAGTGCATATACAAGGTATTCCAAGCCACCACGGCATTTGTAACTAAAGTTAAACAAGTGGATTGATTAGCCAAATTTTCATCCTGACTCTGTCGAATGAATCCTTGGTGAGCAAAAAAGAGAAATCGTCTTAAATCATGCAGTTTTTCTCCTTTATTCAGTTGAGTATTAATTCGCCGACGATAATCTTCACTGTTAAGATAACGTAAAATAAAATTAGTCTTCACCAAACGCCCGTACTCTTCCAATGCTCCCAGTAAGCCATTTTGTTGGGGAAACGACTGTAACTTACCAATGAATAAAGATGATGTAACCCATCCAAACTTTAAAGAACCAACTACTCGCAGTAAATCATCCCATCGGTTCAAAATATATTCTGTGCGAATTTTTCCCTTGAATAAAGGTTTCAGATTGGGATATTTAATCTCTTGATTGATTAAATAGAGACATTTGGACTTTAATGCTTTCAATCGGGGAGAAAACTGTAATCCCAATAAATCAAACAAAGCAAACATCACATCACTATAACCTGCCGTATCAGTAGTATGTTCTAAGATTGAAAGCTCAGTCTCATTATCTAAAATGGCATCTAATAAATAGGGTGCATCCTTCATCGTAGAAGGAGTTACTTTGTCTCCGTACTGAGAATGTTGGTCCGAAGTCCAAGTATAGAAAGCTGAAGGGGAGATAACCTCTCTAGCTTAGATATATCAATAGGTTTAGCTTGAGGAGTTGGTCTGTCCCTGACTAGGAAAAATGACCGCACCTCGTGAATATTTGCCGCTTCTGAGTCCGATCGCTGTTAGTCCTATCCCTAAGATTAAAATTCCCCAAGTGGCAGAAGGTTCGGGCACTGTGGCACTGACGACAGTAACATTTTCATCTCGGGCATCTCCAGTGTGGTAAACGTAATCAAAAGCTTCCGCATCACCTTGGACATGGGCGCTTAAGAACAGCGCACTCCAACGAGCGATTGTCTCTGTCGCTAGGGACTGCTCCAGTGCAGGAGGAACGGGATCTCGGGCGGGATTGTTCTCATTAGTAATGCCGTAGTGATTCGCTCCGAGTACGGTAACGAGGACCTTGGGTGGATCTTGAATTTGGTCATAGGTTCCTTGAATCTCAGCTAGGAGAGCTACTCCATCCAACTCCCCAGCAATTAGCCCTGTAGGAATGCCTTGATTGTCAATCGGCAGAAATTCTCCGGTCATTTGATCGATTAAGCTAGTTCCGTAAAATATGCCAGCCATCAGCTCCTCCGGTCGCGTAAACGAGCTGTTGGGGTTGGTACATAGCACTGGAAAGCAAATCCCCTCAACAGCAGTCAACCCAACTGCCCCACCAAAGGAATGACCAAGCAACCCCATTTTGGTCGCGTCCACCCGGCCTTGGATGGGAGACATATTATTGAGGTTTTCATCCACCATGAAGTCCAAGACGTCATTGACCAACTCCACATCGGGGAAAAATCCGGTTACAGACCCTCATTTCAAAATTGACAGACCACTAGTGCCCCTTGCAACATCAGGGCGATGGGAAAAGTGGCAGTGGGGTTTTCGGTAACGGGAAAGTAGATATCAGCTTGGTCCAACCCTGTTAGACTACCTGTGGTAGGAATTGCTGTCATGTAGCTCATAGCCTCGGGGTAGATGGGAGAGGGGTCGAAGGAACTAGCTACTGCTCTCAAGCCGCTTATAGTAGTCAACAAACCAGCAAACAACGCAAGAGAGACCGATTTTTCCCTCCAGATAACCTGCTTAGCCATTAACTCATCTCCTCCTTACCATTCAGAAATTGTAGTCTTGTTACTGTTCAATTCTCTAATTGTAGCGGCTTGCTTCCCAAAGTAAAATGGGGAGGAAGAAAAAATAATCATTTGGTTATGGTTAAAACTGTCTTGGAGAAAAAAGTATTGGAAAAGCTAACTAGTTTTATCCCCGCGCAACGCAGCTGCTCCGGTTTCAGCGAAGATGCCATCATCTCACGAAGATTTCCAAAATTGGAGTACCCCCGCCTCACAACCACTGGTAAATACTTGTCCATCGGCACTGAAGGCAAGTGTCCGAACTGCCCTCTGATGACCGATGAGAGTTTGTCGGAGAGTTCCCGTCTGGAGATCCCAGAGATTGATAGTTCCAGCCTCACAACCACTGAGGAGAGATTGGCTCTGAGGACTGAGGTTGAGTACTTGCACGCCTGCTGAATGTCCGGTGAGAGTGTGCAGCAGTTTTCCTGTCTTCACCTCCCATAGTTTGATGGTTTTGTCTTCACTCCCACTAACTAAAATTTGTCCGTCAGCACTCAGAACCACGGTTTTTACTGCACTGTGATGTCCCCTCAGCGTCCGACACAAGTCTCCAGTTTTCAGATCCCAAATTCTGAGAGTCTTATCTTTACTGCCACTGATCAGGGTTTGACCATCGGTACTAATGGTTAGACAATAGACCGTTTTCTTATGTCCAAAAAGAGTTAACCAAGATTCTCCTGTCTGGAGATCCCAGAGTTTAATTTTATGACTACCACTGGCGAGGAATGAGCGACTACCAGGGTTAATAGCCAGAGAGTGAATAGATTGCTTATGACCAAACAAGGTTCTCACCAGCTTGCCCGTAGGTAAGTGCCAAATCTTGATATAGCTGCGCTTGTCACTGATATCGCTACTGGCGAGGAGTTGTCCGTCGAGGGCAACTGCAAGGATTTTTCCTGAATGTCCCATTAGTTCGTGGCTAGGGCTCAGGTGACCATTGGTGGGATCGAGGTGCCAGAGCTTGAGGGTATTGTGCTCCCGTTGACCGATCAGTTGGTATCCGTTGGTATGCATGGAAAGAGAAAACACTTTTTCAGCCACGGCTGTGACGGTATGGTGAAGCTGAAAATTAGCTCGGTTTTCAGGAGATGGGGCGATCTGCTTGCAGCAGCGCTTCGCTCCCGCCTTCGGTGCTTTTTGGTTCAGTTCATGAATCAGTTCCCGCATCTGAGTAACTTTTTCCTCGTCTTTCAAGACTGACAGACAACGTTTGAGGTTAGCCAGATATTCCCAGTCCCTTTGGCTAAGCGAAGAACGAATACCCTCTAAGCCCTCAAGGGTTGCTGGAAAGGGAAATTGACGCTGTTGCCGCCAACATTCAAAAGAATACTCAACTTGAGCTACAGCCCAAGAACGATCGCTCAAGTGGATTAAACTTTCAGCTAGTTTCAAGGCTAGCTCAGGGACATCCTGAGAGGACTGATTACCCAAAACAGTTAGGACATCCTGATAGAGGGAGAGGGTAGCCTGAAAGATTGCTTGTTGGGATTGAGAATCGGCGATCGCTTCACCTAGTGGCGGCAGCCAAACAGGTAAATGGGGCGGAATGTCATCGTTAACTAAATAGTGAATGTCAGCTACCCAACCCGCCACTAGACAATGACAGATACTTAAAAATTGACACAGGGACTCAAAATCCTGGCGATCGAATTGGTAAGGAAAACTTAGTTCTTCAGTCTCAATTCCAGATTCCCGTAAGGCTTCTACTTCTTCAACAATGGGGAGATTGAGTTCACAATTTCCTCCCAGTTGCTGAATATAGGCTGTTGATTTCCCTAGAGTAAGCAGCTGGTTGCGCATCGCCTTCCACTTCAAAACTCGGGCTTTCAGTGACTCTTCCAGAAAGGTTTGATAATTAAATTTAAAAATTGTTTCATAACTATATTCTTGGGAATATTTACTCCAATAGGCTAAGTGAAAGGCAATTTGACTACCTTCTATTTCTGTCTCTAAAATGATCGTCGGCAAGGATTTGAGAACATCAAATAAAGCTTTGATACTAGCCTCTCCATGAAAATTACTGTTATTCCACAAACCACTTAAAAATGTGGTCGCCTTTAAGGGGGCAGATAATGAATAGTTTTTCTTCAGAAACTCTCGCAAGACTTGAGAAACTCTCTGTTCAATATCGGCTGGGGTAAAGTCTAAGTGAGAAAATACGGGGAATTGTTGCTTGGGTGGAGCAAGGAAAACCCTCAGTGGAGTTAAGCGATCGCCGGCAGAATTTTTCAGGAGTTGTTGCGGTGACAATCTCAGCGGCCACAACTCTGGGTGTTGTTTGATTTCAGATATTGCTAAAGGTTTTCTAGTTTGAAGTGCAACCTGTTTCCGGTTAGCTTTTTCCTCGTTAGCGCTGAGAGAATCTAATACTCGGTTTGCTTGCTGCTTTTGTCGCTCTTTTACTTCTTCTTGAAAGGCCTCTAACCAACTATTAATTCCCGTGTAAACTAAGGTAGTCAACACAGGTTTAGTTACTTTAATGAATAAGCCAAGCCACTGCCTCATAAGTTTGAATTAGTTCGTAGTTAGTAGTTCGTATTAAAACGGTAACATATCACCTCAGGGATGGTTACAAGGTTATCTCAAAGTAAAATTTTGGTTAAGGATTGGTTAAAACAATTGCTCACTAGCAACTTAGTTTTTCCTTTGGCTGGTCGGAACTGTCGATGGATAAATTTTGTTTTTCCATGACTTTTTACGTCTTTTTAACCTTTTTATCCTCCACCTTCGTTTTCTCCCACTCATGTTCGTGGTTCCACCTCCAGAGTACCCATCATGCCTAAATCTTCATGATCCAGAATATGGCAGTGGTAGACTGTCTTGCCGGGAAAGTCTTGAAATCGAACCCGGATGCGTACCGTCTCCCCAACTCGCACCAAAACCGTATCTTTCCATGCCCGAAAGGCTTCTGGTTGGCCGTTGCGGCTGATGATTTGGAAGGGATTGGTATGGAGGTGGAAGGGATGATCCATCACGCCAGTATTGGTAATTTCCCAATCCTCGACAGTGTTGAGCCGCACCTGAGTATCTATCCGTTGGTGGTCAAAGATTTTGCCGTTGATGAGGAAAACCATGCCCATCCCGGGTGCCATGCTGTGGTTGAGGTCGAAACGCCTGATTGTCTTGCTTTCTGGCAGTGCCTCTACCGGGATGAGTTTTTTGGGTAAGGGCAGGGGGCTAACCTGTCCTGAGTAAGTCAGGGTGGCTAGAGTCCTAGTCGCGTCCCAATCCGATTGACCCATCATGCCTTGTCCCATCATGCCTCGTCCCATCATCCCCATACTGCCACGGTTGTAGGGCAAGGAGAGCAAGGGGTATTGGCCTGGTTCCCGTTCTCCCCGCACCAACACTTCCGCCCGTTCTCCTGGAGTCAATAGCAACTCCCTCAGTTCGATGGGTTCAGATAGAGGGATTCCGTCTGTGGCGATGAGGTAGAGGGGATGCTCTGGCAAACTCAGGCGGTAGAAGCGGGAACTGGAAGCGTTGAGCAGGCGCAGGCGCAAAAGTCCCCCCCTGGCAATGGAGAGGGTGGGATTTACCTGGCCGTTGGCAGTAACCAGCGGTCCTTCTCGCCCTAACATTTGTGCCATGTGCCAAGGTGCGGCTATTCTGCCGCTGGCATCGAGGGCAAAGTCTTTGAGGAACAAGAGTTGTTCTTGAGCGGCTTTAATTTCGGGAATTTCGTCCAGTTCGCCCCGAATCAGGAACGGACCCCCTAAACCGCCAAAAACTTGCTCGGCTACCAAGCCATGTCGGTGGGGATGATAGTAGAAAATCCCTCCGGGATGGTTTTTCGGGATGGTGAATTCGTAGGTGAAGCTTTCGCCACTGGGAATGCTCAGGAAGATGTTGTCGGCGTTCCCTGTCGGGGGGACGTGCAAGCCATGATAGTGAAGGTTGGTCGGCTGGGGCAGGTTGTTGGTCAAGCGGATGCGGAAGGTATCCCCCGGTCGTGCTTCCAATGTCGGACCGGGAATTTGCCCATTGTAACTGAACACATAAGCCTGACCACCTGCGAGATTAATCTTCTCATAGCGGGCGTGTAGTTCCACCTCCACCAATCCATCCTTGGGTTTGAGGGAAACAGGGGAGCTAATCTGGCGGGATGGGAATGCTTCTGCCCCGTACTGCCCCAGTAAAATAGCCCCCGCACTACTAGCACTGAGCTTCAAAAATTGTCTGCGGTTCCAAAATTGCATGGGTAGCTGTCCTTAATCCATAATTCTTTAACTCAATGTCACGACGGTCGGTGTCAATCCAAAATTCCTTAATCTAAAATCAAATGAGCTACCAGCAGCAAGGTCTCCCACCGCCACCTGGTCGGTTCCCACCTCGATGTGAACCGCGCCATAAGGGAATGCCGTTACTGTCCCTGAGCTGCCAAACTTTACCGCCGTGGCGGAGTTCAGATACCATCATCACGGAACTCCCGCCCCAGTTGACCAGAGAACCAGTGACCTCAACTTCCTCGTTGGGAGTCACTTGCCAGCCTTGATTTTCCAGGTACCACGACGGGCCGACATGGACGGGAATGGTTCGCTCTCCAGTTTGGACTATTACCTGCATTCCTTGAGCCATACCGCTCATGGGAGTAAAGCTGTTCGTGCTGACAACTTTTCCCCGGATGGTTTCGACGGTATTGGGGTCGTACATGCCGCCGTAGTGATGGCCGTGATGGCCAGGCCCCCAACCCCACATTCCCCCGCGATGGTATCCTGGCCCCATCACTGGCCTTTGATTGGGATAGGGTTGGTTTGTTCCTGACTGTGGTGGCGGGTAAGATTGTTGGGCTTGGGCGAGCACCTGAGTAGCGGCTGTCAAAGCCAGTAAGGTCAAGCTGGCAGCCACCGTTATCGTTAAGGTTCTGTGAGTGAGCTTGGATTTCATTTTCTGTCCTCCTGTTGAGCGATCTACCTAGATACTTTAAAGTACGTTTTTGAGTTTCACGGTTTTTTGCTCCACTAAGTTATTTTGACGGATAAATATGAAATCAGGATGAAATTCAGGGAAATATTAGGGTAAAAAGTGCATTAGGAAAAAGGAGTAGCTTTACTATTTTCTTACCGATTATATCTATACAAAGATTGCGCCTACTGGTATGAATATTACCCAGAGGGATAAAACTAAATTGGTTTAAAGGGGTAGCAGAAGGTGTTATTGTTGATGCTTCTGAAACAGGAGACACTTCCATAATAGGACTGGTATAATATTTGTTTTATTGGCTTGGTATAACATTTGTTTTATTGGCAATGTTATCTTGTCTTGTGGTACTATATGTAGTACCATAGCTTTATGAAAATCGATGAAGCACTCAAAGAACTTGAAATTGAAACAAACGTAAAATTCTCCCGTTTGCTAGCTATTACTGAATATTTCTTCGGCAAGCCAAGAAACAGAGGTACAAGTCATTATCCCTTTAAAGTGCCGTGGCAAGGAGAGCCAAGAATCAATTTACAGAGAGGAAAAGGAGGAAAAGCAAAGCCTTATCAGGTTAAACAAGTAAGAAACGCATTGGTGAAGCTCAGAGAAATGCATGAAGAAGAAGAAAATGGTAATGAGTGATATTGAAGAGTATATTCGCTTTTACTCCTATCTTGTGGAATACTCGTCAGAAGATGACGCCTATCTAGCTAGGTGTATTGAGCTGGGAATTATGGCCCACGGTGACAACCACGAGGAAGCTGTGAAAGAAATTAAGGAAGCAACTCGCGTACATCTGTTAATGTTAGAAGAGGATGGAGATGAAATCCCTGAGCCGTTCAGTACTAGGGATTTTAGTGGCAAGCTCAGTTTAAGAATGACTCCTGAAAAACATAAAGAAATCACGCTTAAAGCTAAATTGCAAGGAGTATCTCTCAATCAATACATCAACAGCCGACTCTAGGCTCAACAGGCAACCTCGTC
>JAAUYA010200828.1_pt1 | contig 18860 bp, 22 predicted proteins | sample 7278161 | NCBI WGS metagenome assembly JAAUYA01 (sample SAMN14350120, study PRJNA611818) | marine sediment metagenome | isolation source: surface marine sediment (3m) | place: French Polynesia: Moorea | collected 2018-08
AGGTGGAGACCACTCAGCTTGACCTTTTTGTTTACCTTGTTTATACCAAGGGCGATTTCTGGGCTCGGACGCATTTTCTATTATAGTTCGCTGGCCGACTCTTTTTCCCTGTTTATTGAACTTATCTTCCCATATTTTACCCTTAGTATCTTTATTTCTGTACCTAACGAAAATGTTGGTGCCATCTTCTGCTACTGCTAGCCTGGCACTAACGTAGCCTCCTTCCTCGTCAGCGAAAAAAACGTTGTTGAGATAGATATTAAATTGGATTTGACGCAAAAAAAATGTTTGGAGTCTCGATGTATTTTTATAACTTATATCTTCTCTAGATATGGTAATGTTATTAATTTCAGACAAAGCCTCTATTTCCTGAACATAGTGAGCAATTATGTATGTTACTTTTTCTTTAATATTGTTAAAAAAATCTTTTTTTCTTTTCTTATTATTGGAATCTATATTATGCAATAAAATCAATGTTGTTATCACAATAGCCAACAACAGAGGTGTTAAACTAAGAGTTAAAAGCTGCCAACGAAACGAGAAAACAACTCTTTTGGGATTATTTGAAGCATAATAAGAATATTTCATAAATTTATTCCTTCTGACTTAAATTGAATTTATAGCGGATATAAGGCCTGTGTCATTTTTCGTCTCTGGCAAGCAAAATGTAAAATGTTAATTCCAAATTCTTGGGCATTACGAATACTTTCCCGGTCTAATTCCAAAGTTTTATCTAATCTCCAAGCTGCGGAAAGCTCACCAATTATGATAATTAGTCCTCCACCGATTGATAATTGTAAAGATTGATGGTTAATTTTGGGCAAGGCAGCAAATAGAAAGGGTTGATTTCGTAAAGGATGATCTCCGCTAAGATCCTCCCAAGGATCTAATGGGGTACCCAACTGTTGCGCAAATTGATAATAAATCAAAGTCATTTTCTCAATTTCCTCTTTCAGCGTATTTTTGGTAGCTTGAAGTTCAGTTTGCAGCGATGGCTTTAACTCAATTAGTGTAGAGGGCTGAGTTGATTCTGTACCCCCATCTTGAGCCGCCATATCTTCTAAGGACTCGAGCCGCGCAATCGCTTGAATAAGTTGAGATTCTAAGGTTCTCAAATCCTCAATTTTGGTGTTTCGAATCGAAATCTCAATCAGGATCGCCCCTCCTCTTTCTAAATAAGTTTTGAGAAGCTCTTCTTGTTCTGAACTTAACTGTTGCGATCGCTGCTGGCTCAGATAGAGTAAATCATAATGGAAAATTGAGTTTTGCTCAAGGGCAGAGTCGAGGGAAATAACCCCGAGCTGTTGCTCTCCAGCCATGGCCGGATAGAGTCCGAGACAAGAGTTTAACAATCGTTGTAAACTATCAGCCTTCTCCGGTTCTTGTTGATAGTCAAGCTCGACCATCGCAATTTTTACCAAAGATTGAGGAGCACTCCTAGCCTGAGGACGATAACGCAAGTCTAAGCAATTAGGGGAAGGGAAAAACACATTTCGAGGCGCTTGTAAGACCGTTTCACCCGGTTGGAGCCGAATCCGACAGAGTTCTATTTCTTCGGCAGTAGGAGGTTGATTTTTTTCATCCACACGAAAAGTTTCTACTGCCTCGTAATTATTACCATCATGTAATTGTTCAGGATCCACATAACTAATCACTAAATAGATAGTAAGGGGAAGATTATTACTAGCTTGGGAGACAATCTGAAACTCTATGGGTTGAGGCACGATAATCACGTTCCCATGACAGTCGATCCCCAGTCCTGGCTGTATTTGTAGCCAACGGCGATCGCGGTATTGAGGAGCAATACCTTCGGGAGCATCAATCAAACAAACCCCTAAACCGTAGACAATACCTGGTTGATGCAAAGATTGATAATAAATATTTTGGCGTTGTCGATGGTACTGATGAGCTAAATTCCAGCGTTCAACAGTGATATCTAATCCATCGCTGACTCGAAGACGGGTTAGCGATTTAGGGGGAGGAAACGACCGAGGATGATTCATAAAAAAACTTAATTAACAACTAGTTCATAAGTACAAAAAGCTGGTTTTTCCTGTTCAATAATTTGACGAACTAAGACTTCATCAACGATCAGAGGGGGAATAATTGTTAATGTAACCTTAAAATGATGAGATTGTCCGCCCCCAATCAAAGCCTGAGCACCAAGAGAGGTTTTATTGATGGTAAATCGTCCGCCAAAGGGTTCTTCAATCCTAATATGTTTTTCTGTTTCGGGTAAATTTTCATCTAGGGGTAGTCCCGTAATTAGATGAAGATATAACCGTAACCCATAACGGGTACCTCGCGAGCGATACAATTCTATAGCTTGACGCACTAGATAACGCTGCTGTTGCAAACTGAGGGAGGGAGTCAATCGCCAACCCAGCCAATGAGCTAAAAAAGGCAAAAACTGCTCACTAGTGAGCATAGGATCGAAATAAGCCCATAAGCTATTTAAGATATTAACATCCGGCTCGAAGGTTTGCTCAAAGATACTGAGTAAACGCCCAATAAAGTCTATATTTCGGTAAATTTCTGGCAAAAAAGTTGAATATAGACTATGAGGACGAATATAAACCTTAAATCGTTCTGTTTTTGTCTCACTAATTGACGAGGGCAGAAGCTGAGAAACAACCCGCACCTGTCCCACAAAATCGAGTTGAAGACCTTTGTTCGAGGGTAACGGTAACGGTGCCTGAGATTCAAAAAAATCGGCTTTAATTTGCCAACGGATGCTTAAAGCAAGTTTTTCATCAGGTAGCAGATAGGTTTGAGCCGGATTATCTCGCAAAAGTAAGAAAAGGAATAGATACGGGTGAGCTTGCGCCAAGTAGAAAAGATAGACCGTTCGGAGTTGACCGTCTATTCTAACGAGCTGATACCATTGACTGGGGAAATTTCCCTCTATTTTCACATCGAGCAGCATCACTTGGGAAGTGAGGTTTTCTAATTGGATCAGTAATTCAGCTACTTCTCCCGGATAGAGAACTAATGTAGTCGGAGTTGGAAGAGATTCCGGAGATTCTGCCGACAGCAAATCGGTGGAGAGGTCAAGCTCTTCCCGCCTGAGCAAAGGTTGTGGATAAGTATCAGGAAGATTTAAAGGGGTCAGTTGAAGCCGCAAATTGGCGCGATCGTTGTTTGTGGTCATCAGAGTCATATTTTCTTGATAATCTCTGGTTAGGCTGAGGCTGTAACGGGAATCTTCTGTGTATCTTATCAGAAAACTCCGCCTACATTCTGATATCCTCCCATCGCCTCTATTTATTAGGAGTTAAGTTTTGTAAAAACTGCTTGAGACTAACTTTAATCTGCGCTAATCTAAAATAGAGCATAAAGCTATTATAGGCATAGTAAAGTTAAGAATTGGATTGAGTAGGCAGATAAGTTTTGATATTTTTCTCAGTCTCAATTAAAGGAGAATAGATCATGGCATTGGATTATTTTGCGCCTGGGGTCTATGTAGAAGAAGTAGACCGTGGCAGTCGCCCCATTGAAGGGGTGCCTCTTAACGTCGCAGGATTTATTGGTTTTACTGAAGATGTTCGTGGCGATGCGGAACTCTTTAAGCCAATGATGATTACTAACTGGAGTCAGTACCTAGAATCTTTTGCCAAAGAAGGTTCGGACGGATATACAGATTTTGATGCTTATCTCCCGTTTGCCATTCAAGGTTGGTTTTTGAATGGAGGAGGACGTTGTTGGGTCATTAGTATTGGCACAAAATTACCGGGAACTCCAGCTCCATCAGAGGAAGAAACCGCGACAAAACTGCTCAATTCAGGACGTAAACCATCCTTAAGCTTCAATTTAAAACTACCCGAAGCCGCCGAAGGGGAAACCCTGGCTTTACCCGCCTCTACGGGCAGAATTACTGTGATAATTGAGGATTCTCCTCCCAAACCCTTACCAGATGACGCTCCCGAAGATGCAGAACCGCCTTTAGACACAGGAGAATTTTTTAAGCTGACGGTGCAACGTGGGTCCGAAAAGTTACAGACCTACGAAAACCTGACTATGGATGCCGAAGCAGAATCGGCAGTAGCTGATTATGTAGTAACGGCTCTAGCAGATTCGGAATATATTACCGTTACAGATATATCGACCAGTGGAACTGCGCTATCTCGCCGTCCTGCTAATGGGAGTTTTGAAGTAGCACCTCCCCCTTATATCTCTCCACCCACCCACTTAAACCGGGATATAACCGGCAATCGGAATGAGCGGGAAGGGATGCAAGGGATATTTGAAGTGGACGAAGTGGCGATAATCGCCTTTCCTGATTTAATGAAAGCCTTTGAAGTGGGATTACTCAACCTCGACCAGGTTCATGGGGTCATGGAAATGATGCTCAGTTTATGTGAAAACTCCTTCCCTGGACCTCCCTATCGGATGGCGGTAATCGATCCGCCTCCGGTTAAACCCAGTAAAAGCCGGGATGCGGTTTTGCCGGAACAACAAAAACCCCAAGATGTCTTCCAATGGTTGAAAGACTTTAACCGCCGCTCGATGTTTGGCGCCCTCTACTATCCTTGGATTAAAGTCGCTAATCCACGCAATCAAGGTCTGCCGATTTATGTTCCTCCTTGCGGTCACATGATGGGAATTTGGTGTCGCACTGACCAAAATCGCGGCGTTTTCAAGGCTCCAGCTAATGATGTGCCCCGGGGGGTATTAGGTTTAGCCTATGAAACGAATATGAGGGAACAAGAATTACTTAACCCCGTGGGAATTAACTGTATTCGTAACTTTGCCAGCTATAACCGAGGCTTTTTAGTCTGGGGGGCCCGCACTTTGGTAGACCCCACTGATATTCAATGGCGTTATATCAGTGTTCGCCGTTTGATGAGTTATATTGAGAAAGCGATTGAAATCGGTACCCAGTGGGTGGTATTTGAACCCAACGACCAGGATTTGTGGGGACGAGTTACGCGGGTTGTCAGTAATTTCTTAGAAGGACTGTGGCGAGAAGGCGCCTTATTTGGAGCCTCCCCAGCTGAAGCCTTTTTCGTTAAATGTGATAGCAGTATTAACACCCATGAGACCATTATGAAGGGCCGTCTCTATATCGAAGTGGGCGTTTCTCCGGTTCGACCGGCGGAATTTGTCATCTTCCGGATTAGCCAGTGGGCACCGAATCAATAATTAGCGGTTGGTAAAAGGAGGGTAAAGTAATGGCAGAATTAACAAAACCCATTGCTCCCAGTAGTTTTTACGTAGAAATTACGGGGGTAGTTGATGGCGAAAAGTCCGTTTTCAAAAGTGTTACCATTCCCCCATATCAGCCCAAAGTACAAGGAGGACAACAGCCGGTCGGCTGTACCAAAGGAGGCAAAACCATCTGGCAGGTAAACGCAGCCGGATTTGAACAACTGTTTTCCTTTGATTGTATTTGTATTGCCAGTGGCGATGATGGGAGTACCAGCAAAGCCATGTATGAATGGTTTGAAAAATGTCTTCCTACTTCTAATGGCGGTCAAGGAAAATGGGCAGACAATAAGAAAGGAGGCAGTATTACTGCCTATGATACTGACGGTGAAGAAGTAGCTAAATGGGAATTTGCGGAAGCTTGGCCTTCTAAGTATAAATGTGCCGACCTTGACGTCACCGCAGATGCTTTGATTGAGGAAACTTACACCATTACCTGTGAAAAATTCAACCGGACTCAATAGGATAGGAGGAGATGCTAAATGGCAGATATTCAATATCTGACGAATTCAAAATTCTACTTTGAAATCGACGGAGTTACCGGACTAGTTCTCAAGTCGGTAACCGGCCCGGAAATCGAGATGGAAGTCGCCGGAGGTGATACCGCCATTGGTGTCACCAAAGATGCGAAAACGCAAACTCAAGCCACCATTGGCGGAGTCAAATATAACAGTACCATTACCCTCACCTACGTGGCAGGGAACGAAAGCGATCAAAAGAAACTCAGCGACTGGTACAACGACTGTTACCCCGACACCTATTCGGGAGGCGAATCAAAAGCGATGGAAAGCCGCAAAACCGGTTCCCTATCTATCTTTAATCCTGATGGGAAAGAGGCGATGCGTTTTGACTTCACCGACTTATTTCCGGGGACAAAACAACAAGTCCAGACTCTTTCGGTAGAACAAGGAGGACAATTAGCCGAAGATACCATAGAACTCTATTTTACTCAGGTAGTTCGGAAGAAATAGTCAAGCGCCGGAGTTCAGATGCCAGATTATCCAGAGATTTTAACGGTTGCGCGCTTTTATGTCGAACTCAAACTCGATGGAAGTGATGACCGAGTTGATGCTGTTTTCATGGAATGTGGCGGTTTAGAAGTCACTCAAGCGGTGACTTCGATTGTGGAAGTCACTCCCCAGAAATGGGGCAAACAGGGAAAGACAAGAGGGCGGCTAATCCGCCGGAAAATCCCTGGTAATATTAGTTACACCGACATTACCCTCCGTCGTGGGCTGACGATTTCTAGCGTGATGTGGGATTGGTTAGAATCAGTTAAAGAGGGACATTGGGACGAGCAACAGAGGGATGGTTCTCTGATTATTTACAACCAAAATAGCGATGAAAAATCCCGCTTTCAATTTGCCCGCGCTTGGCCTAACCATTACAAAATTTCTGATTTTCAGGTATCGGGAAATGCTCATGCGATCGAAACGGTTGAGTTAACAGTGGAAGAGTTAAAAAGGGTAGCAATTAGTTCATGATTCAAACGGAATTTGAGTTTACTTTGCCCAAAGGTTATGTAGATGGACATGGCAACGTGCATAAAACCGGAATCATGCGTCTGGCTTATGCCATTGACGAAGTGATTCCCTTACAAGATCCGAGGGTAAAGATGAATCCTGCTTATGCGACGATTATAATCCTCTCGCGGGTGATCGTCAAACTCGGGGCAGTGGATAATATTTCGCCGGCGGTGATTGAGCGTCTATTTGCTTGTGATTTAAACTATTTACATGGCTTTTATCGTCAGATTAATGAGATAATGGAACCCGAGCAAGTTTCGTCTCTACCTTTGTCCCCGAATTCTTCTTTGATATCTTCTCCTGAAGAAACACAAACTGTATCTAAGGAAATTTTACCAACAAAAAATAATCAACTTAGATCATGAGAGAATTTAGTTTTATTTTACCGAAAGGTTGGCTCGATGCGGGGCGCAAATTACACCGAAAAGGAAAAATGCGCCCAACCACCGGAAAAGATGAAATGGAAGTGCAAGGTCATCCCCTAGTGGTGGAAAATCCCGACTATGGGGTATTTATGATGTTATCACGAGTTATTTGTCAATTCGGGGATTTAACCGCCGTTACTTCACAACAATTGGAAACTTTATTCCTAAAAGATTTTGATTATTTGCTGGATTTTTATGAAGAAATTAATCAACTAGAGGGGGGAATTTTTTTTCTGAGGGAGACATTATCTACCCCTTAGACATGCTTCATCAAGAGGTGGCTTTTCTGGCTTTTCATTTTCATTGGTCTTTAGATGATATTTTAAATTTAGAGCATCAACAAAGACGCAGATGGGTGACGGAAATAGAAAAACTTAAACAAAGATTGTAACTAGATTAAAACTTAATTAAGTGAACAATGCTCTTACCCTGCCATGATGGAGAGTTAACAATATTTCATAATGAGAAGAATTTCCTATATACCGATCGCCATTTTTCTAACCATATTCATCTGGAGTATCTTTTTCGGTTTATCAGCTTCACATACTCAGGCAGCAAAAGAAGAGGCTTGGCACCGATTACGAGAAACTGGAGAATGTTCCACCTGTAACTTGATTCAAGGAGATTTTAGGGGCTGGGATCTCCGAGAATCCAACCTCAGTGGCGCAAATTTAGAACAGGCAAATCTTTCCGAAGCACAACTAAACAGAGCCAATTTATTTCGTGCTAATTTAGTTAAAGCTCGTCTTAATGAAACCAAACTGCAACAGGCTAATTTATCAGGGGCTAATTTGTCTTTGGCGGAATTGAATCAGGCTAACTTACAACAAGGAAAATTAGAGAGGACAAATTTTACTGGCGCTAGTCTCCAGGTAGCAGATTTACAGCAAGGCAATTTAGTCAATGCTTCTTTGAAGGGTGCAAATTGTCGTCAGGCGAATTTTATGTGGGCAAATCTGCGGGGGGCAGATCTGACTGATACGAATTTAGAAGAGGCAATTCTGAGCTATACAGATTTAAGGGAGACCAAAATCGGAGAAAATACTAAAATTGACCCAAAATGGCGCACCCTACAAGAATTTGTAACTAACCAAACAGAGAAAGATTTTACCAAGGCTGACTTCAGCCAAGCAAACATTCAAGGAATTACCAAAGATAACAGGGATTTAACAGGGGTAAATCTAGAGCAAGCTTACTTATTTATTGTTAATCTTCAGCGAGCTAATTTATCTAAGAGTAATTTAACTAAAGCTCAACTAATTTATACTGATTTAACCGCAGCCAATTTAAACGGGGCTAATCTTACTGAGGCGGATTTGAGTAGAGCAAATCTTACCGAAACTGATTTGAGCTTGGCTAATCTCACAGCCACAAAAATTCCTCTTAAAACACTCAGTAATAAATGGCATAAGGTCTGGAAAATTCTCAATCAACAACTGCAACAAGAAGATATTTTATCAGGGCAAGATTTTACAAATGCCTACTTAAAAGGCGTTAATTTATATCTTAAAAAACTTCAATACAGTGATTTTTCGGGAGCAGATTTAGAAGCAGCTAATCTCAAACAAGCTAACTTATTTAGTGCCAATTTAAGCAAAGCTAATCTAAAAAATACTAATCTAGAAAATGTTTATTTAGCTGATGGAGATCTCAGTGGTGCAAATGTAATGGGGGCAAATTTAAGTTTAGCCAATTTAACCGGGGTAAAAATAACAGGAACTAATCTCGAGCTTGCCAACCTCTGTGGTGCAATTATGCCTGATGGAACTAAACATTCTTGTAATTGATGGCTATTACAGCATCTTGTTAGAAACAGTACATTAAATTATATATAGGAGTCTAGAAAATGGCTAACCTAGTAGTAATGGGAGCAATGCTAAAATGTCCCTTTGGAATCGCACCAAGTTCTCTAATAGTTATTCCCAAAGGACCGCCAATCATAACAGCGGGAAGGCCAACAGCAACGATAATGGATTACGCTCCTATAGTCAATATTCCCCCCTTTGGGATGTGTAGTTCTTTGGCAAACCCAACAGTTGCTGCCGCAACTACCGCAGCTTTAGGAGTATTAACTCCTATGCCTTGCGTTCCAGTTATTCCAGCTCCTTGGATACCCGGCACACCAACCGTCTTAATTAACAATTTTCCCGCTCTCAATAACAATTGTAAGTGTTTTTGTACTTGGGGTGGCGTTATCCAAATTACTTCTCCCGGGCAATTCACCGTATCAGTACCTTGAAAAATACACATTCTTGTAATTAAGGCAAACGACAGAAAGAAAAGCAAAAGCGTTGATAATTAATTTAACTTCACTATTGCACCTTTAATATTAACATTTGGTTGTCCCGAAATATCAATCATTCCGCCTTGAATTTTTACAGAAACTTGTCCCGAAATATCAATCATTGTACCTTTAATTTTAACATTTCTTGTAGCTGAAATGTCGATATTTCCAGTGGCAGTTACTTCAACATTTCCCGTAGTGCTATTCATCGTAATTTTACCTTTTCCCCCTTTTGTTTTTATTTCGATTTTTTGTCCCCCATCATTAAGATTAATAAGATGACCTTCTTGAGTTTTAATTTCAATTTCTTTACTTCGATCGTCTAACTTCACTAAATGACCATTTTTTGTTTGTATTTCGATCTTTTCTTCACTGTCATTAAGATGCACTTTATGTTTATAAACTGTATCAAGATAAACTCCTTTCTTGTCTGAACCTTGATCTTCTTCAACAAATTGAAGAGTATGTCCGGTTCTAGTTTTAAAAGTGCGTAGTCTTATTTTCCCATCGACTACAGTATCGTCAACCTTTGTTGGCGGTGCATCTTTCCCATTCCAGACTCCGCCTATTACATAGGGACGATGAATATCTCCATGTTCAAATACGACCAAAACTTCATCATCAACTTCTGGTAAACAGTAAAAACCTCGATCGCTACCGGCACCAATTCCCACCACTCTCGCCCAATAACTCTCATGTTCTTCGGTTAAGGTGGGAAATTTAACCCTAACTCGTCCCCATCCTAAGGGATCTTTGTTATTAGACACAATTCCTACTAAAACTTTCTGTCCTGATGGGGGACTACTAGAAGACGCTAACAAGGATAAATTTTCTTCTCCTCTGATTCCATTTACCGTAAATTCAGTGGTATAGTCTCCGGCAGAAAACTGATGACGGGTTTGGGTGACGTAATATTGACCACTATATTTACCCATATCTGCGATTTTAATCAGCTTACCCGCACAAATTTGCGGATTTCCGGCGGTAGTTGCCTCTGCTTGCACGAAATCTCTAGCTATCTCATCAAAAACAGCTTGAGCAATTTTTTCTCCTTGATCTTGACTGAAAATTGACTGGTTAACCACTAACATTGTCGGAGCCTTGGGTTGACCCTGAAAAGCACTACTTGTCTTTTGGCCGCTGCCATACTCGGTTTGGGTAATTACTTGAGCAGAACTCTTGTTTTTTTGGGCAACTAAAGCTTGTTTTTGTTTATAGTCCCAACCTCTTACTTCTACTGTTCCCACCTGTTCAGAGCTAGTAACACGCACTTGAAAATCCAGTAATTCTTTTAACCATCGTATTTCGAGAGTATCATCGGCTTTAGGTTTACGAAAATTGAGTTTTCCGCTTTGGACAAAGAGTTCAAATCCGTTGCGAGCCGCTAGGTCGCGCAAAAACTCCATATTAGTTTTATTTTCTTGGAAAACATAGCCATTTTTATCACTAATATCACCATAGCCATAGGGTCCGCCACTATCATCGATTGTACCCTTGGTAATACCCACTTCTCCTACAATTTTTCTCACAATATCGCTATCACTCATATTTTGGAAAGAGCGATTATATCTACCTCGATAGAGGCGATGAGAAACATCATAACCTCGAATAATTATAGGTGCTTGAGCTCTAGCATTAAAATGAGCTTCAATACTAGTAATTTCCCCCTTAATCACAGTTTCTTCTTGGGCTTCAGCAAATGATGGATCTTGAGTGGTACTGGAAATGAAACCTATTTCTACTGCTATTCCCACTTCAAACAAATCTTCATGTTGCCAGGGGAGATCAGCTATTCGTCCGGGGAAATAATCATTATTAATAACTAACATAAACATGGCAGGTAAAGACAGACTGTCTTCTACCAAAATTTCTTGAATATCCTGCATTAATTCGGCCGGTGCTTCTTGTCCATTTATTTTTAACTTGGGTTCGGCTAGATAAGAAATATTAGTCATAGATCAGTAGTATTGCTGAATATAATCCGATTTTATGGTATTTACCATTCAGCAGGCCAGCGCGTATCTCCACTCCGATTAACTAAAGAAGCGCCGCTGCCTTTCACGTGGCTTCATCGACTTTTTTAAGGGTTAAATCTACCACTGCTCGCCATAGTAGAGTGGAATTTTAGTGCCAAATGCGATCGCTTTTTTCAATTATCAATTATCAATGAACAATTACCAGAAAGAGCGATCGCACTGCTTTCACCAATGTAACCTTTTAACCTTTATTATAGAATCAGATGGAGGTTATCATGTTTTTATTCCTTGAGAGAATTGTTTTCCCGCCTTAGAACGGAGCCATCGCCGGAACGCTACCCAAATAACCCCTATTTGCTTTTCTGTCTAGCCTACCCTCTTTTTGCAACTCGCGGCTGATGCCTTTGAGCAAATCGCCCTCGTAGATTTTTGGCGGTGTCCTCTCAACTACCTTAATACAAGCGTAGTGCAGAACGTTAATAATGCCGCCACCAGTCAGCTCGTGCTCATTCGCCAACTTTTCGAAATCCACCTCCTCGTCAACATCGAATGGCTTATTCAGGAAATTATCCTGCCACAATTGCAAACGTTGCTCGGCATTGGGCATGGGAAATCGAATCATGGACTGGAACCGGCGCGCAAATGCTTCGTCTAAATGAGAGCGCAAATTGGTTGCCAGAATTGCTAGACCAGAATAGTCTTCTATCCGCTGCAATAGGTATGAGACTTCTTGGTTGGCGGCACGGTCGTTGGAATTTTGGGTCTCAACACGTTTTCCAAACAGCGAGTCTGCCTCATCAAAAAACAGGATCCAATCTTGATGTTGAGCCCGATCGAAGAGTCTGGCCAGATTCTTTTCGGTTTCCCCGATGTACTTGGAAATAACTTTAGAAAGATCGATCCGAAAAACAGGTAAACCAGACTTTTTCCCCAGCAAGCAAGCGGTCATCGTTTTTCCAGTTCCGGGCGGACCATAAAAAAGGCTGCGAAAACCCGGCTTGATACGCTGCTTCAATTGCCATTTGTCCATCAGTACATCCTTGTTTTGAACCCAGGTGAGGATATCGTCAATCTCTTGTCGTGTGGCCGGATTGAGCACGAGATTGTCCCATTCCAACTCGGTTGTGATGGGCTGGGCGGGAAACACTGAACTAAAGGGCGGAGTATAGGATTGTCCTGTTATAATTCGCTCGCGATACTCAGGACTCAGATAGAGCGCCGCAGATAGTTGTGGCTCGTTGACGTGTTGATGTTCGAGGTATAGGATTCCCTGTGCGAATAAGACGCGATCGCTCTGGAACATGCTATCGTAACGCAGTCGGGCAGAGAGGTTGTCATCGGCCAATAAAAACATTGCTGTCTCACAAGTTGGCAAAAAGCCACCGTGAGAATTGCCGAGCAGCCCGCCAAATTCAGTAAATCCCCGCTCGAGGGATTCATTAGGAATAAAAAACGGATCGAGTAGATTGGGTTTGAGATGGGGAATCAAGCAGAGAATAAGTACCAGTCGTTCGGCAGGCTGCAGGTTGAATTTATGCACAAGTTCGGCGTAGGGCACATCCGTCTGCGGCAATTCCGGCGGCGGAATTAAGGCGAACAAATCTCTTTCCGCTTCTTTTCCATCGGCACGAAGCTGAAACCGATGTTCCAAAATCTGGCTGAACCAGGTAATTTCGCGATCGATGCAGTCTGCGTTTTTATCGAGTTGAGTTGGGTTCATGAGGAATGAGGAATAAGTAATGAGTAACGAGTAAAAAGTAGCGAGTATACTGTGAACTGAGGATAAAAGGGATCTGTCGTTAATATAGTTAAGGTTTTTTGGATGTTTTGAGCAATATTTGGTTGTTTTTTGACAATTTTACGAGCCTCTCGAACAAATGCACTCGAACGTAATAAGACAAAAGTCACGAAAGAATTTTCTCCATCAGTTGCTCAGGGGTGACGGGTTGACATTTTCCTTGAGCAAATTCAAGTTGTGCTTCTTTAACATCTCTCACTCGTTCGGCTCTGCGCTTATCTCGAAGGCGATTTTGTAAAATACGAATGAGGTTTTCTTGATCTTCTAAGGGAAGTTCGTCTGCTCTTTCTAAAATTTCGGCAAAGTTTGTTTGTGTCATAGTTTTTGCGATTTTATCCTTTTATATTTAGATTTTAAACATATATGGGGTAATTTGTTGGGTTTCGTTCCTGACCCAGAAGCGCGAAATATTTCTTAACAATATCAGAGCGATCGCTCTGTCCCCTGTCGCCGTTGATGGGGGCGTTATTCCTGAAGCCATTGAATGACTGGATGGCTCCCCTCCTGGGAGCAGGGCTGTTTGGTAAATATTTTGGAGGATTTGGGTGAGGCTTTATTGGATTTTGATTCTCTTGATGATTTGATTGATTGGCTAAATAATCATTGAATTTCCCTCGATATTGAGCCTATAGCGATCGCAGTTTGTAGATGCTACGCGATCGCGCAGTGATCTGCCTTCGGCAGCACGCACGACAAACTTGCTCAATTGAACTATCATAATATTAAAGAATATTGAGTAAAAAGCTAAATATATATGGAAAGCACAGATATCAAGTATGTATCAGATGAAAAAGGACAAATTGTTGAAGTTGTTGTCCCTATTGATTTATGGCGTGATATTGAATCTGAAAGGGAAACTGCTTATTTGTTAAAAAGTCCAACTATGAAACACCGTCTTTTAGATGCTAAAAATCGCCAAGATGGAATCTCATTAGAGGAAGCCTGTGAAAAACTTGGAATTTGACTCTGCCGCATTTGAAGATTTAGCTTGGTGGGTTAAGCATGATCGTAAACTTGCACTAAAAATTATTCGACATCTTCCGATGATACCAAACGCGATCGCGTAATCCATTGAAATATTATGGGGTGGGTGGTGCGTTCCCCATATAGGGTTAATCTCAAAATGAAGATTGTCTCCAGGAACTCACCCTACTCCGCTTCGTACCCTACCATCTGCGATCGCTCTTGAAAAAGAAATATTACTCTGTCAACAATAGAAGGAGTGTAATTACAATTTCATTTATTCATGCAACAGGCAACTGTAGGGGCGCTTCGCTTGCGCCCAAAAAGGTGTAGCTTTTACCCCACCCAATCATAACAGCGCGATGCGAAGCTGCGGAAGGCGATTAAGGCGGTGAATGAGGTGATGGCGGAGTTGCTGGTGGAGAAGCACCCGGATAAGACGTTTATCGGCAGGATTGCGCGGGGGTTTGATTTCCTCGGTTATTGGTTTTCACCGTCGGGGTTGGGGGTGGCACGGAAAACGGTGGAACGGATGTTGGATAAGGTGTCTCGGCTTTATGAGCAAGGTGCGGATGATTTTCGCCTTGAGGCATACCTAAAACGCTGGTGGCAATGGGTGAAAAGTGGGGTGGCGAGTCGTTGCCATGTCGTTGGGGATGTTGGGTTGCGCTATGGGCTGTGTTCATTGCCATTTCAGCTGGATGTTGGGGACGCTTAACCCAACCTACAAGAGCGGCGATCGCCCTATAAATTACGGTGCGGGCATTTTTTGGCGCTCGCATTTAGAGCCCATAACCATTAATGCTGTGGGTTGGATTTTATTCACCCACGCAACAAGAGCGATTAAACCATTAACAAAGTTGCTAATTCTGGATCTTAAGGGAAAAACCCATCGATACTGGCTAATTTTGCTTTCGCTTGAGTTAACATCTACAAAAGTAGAATAAGATGATTAATAATGGTGGAGATGTATTACATTTCATGCTTCCTACTCTACAAGGTCGGCGATCGCTTTGATTGAGAATGGTTTAGTAGGGGCGCTCGCACTGACGATTGCGGCTCTCCGGGATCCGATCGCCTTTCAAAGTTTTTGTGGTATGAGACGATAACCCATTGCTTGTAAAATAGCCATGATATTATCTAAACGGGGATTACCTTTTTCTGATAATGCTTTTTGTAAACCTTGACGAGTCATTCCTATCTCTTTGGATATTTTTGATATACCTTTAACACGAGCAATAATTCGCAATTGAGAAAGTAAGATTGCACTATCTCCATCCTTGGCATATTCTGCAAAACTTTCTCTTAAAAAATCATCTATTTCCTCTGGATGATTTCTCAAATATTCTTCCGTTACTTCTTCTAATGTTCTATATTTACTCATGACTTAAATATTCCTGCCAATATGCTTTTGCTATTTCTATATCTTTTTTCTGGGTTGATTTGTCACCTCCACAAAGCAAGACCACAATAGTTTCTCCATCTTCTCCAAAATATACGGGCGTATCCAGAACCAAATTTGAGGCGTAGCTCAAAAATACCTTCTTTTAGAGATTTATAATCACCGTAATTTCCGCTTTGCATTCTAAATATACGTTGCAATATACGACGTCGTATTAACTGCTCGGATAAGCTCTATTCTATCCTCCCCTGCTCCCCGGCTTCCCCTGCTTGTCTAAACCGACAACTTTTCTTAACCGAGCAGTATTGGCTTGCTTCGGAGATTAGTTAGTACACGCGAGCGCACAAAAAGCCATCCCTCTACAAGAGCGGCGCTCGCGCTTGTGTGTTGGTGTCAATACGGCGATCGCCCCTGGCAAGCTGATGGTTCATATCATTGGGGCGATCGCCAATTTCGAGCGAGCCTGGATTTGCTCGCACACACGTCGGGCTGGGTAGGGGGCAGAGCGATCGCCAATGAAATGGAACAGGACTATCATCGACGATGGTGTAAATCCCTGTTCTTGGATAACTGCTTCAACAGTTGCTGCAGCAGCATCCTCAACGTGGATAAAAGAATAGGTTCGTTGATCATCACTCTTCTATGGGAAATTGTCGTTGGCACCCAGCATCGGCGATCGCGCCATCGTAGGCATAGAAGGTGTTGGCCCCATACAGGTGTTCATGACAATTAGGCTAAAAAATCGTTTTTACCCCGTTGGATTCTTATTTCACCGTCATTTTAGTAAACCATAGCTTCCAAATCCTACGGGGTGAATGTTTTTTAGCTATTGTTATCGATCTTCATCTATAAAAACGACAAGCGCAATATACGCTTTTTGTTTTTTATTGTGTTGTTTTTTGTGCTGTAATCCAATCTTAGTCAGGTAATGGAAGAGGCTGGTAAGGAGTTTTTAAAGTTAGTACCAGTTCAAGCATCAGCTAGTATTGGGGATACTTGGGCTGATAAAACTTAATCTTGAGATAATTGATTTAAAAAAGATTGAGGATTAAAGATTAGAGTTTGATGAAAATGTTTAAGATTTAATAAATGCTTATCTAAAGATACCAAATAATCAGCCGACGCCTCATAACAAGCCGAGAGAAATATATTATCTTTTGGATCTATTTTATCTAAGAAATTAGTTTGATAAGCACCCTCAGATAGTAGAGCTAATCTCTTAATCAATTTAACTAACTTTTTCACCGATTCTCGACTAACTTTTTTTCTCAATAAAACTGTTACCAATTCTTCTAATAATTGAGGAATCATAACTATAATAAAATCTCCTCTTTGCCAAAGACTAAGAATTTTACTAGGAGAAGTATCAGGATTAGAGCTTAGATAGGCTGAAATAAATACAGAAGTATCTAAAACAACTTTTGGCTTAATCGACATTACTTAAACCTTATTGCTAACTTCACATTCTCTCATAATTTGCTGTCTCAATTTTTCAAACTCAGTAATAGTTTCTTCAGCCGTCATAGTTGGTTCATTTTCTAACTCATTTTCAGCTTCATTAATTAACTCTCTCGCAGTCTTTAACTCAGTTTCAGTGGGTAAGGGATAAGTTTCGTAACTTTCTTGATAACTTGATACTGTCATTTTCTATTTACCTCATGGATTAACCTAACTCAATCTTATCTTAAAAATCAGCCTCTACTTTTGTAAAACAAAAACAAGTCGTGATAAGAGGGGCTGACAGTGATGGTAGAATGTCAACCCAATCTACAAGAGCGGCGGGAGCGAAGCGCTGCTGCAAGCAGATCGCACTACAAGGCGAGCGATCGCACTCAGTTATTCTGGCAGATAAATCTTCATATCAGCTAGGTGTTCTATAATCCCTATATACGAATCGATTAATCCTTTTCGTTGGGCACCCTTCAGAAGATCAGTGGTGTAGAATAGCATGAGTCCCATCTCCTTGGCTTCATTCCTAGCTTTTCTATCGTCCATGATCAGAGCGTTTGCTTGTACCTCAAGAGCAAGATGCAACACTCCCTTCTCACCAGCATCTAAACGTCGGTTGAATTTATACTCAATCGTCGGCTCTTTCACTAGAATCACCTCTTCTTCTATTGCTTGTAGAATAGATTCTCGCTGCAATTGATCTATTGAGCCAACAACTGCTTTTTTAAGTCTTGCATTTCTATGTCGTTATTATATCTCTCCACGTTTTCATACGCTTTCTTTTCGTTTTCAGCCTCACTAATCAAATCATCGAGAATTTTCTTCTTTACTCTACCTAGAGGATTCCAAGTCCACACATTTTTCCTTTCTTTTGACAGCCAATATATTTTTTGTTCAAAATATTTTTTGGGATTACCTTCTTTTCCGCCATCATATTTAGTCTTGAACGCAGCATAGTTGTTTGACTGAATGGTATATTTACTATCCCATCCTTCCTTACCAAGAACACCAAGGCCTGTTGCAAGAGCTGTGCCACCTAATACTGCGTATCTCTTAGCCTCCGTTTTTTCATCCTCCGTTTTTGCTATTAAATTTGAGTAGTAAGCGTGAGAAAGCATTAATCCTCCTCCAACAGCCGTTGCTGCGCCTCCTATTATCCCCCATCCCGACAATTGCCTTCTTCTGAGTTTCTTGCTTTTTGCTCACCTTGAATTAACTTTTTCGGTGTTATATTGTTCGTTCGATTATCTACAAAGCCCTTCTTTCCTATATTTCTTTTCTGAACAACCGAATTAGCAACCGCCCTACTTTTATTTGCTTTTGGCTTCTCTACTTGTTCATACATATCTCAATCTTTTTTAGTTTTTCAATAGTGGTTGTTATAGGCTTTCTTCAGTTGCCTATAACAATGCCATTATACCCCACTATTCCGTTTACCACGTTGGACGGATGTCCTACGTGGTTTATTTACACTGTGTCATTACTCAAAGGTGCACATATACCCCCGATTTGGCGGTATATGTGCACCTCTTCAAACATCCATATCATCCAGGGGCGACTTTAGATTCTCAAATCCCTTTGACGTCACATGAGTGTATATTTCTGTCGTTTTCGAGCTTTACCCCGTAGGATTTTTTGCCAGAAACTGTTTCAGTCGGTTTTTTAGATAAATCTTGCCATTACCAGATTTTAGATATTTTTCTCTTCTTGTTGCATCTTGTTGATCGAGACAGGCTTCATAAGTACCTGGACAGATTTATTTACACAAAGGTTTTACGCTCTAACTGGCTTACAGCCATTTTTTTATACAATTAATTTTGTCCACCTACTTA
>JAAUYA010431612.1_pt1 | contig 18701 bp, 16 predicted proteins | sample 7278161 | NCBI WGS metagenome assembly JAAUYA01 (sample SAMN14350120, study PRJNA611818) | marine sediment metagenome | isolation source: surface marine sediment (3m) | place: French Polynesia: Moorea | collected 2018-08
CTTAAATAGCTATTTTCCTCAAGGTATTGTTGCTATAAAATCAGAGAGAAATGTTAATTATAGTGAACTTCAAAAATTACTAATTGAACAAAAATATCAAGCTGCTGATAGTTTAACAAGAAAAAAATTATGTGAATTGGCAGGAGAAGCGGCAATTAAGAGAAAATGGGTTTATTTTACAGAAGTAGAAAAATTTCCAGCAACTGATTTAGAAGTTATAGATCGATTATGGTACATATATTCCGAGGGTAAATTCGGTTACAGTGTCCAAAGAAAAATCTGGTTATCTCTAGGAAAAGATTTTAATAAGTTATGGACGAAAATTGCTTGGAAAAAAGGTAATAAATGGACAAACTATCCTCAAGAATTTACCTGGGACTTAACTGCGCCTTTAGGTCATCTTCCTCTGTCTAATCAACTTAGAGGAGTAAGAGTAATTGCGGCTCTTTTTTCTCATCCCGCCTGGACTGAATAAGATTTTAGCTGAGATTATCTGAGGGTAACTTTATATTAAGATTAAATAATACTTTTTTTATCTAATCATTAGGGGGTCTCAATTAACCCGCAACCAATGACCAACGAAAAACCAGCCAAGTTAGGCTTAGGAACATTTGGAGGTGTATATACTCCCTCTATTTTGACCATTTTAGGGGTAATTATGTACCTCCGCTTTGGTTGGGTAGTGGGCAATGTAGGATTATTAGGCACGCTGATTATTGTGACCCTTTCTAATTCTATTACCTTTCTTACGGCTCTGTCTGTATGTACGCTCGCTACCGATCGAGTAGTTCGAGGCGGTGGTGCATACTATATGATTAGTAGATCTCTAGGTCTGGAAACTGGAGGAGCTGTAGGGATTCCTCTCTACTTTGCCCAAGCTTTATCAGTCGCTCTTTATACCATTGGTTTTGCCGAAAGTGTGGTGGAAATTTTCCCCTTTCTGGCGCCATATCAACTCTATGTTGCCCTGTTGATTACTATCGGCGTAGGAGTTTTAGCTTTAAATAGTGCCGAGATTGCTATTAAAGCTCAATATTTTACCATGGCAGCCATTGCTCTATCCTTGCTTTCTTTCTTTTTTGGTCACCCTGTGGAACCAACAAGTATTGAATTATGGCGTACTACAAATAAGTCTTTTTGGGAAGTATTTGCCGTATTCTTTCCTGCAGTGACAGGTATTATGGCAGGGGTCAATATGTCAGGAGATCTTAAAAATCCCAGTCAAGCACTGCCTATAGGTACTCTAGCGGCAGTAGTTACGGGATACATAATCTATATGATCCTACCAATTTTCCTAGCCATGCGAGCAGATGCTAATACCCTGGTGGCAGAACCCCTAATTATGGAACAAATGGCCTTGTGGGGACCGGCGATCGCCTTGGGAGTATGGGGTGCTACTTTAAGTAGTGCGATCGGCAGTATTTTAGGGGCACCGAGAGTATTACAAGCTCTATCCAGAGATGGAGTGCTGCCTAGGGCTTTAAACTTTTTAGGACAAGGTAGTGGGGTAGAAGATGAACCCAGAATCGGTACCGCAGTAACTTTAGGAGTGGCGATCGCTGCTGTTTGTATAGGAGAGTTAAATTTGATCGCTCCGGTATTAACCATGTTTTTCTTGACTACCTACTTAGTCCTAAATGTTTCTGCTGCTATTGAAAGTTTTTTGCAAAGTCCCTCCTTTCGTCCCACTTTTAAGGTACATTGGCTCTTATCTTTGTTAGGGGCGATGGGTTGTCTTTGGGTAATGTTTCTGATTAATGCTGCAGCTACTATCGTTGCTGCTTCAACTGTTTTGATAATTTATGTCTATCTTCAGAAACAGGAATTAACCGTTACTTGGGGAGATACAAGGCGAGGAATGTGGATGGCACTGTTAAGGAGTGGTATTTACCAAGTCGATCACTTTGAAGATCCGAAAAATTGGCGTCCCCATATCCTAGCATTTTCTGGTTCACCCCAAAAACACTGGTCTTTAGTGGAGTTAGCTGATAGTTTTAATCATAAAGGATTACTCACAGTTGCCAGTATTATCCCTAGTGGTTCTCGGAAATATGAAGCTAGAAAAAATTTAGAACAAACCCTCCGGGATTATTTAGAAAAGCGAGGAGTTCGAGCTTTAGTTCGACTGACTTCAGCTTCAGATTATACAGAAGGGATCTTAAAATTAGTAGAAACTTATGGGATCGGACCTTTAGTTCCCAACACCATTGTCTTAGGAGATAGTAGCTCCTCTGCTTGTGGAGATGATGAATATCATGAAAAATACTGTCAGATGATTGCCAAAATCTACTCTTGGAAAAGAAATGTGGTGATTCTCAAAGAACATCCCGAGAAAAACTTCGGCCGTCGTTCTCGCATTGATTTATGGTGGGGAGGGATGCAAGCTAACGGTAGTTTAATGTTATTGTTAGCTTATTTATTGCGTAATGATTGGCAATGGCGACGAGCGAAGATATTTCTTAAATTGGTGGTTAATGATGAAACTGCCGCCGAGGCAGCCAGAAAAAATGTCAAAAATTTTATCGCCAAGTTAAATATTGATGTCATCCCTCAAGTTTTTGTCTCTAAAGGCCGTTCTTTTGATGATATTTTATATTCTTACTCCCACAATGCCGATCTGATTTTTTTAGGATTGGCTACTCCCAAAGATAACTTCTCCCATTACTACCGAAACTGCCAACTTCGTACTCATAATCTTCCTACCACCGTGTTTGTGCTTGCTTCTACTGGATTTCCTTTTGAAGAAGTTCTCAGTAAAAATTAAAGCTAACAATCTCTTCTTTAAACTATGCTAGTATAACTTATAGTGGTTATACTCTCAATAAGTTAAATTAGTTACTTTAGACAAATTTCCATGGTCTCATCGTTAAATATGTTAACAAATATTGCCCAAGATATAGCCCGATACAAAGAGGCAAAAAGGGCTAAAAAATTGCTTTTTTATGTTACTCAAAAATACTGGGAGAATGATTGGAACATACTCAATCAATATTCTTGGGAAAGTTTGTTAGAAAATTTATATGAGAATAACCCCACAATTGATGATTTAAAAGCTGTTTTGTATCATGCGGTTAATAGTTTAAATCGTAAAGAAGCATATAGCAAAATTTCGAAATATATTCTCCAAAGAATGTTAAGTCTATATGAAGAAAATTACAGTCAGGTATTGAATAAGGATGACAATCAAATCAATCAATTTGATACTGAGTTAATTGATAAAATTGTCGAAAATATCGAGAATCATGAAGAAGCACCCAGAATGAAGAAATTAATTTTTGCAGGTTGTAAACAATACTGGGAAAATGATATTGATATGATTGATGTACATGACATGCGCGAGCTTATTCGAGAACTTCGTCAATTATATCCCAACACCAAGAAACTACGAAAAGCCTTAGATAAGGTAGTTTCTAGCATCAACAGACAAAATTTTTATTCTTTTATAGCCGATACGATTGTAGGAGAATTAACGTATTTATATAAATACGATCCCGTGCAGGGTCAAAATGATTCTGAAGAAGAAGATACTAGACTTATTTTAAGTAAAAAGGCACCATCTCCCCCACTAAAAACTACAGACAAGGTATATGAGCCAGATAAAAAAACACAGGCTATTATCGACGAAATAATTGAAGAGGAAAACTCAATTGAACCAGTGACTAGTAATCTAGTAGTTCCTTGGTTAAAAGTAGATAACCTCTTTGATTTAAAACAAGAAATAATGCAGTATACTAATCCTTTACGGGCAAAAGTAATCCTTTTTTACGCTATATATCAAATTGATACCAACGAACAGCATTGGTCAGTAGTAAGAACTTGTACCTTAGAGGATTTATTGATCAGTATGTTTCAACGTTACAGTCATAATGTGCAAAAAATTGAAACAGAATTAATGGTGATCGCCCAATCCAGAATCGAAGGATTAGAGCCAGAAGATAATGTTCAAGCGGTAAATGCTATTATCAAAGCCGTTAAACATTTCAATAAAAGAAGTTAATCACAATTGATACCCTAATTACTTCTGGCAAAAGTTATAGTATTCACGGGGATTGTATTGTTGGTATTCCCTCCTACGATATGCCCATAAAGAAAAACTCTGACTAAGCGATTTGTTGCTGTAGTATCATTCAAACAGAAACGGAAGCCGCCTTTTCCAGAACCATCATCACCAAATAAATTACCGCTCGTCCAATTCGCATCACCTTGAGCACAAAAAGCTGTATCATCAGCAAAACTTGCACGGGGGTTACCTTCATTAACACTAATTAAACCATCTGCTATTACATTCCACTTAGGCGTAGTACCAGTATCACAAAAGACTTTTCTTCTTAAAATACCAGGTTTTAACCATATTTGAGAGGTACCGGGCGGAGTAGAAATATCTTGATATCCGTAATAAATTTGCGGAGGATTTACATCACAAGTATTTCCATCAATTTCTGAACCATTTGGATAAGTTAGCACTAAGCAACTGGCAGAATCAACATCATCACTATCACAGTTTCCTGTGGGTGTTGCGACTTCTCTCGTTATAGTTCTTGCTTCTTTCATATCAATTTGCATATAAGCCAAAGCACGACTTAAAGTAGTACTGCGAACTGTTTTAGATTCTACATCTTGATCGGAGGTTAAGAGGTTGGTAAAACCACTAGCGGCAGCGGTTAAAACAATGCCACTAATCAATAAACCAAGTAATAATTCAATTAGAGAAAGCCCTTTATTAGCAGAGGTTTGTAAATTTAATAATAGTTTGAATAACTTAGTCTTGTTCATTTTCTTATACTCTTAAATTTAGAGGTAAATTGATAGTGTTGAGCTAAATCTCTAGGTAAATCTAGCCAGGCAAATAATCTGCCTAGTACTGAGATCTTGCCCCTGACTACTTATGGATATTAAAAACCCGTTTTTTATCAATTAACCAAGGAAAAAATAAGGGTTTCAGAGGACAAAAAACGGGTTTTTGCTCTTGATAATGTTTGGTGCAAGATCTCAGTAGTAAAGAAATAGCTCATTAAAAATAGAGTCAGTTTTTATCATTAATGATTAATTGATTAGTGGAATCTAAGGATTAGAGCTGTCATACCTGGCATTCTCCGTATTATTACAGTCATCAGCGTCAAAAGTACCAGTAGAAGGACCATCATAAATCCCCGTTCGGATCATACCTAACTTAGAGGAAATAACTATACATCTCCCTAGGGTTCGAATTGGATTGCCAGAAGCATCTTTTCTACTAATCAAAATAGTTTGAGCGTTACCAGTATCTCCTTCAAAATCAAAACTAATACTTGGTAAGCTACCGCTGCTAGACTCAATACTGACCACAGTTTTATTAATAGTAAACGGCTCTAATACACAACTGGCAGGGGAAGAACCGCTAGAAACTCCATACTTTTTTGTTGTTACATCAGTAATCTCAACTGTACAATTTGTGCTCTGACGGTTAGCGTTGATTTGAGCTTCAATTAAAGACCCTCTAATTTTAGTCAAGGCTTCTTTGGCTTCATTATCTCTTAGAGAATTAAATAAACTCGGAGCCCCAATTGCTGAGACAACTCCGATAATAAGAGAAACAAAGACTAATTCGAATAGGCTAAAGCCATCTTCTGTCTTAATTTTTTTAAGAGCAACTAAGAACCGCATTGGGTATCACCTCCGCTGATAAACTGGCTACTGTATTATCTCCTCCACTACTAAAGCGAGGATGGCTACTAGCGTATGCTACCGCATGGGTAATTTGTAAAGTATTTCCAGAAGGAGTATAAGTTCTCGTAACACTATAAGATTTGTTATCGATTGTAATGTTGGCAGTAGCTGGGTATGTATCATCGATAAAATCTTCTAAACGTTGTCCATATTGGTTGTTATTACAGGCATTAGCTTGTGTGGGAGTTAAACCAGTAGCTTCTGTGGGATTATCTAAAATAAAAGCCTGATACATAATCAACTCTAAATCTTGTTGTCCCCAGTTTTGTGCTTCTTGTTTATCTAGGGCTTGCACCCGCAATAAATTGGCGAAAACAGTGGCTTGTAACGAACCCAATAAAAAGCCTGCTAATACTAAAATTGCGACAAATATCTCCAAAAAAGAAAAACCTTGTTGTTCGATTTGCCCTGGTTTAATCTTGTTAAAAAGGAGAATTTTGCCCAGGAAAATACTAGTGTTATGCTTGTTAGTCAGTGATTTTTGGTTCATTTTTCTTCTCCATTAGGGAAAATTAAAAATCCTTAGCCAAGGAGTACTGCGATCCGACTATGGACCCAATACTGTTCGGTTAGTGGCTCAAGTTATTTTTTCCGCCCCCTAAATCCCCCAATTCTGGGGGACTTTTACAAATCTGGCTCCCCCAAATTTGGGGGCTGGGGGGCTTAACCGAACAGTATTGACTATGGACCTACTGCTCGTCTTTTCATAGATGATATAGCATTAATTTGGTTCCTAGGCTCGCTGGTGGTGGCAGCGAGTACGTCGCCGACATCGTTTTGAACCATCCCGACTGTACAACCAGAAGTGTTGCTAAAATCATCAAAGTTGCCTGCCCAAGCAACACCATTGATTATTCCTTGACTCACTTTAACCATAGCATTGGGAAAAAGCATAAAAGCACTAATCTTACCATTAGATATATCTATATCACCTGATGTAGAACCATACATTTCAAGATTTTTGGGGCTTCCTTGATTAATAAATCCTTTCAACTTTTTGGATCCTACTACACCACTAGGATCATCAGTGGCAACCATTTCACAGCCATAGCCTACGAGATCATCAGGATCAGGATCTCTGCCATGAAGATTTTCCAAAGCAATGAATTTGGTCGTATTCACCCCTCCTAAATTGGGAACGTAGTCGGGGATACCATCGGAGTTGGTATCATCGGAGGTATATACCACCATATCAGAATCATCTGCTTGAGTTCCATTTGCATACACTTTACCTTCTACATATATAATTACTTTTGCTCCGGCTTCTGGTTCGATTAAAAGACCAGCGGTGTTAACATAAAGAGAGTCATTGTTAGAATTTCCATCCTTAGCGGGGATGACGTAATAATAGTTACCATCAGCAGTGTGAGGTTTGTCCTCATTTCCGCTGGTTATACCGTTAAAAGCAGGCTTTATCGCATCGCACTCGCCTCCGCTTCCCCAAGCATTGTCCCCCACCTTTCTTGGTAATCGAATCGTACATGGGGCTACCAATTTCAAAAAGCCTTCGCCAGGGGTGGAAATCTCATAGACCATAGCGCCAGAAGTACTACTGGCAGCAGTAGGAACCGAAGCAGGAATACCAGGCATAGCCATATTTATTTCCCCGACTGAGGTATCAGCGCCGTTATAGATTTGAGCACCGTTTAGGGAACCACCGGGAAAATCGCCTCCAAAAGGATTAACTGTATTAGTAGTGCTACCACTTTGTTTGACAACTGCATTAACTGACCCATCGCCGTGGGGAGAAACTTTGACTGTTCCACCGCTTGGCACCCAAACACCGGGGATTGGACAACCTTCTGTAGAATCAGTTATGCGGATTTTAAATTCTAGCTGAGTTGTACCGGAATTAAAGGAATTGCTGGATGTTCTACCTTCTATCGTCAAAGTTCCTGTCCCTGGAGCTGTATTATCTGCTCCATCTGGAGTATAAGTATAACTTATCAGACGAAATTCACTACTGCCTTCAAAGGTCTGCCAAGCATCTGAAGCCCAACTAGTATAATCTGAAGCTGTAACAGTGGCACCACATGGCTTAGTAGTTGATGTAGGAGTAAGCCAAGTGGTTCCTGTGTGACAAGAAGGGAATTGGGTTGAGTTGATTGTGTTGCCATACGCATCTTGTACATTATGGCAGTAAACAGCAATTTCAGGGAATCGAGCAAGAAATGCCATGTAACGGGACGCTGCCCCCTCAGCTATTGTGAAAGCTTGTTTGGTTGACAGCTCGGAAATACTGTTAGTTTTGTTCTGATTAGCTTTGGCGATCGCTAAACTAACAACTCCTATCATTAAAAGACCTGTCAGAATTGAAACAAGTAAGATGGTTCCTTTTTCCTTTTTGGCTGTTATGGCTAGGTTTTTTTGCCAAAGCAATGTTATCACTTCTAATGATTTCGATGCTCGTTTTTTCTTGAACATTGTTCGTTTTATCTCATTTTTTAGTTATTTAACATATTTGTTGTGAATTAAGATGATCGAGACAAGGCATTCCACGATCGCTAAGTGCAAATACGTGTAATGCTTATCTCGTAAATTTTCGAGAGGTTTTAAATTTTATTTCGCAACAAGCGTAATCTTCTTTCTATTGTCCCTAGATTGAGTAGTTAGCCTATATTCCTCAGGTTAGCAGTGCTGGTGAGGTACTTTATTTAACAAGTTAAGCTGGACTGCTGGTTGGATAAAGCTGGTAAATACTACTGTTGCTACAAATACAATAGTTTATTGTGTACATTTAGTTTCCTCCTCTTAATTATAGTTCAAGGACAGGATAGTTCGTGCTTAATATTAAAGTATATTCATGTAGATCTTAACTCTTTTTATCGATGATTATCATCCGTAAAAATGAGGATTGTTCAGTAGCTTTGTGCCTAACTCTCTGAGAGGTTTTTTAAGAAGTGCTTGATAGTGTATTAATCAACTTGAAATTCCCCGCGCGTCCTCTTTTTTTACATTACTTTCCGTTGAGGTTGTGTGTAAAGTTTTTGTTGCAAATTTACAATTACTATTTTTTGGCGGTGACTTATAACAGGAATAAAGTGGCTACTAAAGAGCTATTATGCGAAATAAAAGACACAGAATATTTTTTTTATAAGTTTTGATTTATTACGAATTATTTAGGGCTGCTATATTTTATTATTAATTAAAAATTTATTATCTACATACAATTTAACTAACTTAATAATACTTGCCATCTGTAGATACAGGGATTATTGATGCTTTGATTGTTAAGTATTTGTAAAAGCTTACCCTAATAGTACTCAATTAAATTATAAAGTATTGGTAAAGTAGCACCGCAATAATACGGTGAAGGGTTGGCTTGGTTAATTTCCTCTTGGTCTCAAACCAGCACTATATTCTGACGAGAAACAAAGCTCTTAGTAGTATCCTAGCCGTTCTCGCTCAGGAGCCAGACACAGGCATTATCACTTATGGGGACACTAATATTAGACATTCTCACAAACAACAGGTGGTGCTAGAGTTTTTGGATTTTTACCGTACCAATGGTCAAGACAACTTCAAATATCTGGTCTTTTTAGTAGTAGATGGTTTGCTTTTGATTTTAGGGGTCATTTTCGTGCCATGAAGATCCGTGATGATGGGAATTTCCACCGTTAATCGACTAATGACATCATCAGCGCCTACATTTCTACCTTCTACTGTCAAGATTCCCGTGCCAGGAGCCTCATTTAGGCCAATACCTGCATCTGGTTGATAAGTGTAACTTACCAGCCTGTATTGACCATCACTGCCTAAAGATTGCCAATTAGTAGTAGAGGAAGCACCCTGAATCTCGGTGACGACAGCAGTAGGAGTTGTCCCTGCAGAACAAGATTCAAAGCCATCAGTAAAAGAATCCATGACAGGGGCGGTCATGTTAGACCAAGTAGTACCGGTGGGACTTGTGTTATTAGCCTTGAACTTAAGTTCAAGTTCGCATACCATTATCAATTTCGTTTAACAGAGCGATCGCTGTTTTAGGATAGAATATGGTTTAGAAACGTTGCCATAATCAAAACAATAAAGATTTAGATTATGCCAGCTAAAGATATTTACCATGATTGTGTAAAAGAAGCATTAATAAAAGATGGCTGGACTATCACAGATGACCCCTTACGTTTACGATGGGGGATAAAAGATATGTATGTAGATTTAGCGGCAGAAAAATTATTTATAGCAGAAAAAAATAACATAAAAATAGCTGTTGAGATTAAAACATTTACAGCAGCATCTGAAATTAACGCCATTGAAAAGGCTTTAGGACAATATTTATTATATCGTTCAGTTATCAGGAAAATAGAACCAGAAAGAGTATTATATTTAGCTATCCCTAACACCATTTATGTTGATATATTTGAAGAACCATTAGGACAACTTATCAGAGAAGATTATCAAATTTTATTACTTATTTTTGATATCGAATTGGAGGAAATAACAGCATGGATACCTTATCAACCTACCGTAAACTAATCCAAGATATTATTACAGACTATAGTAAAATCCCTTATGCTGATCGGGATATAAAACTGGAAACTATCTTTGACCAACAACAAGATCGATATTTATTAATGATTGTTGGGAGAGAAAGAATTAGTAACAAATCTTCAGCAACTAGACGAGTTCATGGCTGTTTAATTCATCTTGATATTATTGATGGGAAAATCTGGATACAACGGGATGGCACAGAAATAGGTATAGCAGAAGAATTAGTTAAAGCAGGTATTCCCAAAGATAAAATAGTATTGGCTTTTTATGAGCCACAAATCAGAAAAGAAACTGGTTTTGCCGTTGCCTAAAAACAGGCGAACTGCGCGGCTCGCAGCGCTTCGCTACCGCCTCTAAGCCAACGAATCAAAAAAGCAAACGCCTCCCTCACCCGCGAATTTTGGCAAAACCCTTTTGATATTAATCAGAATTGGCGAGTTACTCAACTGGATAGATATGCCAGAGACTTGTTCAAAGACGTAATGATAGCGACCCTGAGCGTCAGGAGTGGGGTGTTGATTCTTTTCCATTAAATTCACCCTGTTTTGAGCAGGGAGCAGGGAGAGAAAGTATTTCAGATACTAATTATCAACAGAAAAACTGAATGAAACACTCTCTTATCAATTATTTCTGTTCTCAGTTCTTTCTGAAAATACTATGCTCAGATGTTTTGCTCAAATTTTGCCGACATAAAAATAGTATGATTTTCCTTCGGAAAATCAACACCCCACGTCAGGAGTATCAGTAACCCCATTAAAAGTTGCTGTTAGATCACTACAAAGTGATTCCACCATATTCACCTTTGCTATAAACTTTATTATCTCTTAATACTACAAATTTACTATTTTTATTTAATCTTCATATTCAGTGAGATTACACTTATCTTTATTTAAAATTTATTGTTTATTTCAGGATTATTTCTATGACATTTAAACTAAATTTAAGGGTATTTTTGAATTAAAGGTAAAAATAATTGTGGCTCTCCTAGACTAGCTGTACTAAATTGGTAGCTAATAATAGCTTCATCCCTGATATAGCTTGAAATGAGAAAAAATAAAATGCCTTTTTTATTAAATTTGTATTTTTGTGATTTTGTAATATTTTGTCACTACCACACTAGGAGAGCCCTTTTTTCTAAATATTAATTAAAAGTTGCACGAGGGGAAAAGAATATGAATAATAAGCCTAATAATCTATATTTCAATATATTAAGACTTATCTTACGGGCCTATAATGCCAAAGAGAAGGGCTTCGTAGTCGGAATAGTCATGGGTTTTTGTCTGGTTGCAGTTGTAGTGGGATTAGCCATGGTGCTCGCTGCGGGAGACGACAAGGTACATAGTTTGTCCGAAACTAAACAGGAAAAAAGCTTTGATGTAGCTGAAACTGGTATTATTCGCGTTATGTCACTGTTGCAAAAAAGAGGAGATTTAGCTGGTGATGATGATTGGACTGATACTGTTGGTGGTGGCGGTGGCGGTAGTTTTCTAGATTGTGCAGGTGATACCATATCTGGTGCTGGTGGCGGTGTTACTTTATCAGCCGCGGAAGTTCAGTTGAAGAGTGATATAGAGAGCAACGCATCGACTTGGATTAATAGTAGTAATGCCGAACAAGGTGAGTTTCAAGTAATTGATTACACTCCTGATGTAGGTGCCTCAGAAGCTACTTTGACGGTGGTAGGTAGGGCAACGGCAAACACCAATAATCCCGAGAATAATGGTGTTACTAGGCTCAAGGTTACTTTCCCGCTCACAACAAGTACCACCTCTAGCCTGCCATTTCCTTTTCCCGGGTTATGGGCCACAGACAACATCACTGCTCCCGATCCTCTGCAACTAGCTAATATTAATACTATCAATGCCAATGTGAGGCAGTCCTGTTCTGACCCTGATACAAGTTCGGGTAAAGCAGATCCCAATGCCCTGACTGCTAGCGGAACTCCTGGAACTGGACTCCTCTATGACGGTTCGACCCCTACGCTAGAAAGGATAAATGTGAGACAGCCTGATTTACCCGAACCACCTCATTCACCTCGAGAAACTTCGTCAGGAGCGCTATCAAATACTGGTGGAGTGTCAGGTGGGCCAATTGTAAATACTCCTGTTTTACCGCCCATAGCGCAGTTACTAGATCACAATTGTGTGATAGAACTACCGAGAACGGGAGCAAGCAATACCACTTGTAACGTTCAGCATACAACTTTCCCAAATTTCCAGTCTTATTTTAATGGGATTACCGATACCCCAGATAGCAAAGGACGCTATCACTACATAATTAGCACTGTAGGTAATACAGTCACAAACGGAGATTCCATAGATGTAGGCAATGGATTTCGCCTCAATATTCAGCCCGGTACTACAGTTGTACTTTATGCTCGAGGAAAGATTAAGGTTCAGGGTTCTTATAACGAAGGTAGTACCAGCGGGTCCAAAAATATCTATTGTGGGGATAATCCCAGTAATGGTTTAGATACCTATACAGACACTGCCCTCAACCCCATCAGTACTTTAGCCAGCGAACCATACGCACCACCAGTAGGTGCTACAACTGATGCCGACGCTGCCAAGAACCTGCAAATTTATGTGGCTGACGGTAATGGAGCTGGTACTAATTGGGGAGGAGCTTATTCAGCATCGGATATTTATATATCACAGTCATTAGTAACTGGTTTTGTTTATGCTCCAGCCACCCTGGTGAATCTTTCTCAAGGTTCAATTCAAGGAGCTCTCTGGGCGAAAAAAGTTCAGACTTCTAACTCAAGTGCTTGTGGATTAGGAGTAGCTCAGGCAGCTCTAGATTCTAGCATGCTCATGGTGTTAGAAGATAAAGTTGTGCCTACCTACGACATCGGTGCGATCACCGCATGGGAAAAATTAGAAGCTACCGACACGGTTGCCTCAACCCCAGACCCAGTCCCAGTTATGACTAACATTCAATCCCAAGGTACTAACGGTGTAAGTCTTAAGAGGGCACAACTGACTTGGGATCCTCTAACCGATGCTGTCTCCTATAAAGTGGATCGGTGCAACTTTTGGACTCCTACTGGCAGTTGTACTCCAGATCCCAACGGCGTCAATGACGCTAACGTTCAATACTCTACTCTTGATGCAGGTAGTGTCACTACTTATCCGGACAATTCTGTGAGTCTCAATAATGGTGATAGCATGTGTTATGCCATTCGGGGCATTGACTCCTCTAACGATAGCAGCCCGGCCAGCAACATTAAATGTATGCACAATGACGGTGGTACCATAAGCTTTTCTCCTTAAAACTCAGCGTTTGACTTGAAGAATTAATTGCCGTGATTTTTCACGGCATTTTTCGCTTGAGGGGGTAGTGCCTCCGCTTACAAGTGTATATTTTTTATAATCTAGTGTTGAATAGACTTGAAGGACAAGGGTTGAAGCCCCCCAGCCCCCTTTCCTTGGGGGAGCAGTTTAAGTGACAAGGGAGATGATTTGCCCATTCTTTCGTTGAAGTCTCTAACCCTTCTTCCAAGTCTCACCTTCACCCAAATCTTAAAAACATACATCTGAAAGCAGCCCCCCCCAGCCCCCCTATTCAGGCTACCGTGTACACACAAATAACTAAGACAATCAATTTTCTGGTTTTCGCCCCCCTAGCCCCCCAAGTTTGGGGGGAACAAGACAAGAAAGTCCCCCAGGATTGGGGGATTTAGGGGGCGGAAACGCCGTGAATACAGTTAACCAGACTTATGTGTACACGGTAGTCTAAAAAGGGCGGAGATCGTAAGTTCAATCTCATAAAGGGAGAGGAGGGAGCTAGGAAGGTGCAAGAGCAACACGCCTAATCTCCGCTAAAACTTTCGGCAAATCGTTCATTACCTCTTCATTTTTGAATCTCAGCACTTTATAACCATATTCTGCTAATTTAGCCGTTCTAGCATCGTCGTAATCGCTCTGGCTAGCGTGAATTTTTCCATCAACTTCTACAACCAACTTACAAGAAGAACAATAGAAATCTAAAATAAAATTTCCTACAGGATGCTGAGAGCGAAAACGTAATCCTTCAAGTTGCTTGTTTCGTAGCGCTTCCCACAAACGAGCTTCCGCTGGTGTCAGATTTTTTCTTAATTTTCGTGCCGCTTGTTCTATTTTTGGAGTTGTACCACGAATTCTATAGTTATTTTTCACTTTCTGGAATGTTCTCTTTATAGTGTGTTTTGCCCCCCTAACCCCCGTGAAACAAACAGCGAAATCTCCTGGTTTCCCCTTTCATAAGGGGGACGGAAGGGGTATTCTGGGGGGAAATTTTAAAAGACATTATAAATAGTAGTACAAGTATTGTCTGCCCCCCTAACCCCCCAATTCTGGGGGGAACTGTTAACAGAGATTATACAGTAGAAGTATGGCGATCGGACCTATTTTCTCCCCTGAGTTTCTTGTTACCTAAACTGCTCCCCCAAGTTTTGGCGCTGGGAGCTTAAATCTTCCCTGTCAGCCCACCTCGCTCCCCAATTCGGGGCTACCATGTACACACATCTCTTGAGCAACCTCAAAATAATTTATTCTGCCCCCCTAACCCCCCAATTCTGGGGGAAAATTTTAAAAGAGATTATATAGCAGAAGTATGGCGATCGGACAAAGAGATTATATAGCAGTTCATCACTCCCTAGGTAGGGTGTTGATTTTGTTAAAGGCGATCGCAGTTATCGGGAAATATTACAAGAGCCGATAATTTAGCATTAATAATTGAAAAATAACAATTAACCCTTTTCGACCTCATCGTCATTGAAGCAAAAGGAAAAATGATTTTTCGGGATGTTTAGTTTACATAAATTTTATATTTACTTTTCCCTTCTTTATTATCTCTTAATACTACAAGCTTGCTATTTCATTTAATCTTTATCTTTTAAGTGACGCTACAGTTGTCTTTATTTAAAATTTATGACTAATTTCAGGAATATTTCCCTTATTTCTAGAGTAAATCCAAGTCATTATTTAATTAGAGGCAAAAATAATTATATAGCATTTCTCGGGTTAATATTCCCTAAACCTGTTAACTTTATCCCTTAACAGTATGGGAATTGCTATAAATTTTTATTTTAAATATCAATTAAAAGTTATGGGTTTGGATTAATGATAATAATGCCCAACAAGTTGATTTTAAAGTAATTGAGTATGACCCTGATGTGGGTGCACTAGAAGCTAATTAGTTAATAGGAGAAAGCAAATGACTAAGTTTAAGTTACAATCATCAGAACAAGGCTTTAGCCTTTTAGAAGTCATGGTTGCTATCATGATGATGACAGGATTTCTACTCAGTACTCTGCAATTGTTGGTCTATAATGCTGTGTTGAGGGTAGAAGCAAAAGAGGAGTCAGAAGCCGTTATGTGGATTAGAGAAGACTCTGACTATATTAAATACCTAGCAAATCAATTACCATGCGGTCCTAGTGGCAGTAACTACGGTGAAGATTTACTCAATAGTATTGTAGCCAATGACTCTACCATAACATTAGCCACTCAAACCTCTACTCAAGCCAAAAGTTTATCTAATTCCAGCTCTGGTCGCACATATACAATGAAACGCATACAGAACAATGCCGGTGATGATGCTAATATTGTCAAGTTAACCTATGCGATCGATTACAATGGAGACAGTGAAACCTGTGACCCCAGTGATAATACAACATGGGAGAATTGCGTAGTCACCAATTATGTAGAGGTAACTCCCGAAGCTAATTTAAGTTGTCCTTAATATTAGGCGGCAGAAAGGGATTTAGGGAGCGGATTTAGGGGGCGGAAATGCCTTAAATATCAGTCAACTAGACTTATGTGTACACGGTAGGCCTTAAGAAGAGGAACGGAAGGGGATTGGAGAAGGGCGATCGCTCTAGTTAAGAGGCAATCTGAGAGAACCGAGAATCTGAGGTGACAGCCCAACCTTAACGGAGAGAGTATTAATTGAAGACTTGTCATTTTGAAGAAATAAGTTATGTTGGTTACAGATAGATCTCTAACCCTAGTAAAAATGCCGCGTATTCTTATTCCTAAAAACACTCAGGGGATAACCAATTTCGAGGTTATAATTGTTTTGATAATTGTGGGGGTTTTAGCCGCAGTATCAATCCCTAATTTGGATAAAGCAATGAAGAGATCTGAACTCAACACTGCTGTTGACGAAGTTCAGGGAATTATAACTGAAGCCATCTCTTATGCTGCTCGATCTTCGGATTCGTGCTTTATTAGATTAGATAATGCTTATGGTGCCACTCTAGAGCATAAATCCCTGTCACCATCTGACCCTCGCGATCCATTGAATGAATGTATTGTTAGTCCCAGAACTATCCCCAGTCACGTCCGTGTCGTCCCCGTGCCTCTGGTTGAACCACCTACTAGCTATGTAGATGTGGGGGTGAATATTTCCGGTGCGGTTGATTATATTAACGATATAGTAATTCAGAGTAGTAAGATATCAGATCAGCCATGTTTAACGGTAACTTTAATTGGTTCTGTTATTCAGGGGGAATATGATAGTGGGACCAATACTTGTATTCCTGATTAGTGTTAGTATTTTTTGCCATGAAACCTCAAGATACTCAGAAAAACAAATTCTTGACCACCTTAACCAAAATACTCTTTTCTCAGTCGTCAAAAGGGCTTACCTTAGTAGAGTTAATGATCGCAGTTTTTGTCAGTGCTATAATTGTAGCCGGTGCTGGTTTTGTGATGATCAATACCTTAGAACAAAACTCCAAAGCGCAGCAAGCTAGTTCTAAGAGAGTCCATTTCAATCGTGTTTTAGATTTCGTCGTCGATGAAGTTAGGAGAGCAAAAAGTATTAATAAGGCTTCGGTGACCGTGCCACCTGCTGCTACTCCTGATAATACTATGATTGAGTCTGGAACTGAGCAACGGGTGCTAGTGATTGAGATTGAGGGTTTAGCCAACCCGATTGTCTATCATATTGCCCAACCCAAAAGCTCGACACCTTGGGCTGGGCCGAGAGTTATTTATAGATGGGGTCCAGATATTAATGTGCTTGATAACTCTTACACTGGTACTTGGGTAAATAGACCTCTAGTTGATGGTATTAGTGATGCTAGTCCTGCCAACGATCCTTGTAGTACATTGAGTTGGACTTATTCTCCTGCCACTACACCTCCTAGCACGGGTTTCTTTAGTTGTGCCGATTCCAATAATCTCATTGCTCAGATTTACATAGAGGGCAAACCAGTAGAAACAACAACAACAACAAGTGGTGACATAGTAAGTGTCACTACCAAAGTTTATGCGAGGTTGGCTTCAACCTCATCATCCTCATCATCTTCATCTTCCTCATCTTCCTCATCTTCCTTATAGAAAAACCGGGCCTAGCTCTCCGCTAATTAGAGCGATCGCTTCGTAGAGTGCATTCCTTGAAACTATTGCTAATTCCAGATGATCCGATAGAAAGCGAGCGCGGATGGTAAGAAATTCATGCTATTATCCAATTAATAATTAAAATCTGTATTTATTTCTTATGCAATCTTCTTTTTCTTCGACAACTCAACCCTATTCCGATGAAGAAATTAAACAAGCGATCGCTTCATCCTCTCACGAACTATTAAATCAACTCAATCCCGATTATCCCATTTATCAGGAAACAGAAACCATTTGTTTTGGCCATCTTCCTCAATCTGAACAAGAAGCCTTAAAACAAGCCTTAGCAGAAAGAACACCTAATCAACTTACCAAATATCAATTTTAAACGAATATGGCCTATGATATTTGGTTATCTCTCAAAACAAAAGAACTATTGGACAATTTGAAACAAAACGATCCTGAAACTTATGCTCAAATTTGCGATCAATTAGAAAAATTATCTATTCAAAGAGAAAACTTTAAAACAGGAGTCCCTGAAAATTTAGAAGTATTTATCCTAGATAATAGAAAAACTAGAGAAGCAAAAAGAATACCCCAACTTCTACAAGTTGTGGGATGAATTTTTGTTTCTCTCCACTTTCTCCTCTTTTACTACTGTGATATAATTTTAGTAAAAGATTTAGCAACTGTCTCCCTCATGCTACTAACCCAATGTATCCAAATTCGAGGCTTAACAGCAGAGCAGTATGAAATACTCCGCTCTCAATGTCGCTTGGCTAAGAATATCTATAATGTTGGCTTATATAGTGTCAGACAGTTCTTTTTGGCCGAAAACCGCTTTTTACCCTACGAGTCTAATTACCATCATTGCAAAACTAACGAGAATTATGGGCTACTACATTCTCAAGTAGCACAACAATGCCTGAAATCGGTTGATGAAGCGATGTCAGGGTTTTTTAAGCTTTTAGGGATGAAAAAAGAAGGAAGACTAGGGGCTAGAGTCGCATTGCCTGGTTATCTCAAGAAAGAGGGCTATTTTCCTTTAGTCTACCCTCAACCTTATTGGAAAGAAGGGATGATTCAGTTTTCGGTATCTAACCAGTTTAAACGGAATTACAAACAAACAACCGGAAAAGTTTTTAAACCTTTTAAATTCTCGATTCCTCCCATGTTAAG
>JAAUYA010169871.1_pt1 | contig 18554 bp, 20 predicted proteins | sample 7278161 | NCBI WGS metagenome assembly JAAUYA01 (sample SAMN14350120, study PRJNA611818) | marine sediment metagenome | isolation source: surface marine sediment (3m) | place: French Polynesia: Moorea | collected 2018-08
AGACGTGTGCTCTTCCTATCTATTCGTGATTACATTTTATAGTTTTGTAAAAAGAGCGACGATAAAATCAGTGTTTTGGATGTTAACTTATATTTCGCCAACAGCATCCGTCGCCTCAACCCAACAATCGCAACTATCTTTTTTTTATAAGTGATTATCCGAACTTGATATTAGATCGTTCTCGTGACTACGGTGGTAGAGCCATTTCTGCTGGGACAATTTTAGCTCATTTGCCCCAATTGAAACAGTATCAGCGATCGCCTGAAAATCCTTTTCAGCCCACAGCAGGAGCGATGGAAAAACGAGATTTATTATTTGCTAGGGAGAGAGAAATAAAAGAAATTTTTGATTTTTTAAATAGCGGTTCTGGTGTAGCAATTATTGGCGAAACTGGTATGGGTAAATCATCCCTGCTGAAAGCAATTAGTCAAGAGGCATCAACTCGCTTAAAGCCACCAAGAAAACCAATTTATTTCAATCTGGGAATTGTCAGCAATGACGAAGAATAAGTACCTGGACAGATTTATTTACACAAAGGTTTTACGCTCTAACTGGCTTACAGCCATTTTTTTATACAATTAATTTTGTCCACCTACTTATTACCAAGCTATTTGTGATTTAGTAGGTATTAATCCCCCTGTTAGTGGCTATTCACTTTATCGTGTATTAAAACAATATCATCTGTTACTTCTACTCGATGGAATTGACTTAACCAATTGGGATGGGTTTACCTCTTCAGTGAGAAATCAGTTACGCGACTTGGCAACAAATGATGCCAATCCTACTCTCCGTTTAGTAATTGCTGCCAATCGCCCTCTAACCAAACTATTTAGGGATAGTGGTCAAGATTCACCTTTTGAAGGTATTTGTATCGAAGTTGAACTGCTACCTTGGCAGGAAGATATGATGAAAGAATTTATCAGCTCTCGCCTTGCTCAAACTTCGGTTGATTTTTCCGAAGAGGACTTACAATCTTTATGCCAAGAAAGTCAAGGTAATCCTCGCCGACTCATGCAGTTGTGTAACCAAATGTACCGTCAACATTTACAGTAGTTTTCAATGGGGTGAACCAGAAAATCCCAACATCTATAGCACAGATATCTTGCCTTTGCTTATCTTGAAGCTAAGGTACTTATTGATTGTGGAAAAATTGAGTGTCAACTTAAGCTTTCTAGTTAGATTTTACAGCCCTAAAATCAACGATTCTGTTCTGTTGGCGAATTAGGTTAAACTGTTTAAATAGCAGGGAAAAAATTCTTATAGCAATTTCGTTTTAATCATGCAACAGATCAACTGTAGGGGCGCAAGGCTTGCCACTGGTGTCAAGTTAAGCCAGAAATATTTGACTGGTGAGGTATAAAGCCCACACCGAAATCAATTTCGGTGCTAATAGATTACGTTCAATGAATTGAACTGGGAAATATCAAAATTTAGTTCATTTTAATGAACACCCATAATTAGCCTTGTCAATTTATTGCAAGGCGGGTAAATGATTTCACCGTTAAGTTGACACCAATGAAGGCTTGCGCCCGAAAAGATTTAGCAATCTTTTGTGAAATTGGTATTACGTAGGGTGCGATCGCAACGCATCAAAACCTTGCTGTGATCTTGGGTGTTGACTAAACTGGGGAGAGAAGGGTTGAAGTCCCCTAACTCTGGCTACCGTGTACACACAAATAACCAAGACAATAAATTTTCTGGTTTTTGCCCCCCTAGCCCCCGTGAAACAAACAGCGAAGCATCCAATGGTCTCCCCCTTCAGAAGGGGGACAGAAGGGGGATTCTGGGGGGAACAAGATAAGAAAGTCCCCCAGGATTGGGGGATGCGCGGGGGCGTAAACGCCGTGAATATAACTCAACCAACTTATGTGTGCACGGTAGCAACTCTGCGGGGAAAAGCGTGGATGCTTCGCTGTTTTTCAAAAGGGATTTAGGGGGCAAAGAATAGCTGGTATCTTTTTTGTCAGAAAACTTCTTAGAGATGAAGGTGGGTGGTGGGCATTGCTGGAAAAAAGCACCGAACCGATGGGAAATTTTTTTGGGCAATGCCCACCCTACAAAGACTACACAGATACTATTTTAATTACGGGTAATCAATCGGACACGATCTAAATGGCTGAGAAAAATACTGTTCCCAAACTCGATCTCGCTCCCAAACTCAAGCGCCCCCTCTCTCTGTGGAATCCCCTCGACTATTTACTACTTCTATATTGGGTGTTTTACTTCCCTCAAGCACTACGCTGGTATGAAAATAAATATTCTGGCGAGGAAAAATGGTTGGATAAACGAACATGGCAGGAAAAATGGCAATTCCTCCGTCAATATCCTCACCTACTGCGGCTATTGTTCCAAGGAATCTTACTCACCATATTTACTACTTCTTTGCTTGCTTTACTGATAGATAGAACCTTCACCATAGAGATAGATTGGTTCGGCGTGGCCTTCCCCGTGGCCTTCCCCGTGGTGTTCGGCGTGTTCTTCGGCGTGTTCTTCGCCTTGGCGGGAGGCGTGGTGATCGCCTTGGCGTTCCCTGTGGCGTTCGCCTTGGCGTTCGGCGTGGTGTTTACTGTGGCCGGAGGTGTAGCGTTCCCCGTGGCGTTTGCCGTGGCGTTCGCTTTGGCGTTCGGCGTGGCGTTTACTGTGGCGGGAGGCGTGGAGGGAGGCGTGGCGAGTGGCGTGGCGTTCTTCTTGCCGTTCCTCGTGGCAGGAGGCTTAGCAGGAAGCGTGGCGAGAGGCGTGGAGGAAGGCGTGGCGGGAGGCGTGGCGAGTGGCGTGGCGAGTGGCGTGGCGAGTGGCGTGGCGGGAGGTGTGGTGTTCGCCGTGGCGGTAAGCGTGGCGAGAGGCGTGGCGCTTGGCGTGGCGTTTGGCGTGGCGGTAGGCGTGACGTTCAGCGTGGCAACAACTATCTTGCTTGTCAGAATAGATAATTGGCTGATGGCTGTTCTCAATCCATTTGTCTTACCTTACCAAAAGCTCTCCTCTGTTCGTGTAGCCTATTTACCTGTACCCAATTTAGCTAAAAGCCTGCAAAAATGGCTCAGGCAAGACTGGCAACAAGGATTGGCAAATCTCAATCAAATTCTTGAACATACCCTACAATTTATTCCTGTAGTCAATAGTCTTAATCAAGTATTAAGAGAAATACCTGATGACCAAATTATCTATCGTGTTTCTCAACTAGCAGCCAATCCTTATGACTGGAATTTGTTACGTTTCGCTTCTGCTTCTCTTAGTAATGAGTTAAAAAGGCAATTTATTGAAGGATTTTCTAACTTTCCATTTTTTGGTATCTTCCGCAGATTAGCTAATCGTTTTCCCAATCAACCTCGCCTTGATACTCCTGCCCGTGCCACTGCCGCAGGATTTTGGTACTTACATAAAAATCAACCATACCAAGCGCTCAAAGCTTTCACGAAAGTTCGATCGCTTCCCTACGGTGAGGAGATGTATCGCTTGGCAGAAATCCTCGCTCTATATAACAATGCTAACGATATTGATGCGATCGCCAGACTAGAAACCCCTCCTTTACCCCCTCAACCCTACCTTCGTCCCGTTACTTGGCATACTCTGCAAAGACTCTCACAGGTAGTGGAAGCCACTCGCCTAATTACGGGAGTTGGACAAACCCGCCTAGTCCGCACTTCTGCTCTTAACCGTGCCATCGGCACTTTAAAGGAAATTAGCAAGGAAAATTACCCTCAGCCAACCCTTCCCCAAGCCGAAGGAGAGCTAATCCTCAGCATTGTCCCCACTTGGCAAGATGCCTTAGAAAACATTGCCCTCGAAGTAGGTAATCTGGCTATTACCGAACCCATTCCCATCCCCTATGTTATTGGTCCTCCTGTAGTAGGACAGGTGTTTGTCGGGCGAGAAGATATCCTTAGAAAACTAGCAGCAATTTGGACGAATAGCTCCCAACTTCAGTCAGTAGTCCTCTACGGACATCGACGCATGGGCAAAACCTCCATTCTCAAAAATATCAATCAACGACTGGAGAGTAACATTAAATTGGCTTATATCAATCTGCAAAGCTTAGGAAACCTCTCCCAAGGAGTAGGAGAAATTGCGATCGCCATTAGTGATGCTATAGCCGAAACTCTATCTATCCCGCCTCCCGAAGATGCCCAACTGCTAAGTATGCCCAAACGAAATCTAGAACGCTTCTTGAAAAAAACCCTGGCGGATATGCCTTGCCAAGGCTTAATTATCGCCCTCGATGAATTTGAACAGTTGGAAACCTGGGTTAATGAAGGCAAAATTGACTCAGAGTTTATGGGAGTCTTACGCACTTGGGTACACCTGAGTCCTAAACTAGCTTTTATCTTTGCTGGACTGCATACTTTAGATGAAATGTCCAGAGACTATTTTCATCCCTTTTACAGCAGTTTTAGTCAAGTCCTCAAAGTTGGTTTCCTTACTCCTGGTGCGACTCGCCAACTACTCACCGAACCCAATGAAGATTTTCTCCTGCGCTACACAGAGGATGCCGTCGCTGAAGTATACCACTTGACCTACGGACAACCCTATCTCGTCCAGTTAATAGGCTTTCAACTCATCAGTCACTTCAATCGCCTGCGCTTCGAGCAACAAGTCAAAGATGATGACCTGATTACCTTAGCAGATGTAGAAGCTATTATCGCCGATAAGTTCTTTCAACAGGGCAGCTATTACTTTGATGGGGTGTGGAAGCAAGCAGGTAAAGGGGCATCGGGACAAAGAGAAGTCATTAATGCTTTAGCACCATACTCTGAAGGGCTAACCATCAATGAATTAGCCCCACTTCTGGAGATGGAACCAAATTCTTTACGAGCAGCAGTTAATACCCTCAAACACCATGATGTGGTGGAAGAAGAGGAAAATACGGGCAAAATCAGAATTTTAGTTGAGTTGTTTCGTCGTTGGGTTAACTTGCGAATACAGATGAAATCCTAATAATTTGTCAAGTCTTTTTTACAAAACTTAATGTCTTACTCCTGTTAAAGAATGTAAATTTCTGACTCCTCTAAATTCTCTCGACGAAAATGTAAGCATCTTAAGGTACAAGTATAATTTTGGTTAAAAATAGCCTATGGTAGCATTGATACTTCAGTTTACGATAGATAGGGTTTGATAGCAAGCTTTAAAATTTGTCAAATTAGACCAAAATCGACGAAAAATACAAGTTGTTAAGAAATGTAATGAGATTATGAATGATACAAATATTAAATAGCTGTATTTAGATTGATTAATTCAATTTATCTAAATATGAGGGAAGGACATAAATACAGAATTCAGAATTTGAGATGAATCAACTTATCAATCTCATAGTAAACAAAAAGCGATATCATTTAAAAAACTCGATTCTTCATCTATAATGATGGGAACTTCCACACTCACAGGAGTTTTAGATGATTCGAGCATACGCAGCCCAAGCAGCGGGTGAAAAGCTGGAGCCTTTTGAATATGAACCAGGCTCACTGAAAGGCGAAGAAGTAGAAATCAAGGTTGAATACGGCGGGATTTGCCACAGCGACCTGAGTATGTTGAATAATGAGTGGGGAGTTACCCAATATCCCTTTGTCCCTGGTCATGAAGTGGTGGGAACTGTGGCAGCCATTGGCGATCGCACTTTTTCTATCCAAGCGATCGCACCCATGATTTATTGTCGTGGGTCATCATTGGGGGGATGGAGTTGAGCTGCTATCCATTGCCGTCGAGCATTCTGGATGAACGGTTCTTCACGACGTTCGTCATTCAAATCCAGGCGGTTGCAGGTGGCGCGTCCCGATGGAGTTTTGCCAATAATTTTCAAGGCATCTGCCGACCACATGAAATGCTCTGACCATATTTGCTGGCGTGGGTTGAAAAGTGGGGCTTCTGCCTCGGTTTCTGGGTCAATCCCCGTCGTGAAGTTATAGCGCCTTTCATTGCAACGACGACAGGCAAGGGCAAGGTTGTCTAGTTCATCGCTGCCACCGAGGGATTGGGGTTGAATATGATCGAGCGAAAGAGGGGCAGAACTGAGGAGTTCGGGATAGTGACAGTATTCACACCGAAATTGAGCACGTTGTCGAACGATGTCGTAGAGAGATTTAGGAATGGCCATTTGCTCGGGCGGCAATGACGGCGTTAATGTAGCTAAAAATTTCGTCGAGTTCGCCAATGGCTTCTAACTCAAGGGCTTCATCGGAGGTGAGACTATCAGCTTTTTTTTTGTCAAGCAGTGTTTGCATCCGATCACCCAGTTTATCTGTAAATTTGAATAGGGTGAGGTTATTAATCTGCTGCACCTGCAACCCTTTAGGAATCAGGGTAGAGGGTTTGAGGAGAGTGGTCATGGTTGTGGTCAAACGTAAGTATCCTTTGATTATAGCAACTAGTTCCCGTTGAAGGGGCATTGACGAACGGTATCTAGGCAGAAGCAGAAAGATTAGATAAAATGTTTAAACCCCAGAATTTGAGCTATGCCCTAGTCCGTCTTGAGCCAGAAAAGAGCGATCGCTGGCTATGGCTTCTACTGGCTGGGTAAGGGTAAACTTACCACTGACAATCCATTGTTTGAGAGTTTCAGCTACTTGACGAGACATGTAGATACTTGCTAAGGGAGCAACCCGCACTTTTTGACCTTCGATCGTAATCCAACCGCTTTTGAGTTGAGCATAACTAACTAGACCAAAAGTAGGACGAACCCGACGCGGAATGGAAAAATCCACTACTGGAGCAACTATATCTTTGTCTTCTACTGCACAGTGACGAATGACATCTTCATTTAGCACCGGAAGTGGTACTCCTACCCCTAACATTAACGAAGAACCATAATTTTTAAAGTAACAACCCCTTACCCATTTACTATCCATTTGTTTAGCATCTCCTATTAAGGCTAAAGTCGCTGCTGGGCCAATGGGTGTACGGTTAGGTAGGCGTTTCTGCAAGGGGAAATGTTGTGTTCCTTCCCAAACGATCATTCCTGGGGCACCCCCTAAAAAAATTCTTGTACCCAAACCAATTACTTGCAAATCTGGGTCATTCAGCAGAGGAGAAAGGGCTCCTGAGTTAGAATAGACCGCATTGCCCAAGCCTGGTAGCAGAGGTCCTAAATAGGTGTATAAAGGGCGATCGCCTCCATTGACGCCCACAATAAAATTTTGATATAAATTGCGAGGATTGTATAAGTAAAATTGATTAATTGTTGCGCCAGTAATGGTAGTTTCCCATGAAGAACGAGGGTAACAGTCTGTGACTTGCCCTATTGCTCTTAAATGAACTGGCTTGCCGGCGATTAAATCTTCAATTACATGAGCGCCTCCTCTTTCGAGCAGAGAGGGAGATAAAGCATCACTGGTTTCTCCGGTACTATTATAATCGGCCATAACTGTAGCCCCTAAATATAAATCTACCGCCCCAAAACCTGCATAGGCAGGTATTCCATCCAACCAACACTTCCGAATTTTAATGGGAGGATCTGTATGTCCGAGGTTCAGAATCGCCCCCGAAGATTCCATGGGTTCAAATGTGCCAGTACAGATCACATCTACTTTTTGATAAGTTTTATTAATACCAATTTCTTTGACTTTTTTTTTCAGTTCTTCTATTGTCCAAACTACGGCTTTTTGTTCGACAATTTTTTGATTAATCTCTGCTATGGTGCGCATTATGCTTACTGTAGTTGATGATTGATGGTTGTTGAACCACTAACGCTGCTTAAGTTTGCCATTGATCTAAAATATCTTTGATCAGAACTTCTTTGATTAAGATTTCAGTAATAATTGTTAGAGGTAGAGCCAGAAATAGTCCTAAAAAACCTAAAAAACTAGCAAAAAATATTTCTCCTACAATCACAGTTGCTGGGATCAATGTCATTCTATCTTTTCTGATTTTCGGAATCAAGATATTTTCTGCTATGTGATGAATTAGGATATATAAAATTAGGACTAACCAAGGTTTCCATGCTGAAATTAATAAGGCGATCGCCAGGGGAGAAATCACACTGATACCTGGACCAATATAAGGAATAAAAGTTAAGATGCCAGCCAAAACAGCTTGAGCTAAAACCAAAGGAATACCTAAGATAAATAATCCGATAAAGCTTAATCCAGTAACCAAGATTATTTTCCAGAAAATATCACTTAACCATTGCTGTAATCTCTGTTCACATAGGGTTAAGATCTGTTCAACTCTAGGACGATAAAAGTAGGGACATAAACGAATCAAACCCCGGCGATAAGATTGAGGATCTGCTAATAACATTAAAGTCAAAGCCAACAATAGTAAAGTACTCAATAAACCACCTAAAAATCCAGATAAAAAATTAAATCCTCTTGCTAATAATTCATTAATTAGTGGTTGTAATTGTTGGGCAATTTGACTACTATTAGGTAGTGATTCTGTTAGTTCTGGAGAGAGATTATCTTTAATTTTATTGAGTTCGATAATTAACTTTTGAATACCTTGAGGTACTAAATCGATCAACTCTTGAAATTGAACGACTAAAGAGGGTACAATCGACCACGAAAAAACAACTACTAAACCCAGCAATACAATTATAGATACTAAAACAGCATACCCTCTTTTTACTCCCCATTTTTGTAATTTTCTCACCAATATATTTAAGCCAATAGCTAAAACAACTGCTGTCAATAAAAGGAGTAATAACTGCTTAATTTGCCAGAGAATATATAAAGCAATTACGACACTACTGAAACTAACCCATTTGCCAAAATTCACGGTTTAACTCCATCCGTGTGTTAAATAGTTGTAGTTTGATTTTTTCCTCTCCACCAGAGAAGCAACCATAAAATCAAAGCAGGTAATAAAACTATACTCAAGACAATAGATACATTAGGCTTGATTGGTAATAGTCTGCCACCATATTTAACTAAAGCAGACAAAAATCCTGAGAGCAAAATAATTTTGACGATCAAACCAGCTTGGTTATTCATAATTGATGACTCACAATTCACGATTTCTTAAGCCTTCTGTCAGAAAAATCTTCAGAGAAGACGAAACTCAGAAGGCTAACTAGTTGAGAACTACAGCATCTATCTAAGTTTCTTTTGGATAAAACGAACTACTTGTGTAAGCTGCTTCTTGAGATGGGCAATTTCAGCTTCCATTTTAGCTACTTTAGCATTTAGTTTCTCGAGCTCATCAGCCATTGCCTGATTATCTTGAGCAGATATAGCTTCTTCAGCGGCAGTAGATTTATCTAGATAAACAGATAGCCTCTTGGATTTTTCCATAGCCTCTCTAATACCATGAATCAACTGTTTTTGATCGAAGGGTTTTTCTAAGAAGGCAAAAAACTCAAAAGGCTCAGGAATTTTATCGGTTACCTCGTCTTTTCTCCCTGACATTAACAGCAGAGGAATCATTTGATAGCTAGGATCTTTTTGAATTTCCTGATAAACTTCCCAACCACTCATTTTAGGTAAGAAAAAATCTAACATAATCAGATTAGGATTACCATTACGGATTAAATCCATACCTTGAAGGCCATCTTTTGCTTCGATAACCTCAAATTGACCCTCAGGTAGCATATCTTTGACGGTTCTTCTAATCACCATACTGTCATCTATAACTAAGATCTTATGATTTGTCACGATTTAACTCCTTATAATTAATTTAGTCTAGTTTTATTAGTACCTGAAAATAGATCTGAGTTGTCAGATAGGTTCCACAATTAATATAACCTCCTTTTAGATTATTATTCTCTATTATTGTCATGAAACAATCTCAACCAATCAAGTCCCAATGGGCTAATCAAATTACTGCTTTACCTTCTTGGTTACGTCCATCTATTGGTAAAGCTAGTGATATTTCTACAGTACAACGCATCATCAAACAAAGACAAATTCATACTATCTGTGAAGAAGGACGTTGCCCTAACCGAGCTGAATGTTATGCTAATCATACCGCTACTTTTTTACTCATGGGTCCTGTTTGCACTAGAGCCTGTGCTTTTTGTCAAGTAGATAAAGGTCATGCACCAATGGCATTAGACCAAAATGAACCACAAAAAGTCGCCGAAGCAGTAAAATTGTTAGGCTTACGCTATGTGGTGTTAACTTCAGTAGCCAGAGATGATTTAGCTGATGGGGGTGCCGGTTGGTTTGTCAAAGTTATTAATACGATTCAAGAACTAAATCCCAAAACTCAAATTGAAGTTTTAACTCCTGATTTTTGGAGTGGCAAGGAAGCGGCAGACCAACAAAAAGTGAGAGTAGCTACTATAGTAGCGGCTAAACCTGCTTGTTTTAATCATAATCTGGAGACGGTAGAACGTTTACAAAATCCAGTAAGAAGAGGAGCAAAATACCATCGCTCTTTACGAGTTTTAGAGTTAGTTAAACAATTAGATGACTCTATTCCTACGAAATCAGGATTAATGTTAGGTTTAGGAGAAACTGAAGCGGAAATTGAGCAAACTATGCACGATCTAAGAGCTATAGGCTGCGATCGCCTGACTATTGGGCAGTATCTGCGTCCTTCTCTGGAGCATTTGCCAGTGGTTAAATATTGGACTCCCTCTGAATTTGAACGTTTAGGAGCCATGGCTCAATCTCTCGGTTTTACTCAAGTGCGATCCGCTCCTCTGGTGAGAAGTTCTTATCATGCTGGTGAAGGTATAATATCAAATCCGGTTGAATAATCTCACTTTTGGGCGAGGTAATGCAGAATTCAGCATTCAGCATTCAGCATTCAGAATTGCTGAAAGTTCGTAACTAAATCAGGTAGTAAGCCTGAAGGCGGATTAATTTCAATTATTCTCCGCTCTAAATCTACTACTGGTACAATTTCTTTGACAAAAGGGATTAAAACTGTAACTGCTTTAGGCTTTTTTGGGGTGAAGTTTCTTCTTTTGGAGGTTCGGTTAATTTTAGCAAGATTGGCTGAAGATTCTGTTTGTATGCTTGGTTGTTGATGTAATTTAACTTCTAATAAGTCATTTCCTGCTGTAAAAATATTAATCACAACCCCGATATTTTGGTTATTTAACTGATTATAGACTTGTAAATTAATTAGATCGGCTACATGATATTCATCTTCTGCTAATGCCGGGCGATCGCTTTGAGGAACCAATAATTTACAACCTCTTAAAGCTTCTGCTTGCTGGCGCTCTTTTACTCCTGCTAACTTGACCACATAAATATTTTTACCAGGTATTTGATAACCTTCCAGCAATTCTACAGATTGAGGGGGGTTATTTTTTCTACATTGTAACCATCTGACTCCTGGTTGTTCAAATCTTTCGGGAAAGTCAGAGTTAGTTTTCACCCTCACTTCCCCCTTTAAACCTTGAGGAGCGACAATAGTACCAATTTCAATCCACTCTTGAGTTGAACACATTAGATAGCAATAAATCCTAGTTTTTTCTTGATAAATCAATAGCTATTTTGGTTAACTATTCTCCTAGTTGCACCTCTCCTCTGGCTACTTTCTCCATCAGAGACATCATTAATGCTGCTTCTGCTGGGGTTACTTTGTCATCGGCATAAATATCTGCCCTAATCTCTTCAAATTCTTGTTGAGAAAGTATTCCATCTGCTAAAGCTCGAGCTATTTTAGTTTTAAGTGCTTCAATTTCTTGTTCTTTTTGCGGGTCAACTTCTGCTTTCAAGATGATCTTGTAACGAATTTTACTATCATCTGTACCAAGAGTGAGACTATTTTCTCCCGAACTCAGTTCGCTTTTGAGCTTACCACTATGATGTCCCAAATATTCTCCATTGACAATGGTCCCCAAACGAGAACCTCTATCACGAATAAAAAAGCGATCGCCTTCTCTTTCGAGAGCACAATGACTGCGAGAAACTTGAAAGGGAACGCTATCGTTGATGGTAAAATCATTACTAGCAAATAGATCGTTTTCTCCTGGGAAATTACTTCTACCAATGGCAAAAGGAAATTTGGCAATCTGAATTTCTTTCTGAGGAGATTTCTTTTCTGTAGTATTATTAGTTGCTTTTAATGTTACAGTCCATTTGCGAGCTTCATTACTAACTGCGGTGACGAATAACACTTGAGGTTCAGCCGTTGGTTTTGTCTCTCTTGGAGAGGAAGGCAGTGGTTCAGTTTCCAGAGCTAAAGTTTCTAATACTGAGCGCACACCTTCAAATAATTTACTTAAATAGGGGACAATTTGTTGAGGGTTATGGAGAATAAGACGATTAAATTCAGCTTCTGTCATTACTTCTACTTCGGTAGCTTCTAGTGCTTGAGCCGTAAAATAGTGGGGTTGCTCGGCAATTAGGGATAATTCCCCGAAGATGTCATCTTTTTCGCTTAACCCTAGTAGCATGGGAGTGCCCTTGACTATTTTAGAAATAGCTACTTTTCCCTTGATGATGCGGTAAGCTTCTTTTCCTTCTTCTCCAGCACGATAAATAATTTGACCTATCTGATACTGTTTTTTTTCCATGCTTGATGGTAATTAGTTGTTAGTTATTAGCATAAACTAATTTATCATTGATGAGGCACAATTCATTCAGTTAAGTCATGTTTGAGAGCAAAACGAACTAACTCCGTGCGGCTATTGGTTCCTGTTTTACTAAATAAGCGACTGACGTATTTTTCTACGTTTCTGACACTTGTTTGTAATTTTTTGGCTATTTCTTTATTCATTAAACCTTGCGCTACCAAGTCTAAGACACTTTGCTCTCTGGGAGTTAAGTCAATTTTCATTGGTGGTGGAGTAGTGGCAAGCTTAGTCTTAGCGTTGAGTTTTTCTTTAATTTCTCTTAAATCTCGAGCCATATCTTCCAATTGTGAGATATTGGTGCTATCGTCTTGTCTAGCTTTATTTTTTTCCAGTAAATTCTTGACAATAGCTTCTAATTCTTCAGGATCGAAAGGTTTGGAAAGATAGGCATCACAACCTGCATGATAACCTTGAATGCGATCGCTGGTCATACCCCTTGCGGTTAAGAACACTACTGGTAAATGTTTAAAACGAGGATCTTCTCGTAATTTTGCTAAAAATTGGTAGCCATCTACTTGGGGCATCATAATATCAGAAATAATTAAGTCCGGAGTTTCTTGTTGCAGTAATTCCCAGGCTTCATTGGCATTACTGGCTACCTCAACTTTCCAGTCTGCCTCGTATTCTAAATATGCTTGCACTGACTCCCTCACTCCAGGTTCATCATCTACCAGTAGGATTTTATTTGTTTGCGACATTTTTTTCTTACTCAATTTGCCATTACTTTAAATGTAGCAAATTTGGTACTGAACCAGAGGTTGAATTTAATTCCGATAAGGGTAATTATCGGAATTAAAAAGCGATATAAGTACTAATGTTCTTGTTTATTGAACTACTTCAGCAGTGCGATCGCCTTGTTATCCACTAACACTTTACCGGTTAATAAATCTGTCACTGTAACCAATAAAACTCTTCTCGCATCTACTTCAAAATCAACCGCAATGCGATCGACTTCCACTTCACCAGGAGGTTCGAGATGAGCAATACAGACTTGTTGATGCTCGCTGGCCAAGGACCGATAAACAGTATTATTATTGAGGTAACTACTAGACATGCGCCCAAATTGATCGTAAGTTACTTCTGCTTGAGATATTTCTGCTAACTCACCAATATCTAACCGAATTTCTCTTTGTCCACTAAAAGCTACTTGCAAAAGAAGTGGTTCTTCTCGCCTACAAGGGTAGTATAAACCTTTACGAAAAAGAGGAAAATAAGAGTAACTCCGAGTACTTGGCTCCCAGAGGCGAATTGCATAACTATGTCGTAAATAGTCTTCAAGTTCCTTAATTTGAGCTAGAGCTAATGCACCATGACAGACAGCTTCAAAAGGTTTATCAAATTTAACTTTTTGACGGCCAAAATAAGAAGTAACTAACTGTCTAATTGCCGGAATAAAACAACTGCCTCCCACCAACAAAACTTGCTCAATATCACTTTTATTAATTCCCTTATCTAAAGCTAAACGTAATACTTCATCTAAAGTCTGGCGTAATTGTTCTAGTAATTGTTGATTTTCGAGAATTTCCTCGAATTTATCTCTGGTTAATTCTAATTCGTAGGACATGAAAGATTCTTCATCTAACCAACTCTCCTGCACAACGTCTTCTTGAGAGAGACGAATTTTTAATTTTTCGGCAATTTGCAGTAAATTTTGCCAGCCAATTTCTCCTACTTCTTCTCTTGAGTAACCTTGTCGACGTAAATAATCTTCAACAATCCAAGTATCAATATCTTCTCCCCCCACATAAGCATCCGATTTAGCTAATACTTCTGCTTTGAAAACTTGTTGACTATTCTCATAAGCAACTGAATCAGGAGATAGAGTACGAACTAAGCTTAAATCTAGCGTACCCCCACCAAAATCAACTACTAAGATAATTGACTCTGGACGTTTCACAGCATATCCTAAAGCCGCAGCGGTAGATTCGTCTACTAATTTGACATTTTCAATTCCTAAGCTAGTAACTAGATCGCGGAACCAGTCTAAATACCGTTCAAATGAGCCTACAGGAACGCTAATAACTATTTGAGCAGGATTGATATTTTGAGCTTGTAATTCTTGCCAAATTTGCTTAATGAATAATTCGGAAATTAATTGAGCATGATAATTTTTTCCTTCTATAGAGCGGGGAGGGGGTTGAAAATCTGCGGCTAACTCTCGCTTAAAATTCTTAAATAAACGTTCTGGTTGAGAGGCTCCTAAGCGAAGCGATCGCACTTTTTCTCCCCAAATTAATTGATGATTTTCGCCGACAAAAATTAAACTGGGAATAACAGGAACTTGCCAAGTTTGTTCTTGGTTGTTTTTGAGTTGATAAAGACGGGATATTTCAGGAAAACTTAGAGTTTTAGGGTTATCTGTATCAGCTTCTAAAATACTAACTACAGTATTGCTAGTTCCAAAATCAATAGCAATAGTGGTCATAAGCAAGGCAAAATTTAAAATTCAAAATTACTTTGTGTCTTTACCTGACAGGGTAGGACTAGCTTGGGCAGAGGAAAATTGAGCCATAGAATTTCTTAATGTTACATCTAAGCTCAGGATACAGGATAACAAAAATTCTCTTTCTATGCTTGGACTTTGGAGGCGATCGTCAAATTCAAATTGAAGCTCTATAAACCAAAATTGTTGAAATTTACCGTCAGAGACAGAAAAAAGAAATATTAAATCATCCTCAGAGTTTATCTGGTGAAAATGTATTGCCTGGATTTAGTTTAGATTTAACTATAGTTTGGTGAATCAATTTTGTTCAAAATTAATTACATAGCGATCGCCCTTCATTCGACACCTATGCTTTATAAACATCTTTCTTAACATAAAACTTGACAAAAGTAAGCAATTATGTATTGCCGTGTGAAGCAAAAAAACATCGGTAGTGCCTTAATTGAGGTGTAGTGTAAAACTTACCTTTCCGCTTCTGGTTGTTGATTTTCTTTTTAACTAGCTTTTTCCTCAGTAAACTAATCAGGGTAATGGTTAAATTGCACTATCTTCCCCATCAAGAGAATAATTGATGTCTAACTTTTCGCCCCAAAAATCCACCCAATTGAGCAATCCATCGAACCACTTCGGCCACAGTTGGTGCTGTGGTCTCAGCATAAATCTGACCATGTATGGTGGCATAAAGTGCTTGCCATTCGTGAGGCTGTAAGACTTCTTCACAACTGCTCTGTTGGAGCACAACGAGCCTGATAAGTGAGCCAGAGTAAACGCCACGCTACATTCGATAGAGTTAATATCCAAGGTGGTCAGAAGTAACCAAGTAATTGGTTCGACCCCTAATGGTGGCTCTTCTTCTGTCACTAACATTGCTTGTAAGCTTATGGGAGCTAGTTGTTCTCGTTTGGGGCGATTTGTCCAAGCCTGTCCAGTTTTGTCTAGTTTTATCGTAACCCTACCCACCCCCGCCCCAACCCACCCCTAACCCCTCCCAGGAGGGGAACTGCCCAGGAGGGGAGTTGGTAGACAAGGAAGATAATACCAACGAAAAATGGTCTTTTCAGCAAATCTTGTAATATTTGTAACCCAATACTTCTTAGACGATTTCCCCCTTCCTTGTCCACTTTCCACCCTTGTTCACCTTTTCTCACCTCTACCAGAATGCTATGGTAAAAAACCACCTGTGAGGGGGGCTAGGGGGGCTGAAATCTCCCATATAAAATAAAGGGATGATCAACTTGTGTTTACATAGAAGGTCAGGTAACAGTGGAAGAGATGATAAGTCGCTTTTGATAATTGGATTCAGGATTGAGGAGTGGTTGTATGGTAAGTTCAAGTATTTATACTGTTGGTGGTGCAGTTCAAGCAGGAAAAAATGCTGTCTACCTGTCCCGTCGTACTGATGAAGAACTGTTAGAACTCTGTCGGCCCTATCTATCGCCGGGTGTTTGATGAGGAATGGGTGAAGAAGCACTTGCCCATTAACTGGAAAAAGCGCTTGCAGCGTTTAGGCATTGGATTGGGGATACTGTTTTTACTTGCTCCTACCCCGGCTGCAATTTTTAGTTATAGGCAATATCAGAAAGCAGAAGCAGCGCGTCAAGAGGCAGTTAAACAGAAAGATATAGCGGAAAAAGAACGTCAAGAAGCTGAACGACAGCGTAATCTTGCTGAAGAGGCTCAAAAAGAAGCGGAAGAACAAAGAGAATTTGCGGAGAGATGGGACTTTGGTTGCTACTATCTCAAATCAAAGTGCACGTTGTGCAAGTTTCAGTCCTGATGGCAATCTAATTGCCGCTTGTCAGGGTAATGAAATAGTGCTCTTCAATCTTGAACTTAATACTCTGCTCCAGCAAGGATGCGATAGTCTGCACAATTATCTAGTCACTAATCCTAAAGTGAGTGATGAGGAAGTTGAACTATGTTCCAAAGCAAAATCAGAGCGGCAAAAAAAACAGAATAATTAAGTCAGAGAAAATTTCTCAAATGAGATCATCTTCGTAGGGTGCGTTCCGTGAAGCAACTGCTGCTGCTTCACCAATCAATTATTGGGAACGCACCACCCATCCCATAATGTTTCCGTGGATTACGCGCTTCGCGCTTTCCACCCTACCTCAACGCTCACTTACCCCAAAAGTGCGATCGCATCAAAGGATCATGATTAACTTCTCAATTCTCTTGATTACCTCGAATTAAATAGCGAACTTCTTCTAATAAAACATTAAACCTCTGATCATTTTCTTCCTGGCGTTGCTTCATCAATTCCATATCTCGCTGACTTTGAGCCGCCAACTGCAACAAAGCTTGAGTCGTCACCCTTAAACCATCGACACTAGAAGCCAATTCATCAAGCATTTCATCTGTCCAACGCTGTACCGTCATTAACGTATTCTCTTCAACTAATAAATATTATTTTCTATTTTATAACCTAAATAATCGTGCAATGGTTTGTTCGACTGCGATCTCTTTGAGATCCGCGCTTACTTCGTCCCTGCTTCGCAGCGCGCCGCCCTTCGGGAGCGCAGCGCGCAGTGCGCCTCGCCTCGTAGAGTACGTTCCAATACTGCTGGGTTAAGAAAATACAGTGTTAATTGAGGTAAAGTCGAGAGTGGTCATTAAGCCATGTCAAGATGCACTTATTTAGTAGAATCAAGAGTTTTAAAATTCTGCATTCTGCATTCTGCATTCTGCATTCCACCACTAGCTTTCTTGGTGGGCAAAATATTATTTCGGGATTTTTGATTGGGTTTATCTCTTGGTTTTGCCCACCCTACTTCAATCGGTACTTTATTTAAACGCAAGTCCCTAAAACGTCTCAAAATTTGATTCTTACAAGCTCGAAGTTATAGCGACTCCATAGGGTCGTTTCAGATAACGCCCGCCAGGGGAACCGATTACTCGTCCCCGATCGTAAATCAGATTTCCGCGCAAAAACGTACTCTTAACCCGCCCACTCAACTCCACGCCTTCAAAAGGTGTATAACCTTGCTGGGATTCCGACTCAGCAGCGCGGACGACAAAGGTTTCATTCGGATCGAGGATTACCAAGTCAGCATCATAGCCCACGGCAATGTCTCCTTTCTCCCACAAGCCAAAGCGCTGAGCAGGATTCCAACAGAGCAACTCAGCCATGTGATTATAAGACATCCCACGCTTGCTACCTTCGCTAAACACGCCAGAGAGCAGATATTCTGTCCCACCAAAGCCAGATTTCGCCAGCCAGATATTATCTGGATCTTTGAGACTGGCTTTCTTCTCAGCAGAACAGCAAGCATGATCGCTGACAATCCAATCAATCTGGCGGTTGAGCACTGTTTGCCACAAATATTCCACATCCTCGCGGTGACGGATGGGTGGGTTAACCTTAGCCCATTTACCCGTTGGTGCATCCACGTCCAGCAGCAGGTGTCCGACGGTGGCTTCTCGCCTAAAATTAATATGGGGAAAGGCAGTTTGCATGATTAGGGCAGCTTCCACTGCTTTGCGGGAACTCAGGTGCAGCAGATTAATATTCACACAGTTAGTTTCGTGGGCGAGATAGGAAGCGATACAAATTGCCAGCCCTTCAGAATGAGGCGGACGGGCAGCACTGTAGGCTTTTAAACCAGTCAGTTGGCGATCTCTTTCCACAATTTTGGTGTAGGCACGTAGGATTTC
>JAAUYA010367195.1_pt1 | contig 18551 bp, 12 predicted proteins | sample 7278161 | NCBI WGS metagenome assembly JAAUYA01 (sample SAMN14350120, study PRJNA611818) | marine sediment metagenome | isolation source: surface marine sediment (3m) | place: French Polynesia: Moorea | collected 2018-08
GAGCTATCATTCCTACACGTAGGTATCTGATTGTAGGGGGACAAAAATTACCTTGGACAGTTTTTTTGCATAGTTCAACACAGTGACCAGAATTTTTTGCCATGTGTAAAGGGACACAACAAATGATTAGATAATTTTCAAGAATAATGACCATTTCCCTAAATGTTCTAACAAGATATAAGGGACAACAGACAAAGAATATAGGGCTACTTTAGCATGCTTATACAAGTTCAAGTCGGCTTAAACTCATTCATAAAGGAATTATTCATTTACCCCCCATTGAATCAATTCCTTCTGAGAGTGCAATAAGTGACTTGTCACCACAACTGTTCCAGATTTCTACCCAATGCCTTTGCAAAGTGTCCCAGATCCTTAGTTAATTAAATTGTTTACAGACTATAGGAGTCTAGGCAAAATGTCAGAACCTCATGTAAATGTTATTTCTGTAAACCTTTTTACAGAGTTCATAACAACAGCTGAACAAAACTAATTACCTGCCACTCTAGAAAAAAAGTTGAATGAATACATGGAATAGGGAGAATACCGCCTCACAGGGCATGCAGGGTTATATTCTGGAATGATCAGTGATTTTCCTATTCAAATTAAGTTAAATAGGGATTTTCCTGTTCAAATCCAAAAGTATGTTACTACACAACCCCATGATGGAGTATTCTTCCTATCCATTCAACTTCTTTGAATTTTGTGTGAATGACAAAAAAGGGGATTCAGCATTTGGTAATACAGACCAAAGTAAACTGCTTAGTCTAAAGGACCTATATGACAACTGCCCTCTACCTAAACACACTGTATGTTATTATGATAGGCTACAAATTGCTTATAACCCAGTAAATATGACTATTCTGCATTGTACTGGACATCTGCAGGCAAGTTTATAAAAATAAAGTGCTGCCATCCAAGTACAGGACTTAGTCATTTGTTTGTTTTCTGACCATGATTGATATCTTGTCTCTTTGTCATTGTAGCAGTCCCATGCTCATCCTTTTCATAAAGACAATGTTGTTTACCAAGTTTACATATTACCCAAACCAATTCTATTTGCCTCCTGGTCTACAGATTGTCATTTTGGATCTTACAAAGTGAAGATGGAGCAGGCTATCCTGTTTGTCAGAAGGCCCCATCTGTCTGATGATGTGTTCAATGCAATTGGAACGACTCTGCAGACTAGCAATGCACTTTATGTGATGGATAAGAGGGATGTCAGAGCCATAAGCGTCCCCCAGGGCCTCCAGACATGTAGCTTTGATAATGTTTTTAATGTAAGTTCATCTTCCCTACTAATACTACTTGTGATAACATTACTGACTTACATTGCTGGAAGACATGTAATTTACCAGATGTTTATAAAATGTAGAATTTTCCAAATTTATGGTAAACCAGCTATTCACACATATTATTTATCTCTTTAATTTACAGGGCACTATTCCTAATTTCCTCTGCATGGCTATAGTAAAATCAGCTAACTTCAATGGGAATATGAAGAACCCATACTCATTTATACATGCCAATTTGGATACAATAAGTGTTGAGGTGGATGGCATATCCATTCCTGCATCAAAACCATTGAAGGCTGACTTTGATGAGAACCAATATGTCCGTCTGTATGACACTCTGTTCTCACTGTCACCTAGCAACCCAGAAGGTCACATGATATCAAGGTCAATGTATTCAAAGGGGTTCATGGTGGTAAACTTTAACCTAACACAGGACCACAGTTTTGGAGAGCACCTTACACTAGAAAGGAAGGGAAACTGCAGGTTGAGCCTAACATTTTCAAAAGCACTCACGGAGTCAATCACCTTAATTCTGTACAGTCAATTCAACTCCATGATGCAAGTAGATCATATCCGCAACATAATATACGATAATTGATATTATGTTTGATATTATGTTATGTTAATGACCATTAACTATCATCATAGCATAATGGATGGACGGACTATTGACAACTACATGAAGAAAGATCCACAATTGGCAAGGATATACCACGGAATATATGCAGAGGACCAACTACCACAACATGACAAAATTGAATCCTACCCTGTTCTACTCATTGCCAATTGTGATCCTTCATACATGGCTGGAAGTCACTGGGTGGCATTTTTTCTACAAGATGGCCGTCCATATGGTGAATTTTTTGACTCATATGGACAAAAACCTTCCTACTATTCAAAGAACTTCGACAATTTTCTAAGGGAGGAGACATGGAACTATTCAGCTAATGATAAAGCTCTGCAGTCTTTGAATTCAGATGTCTGTGGCTATTATGTAATTTTTTATTCAATTTGGAAATCTAGAAATTACAGCATGGACCAGATTGTAAAAATGTTTTCTAACTTTAAATCAAAGAAGGAAAACGATTTTTTTGTCAAGGAATATGTAACACAAAGACTAGGTATGTTGGGAGTCTTTCAAAGTGGCTCTGGGTGGACATCTTCAGCCAGAATTCATAGAATGGTTTCATTAAAGAATACTGGACGCCTGCATTCAAGATTTTTAAATGTTGTGTGAATACCGACAAACAGACAGAGTATATGAACCCTTATGGATAAACTGCACAGACAAATGAATGGTCGGACAGACGGTACCAATGACATTACTTTCTTTTCAAAATAAGGACCATAAGTTCCAGGGACGGTTATCAGCATCTATTTTTAGGGCATGACTCATAGAATGCAGCAGAGTTAGTCATAAAATTTTTATCTGCATTGTATGAGTCATCTGGGAAAATCCCAACTTCCTACAGAGAGAACCATAAACAAACAAATAATTCTGTTTAATTACTGATAAGATAGATTAATTAAAGTATGAGTCATTTATGGTTCTCTTTCATACTATCACATTATTTTAATGTCATATAGTTGCATATAGAAAAACGACAAACACAAAAAAATTGTTTTCAAAATATTAATACCTAAATCAATTTTATTCATATTCAAAAGTGTAAAAATAAAATCTTTGAACACTTATATTGGTGTTTTTATCTCTTTGGATATACAAATTCAAGTGCATTACCAGCCCCACTTGCTCAAATGGCTCTAAATCACGTTTCTGTCCATGATATGATTCTTTAAAATGATATTGAAATATTATTTTGAAAAATTATATCATGGATAGAAACGTGGTCTAAAGGCATCTGAGTTATAAGGGATGCTGCCTACTTCATCATTACCCTTTTATACCATAAAACAAATAATCTCTGGAATAAGACATGCCCTGAGTTACAGGTTACTAGAATAGTTGAATATCAATCAGAAAAAAAACGTTTTCATAGGTTTTTACAACCTATGCAATGCAGGGGTTACATTACAAAAAAAATATAAAGCATTTCAATTGCTGCCTATACATTGATCTGTCACATTTTTGGATATACATTTATAATACACTAATAATATATACACATGGATATACCTTATCAATCCATAGTTTTCTTTTCATTTTAATTTAAAAATAGTCAGAATATACTTGCATTAGGAAAAGGAATGATGGGATGGGATCTGAGTTCACTATTCCCCACCTTTTCAGCAAATGCATGTAATTAAACTATTCTTATAATAAAATGATTTAAAAACTTTGGATGATGTCCAGAATATATTATTAAAATGGACAGAATATACTTGCCATTGGAAACAAAATAAAAATGTTTTAATTTCGAATGACATGCAATTAGACCATTATAATAACACATTTTGGATAGAATAGTACAATATTACCAAGATGTCCGATAGAAATATAGAAATGCAATATTTTGTGTCAATGAGTAAGTAAAGCCAGATGATACAGATGGGGGAAGGCTGAGTAGCACAGTGAGAGATGAGTTGATCCTGTAGGTTGTGGAGACGGCATGTAGGTGTAGAGTTGCATCAGGAAGTCCAGTTTGAACCAAATTTGAATGCCACCTGAAAAAGCCAGATTGCAAAAAATGTTAACATTTTTCATTAACTGAGTCAAAATTGTAAGAACCAGACTAGCATGCACACAATTGATTACACTTGTATTATAGCACCAGCATTGAAAGTTAAAAGCTCTGGATTATTCCTAATGGATCTATGTCATTTCAAATAGACTGACCAGAATAACTAATTGATGTGGATCCATTGGCGTCCCGTCGTCGGGTTGTATTTTCCTAAGAGCGTCTTCTTTGACCGACCGACTCTCAAACGTTTGATCTTGTGGGTCCTTTTGGGTCGGACTGCAGTGACTGGTCCACTGTCTGCTGATGTTGCCTGTAAAATCAAAATGGGCATTTTAGTGTATCATGCATGGATAATGAGTAGTTGCAATAGCATTTACTGGCCTTAACACATGATATTACATGTACACACTCAAATGGCTAGTTACTCATAACATAGTGTGGTTACAGTATAGAAACATTTACAATGAAGTACTGTGGAGACTTACCTCAGATTCAGTTTGTTCTGCTGAAGAGACTCGTTTTCTCTTGGCTGGTCTACCTTCTGCTGAAGTTCCAGCTGTCAGGTCAGGCTGAAAAAATCAATTATATTTGATTAGACTGGTTCAAATACACGACAGTATGGCATTTCAGCTAGTAAATAACTTGTAGAACTTGCCCAAAGTTGTACATGACCTTAACTCAAGATTAATCTCGTTGGAAAAGCTGTATTAAGATCAGAATTATTGATTTCTAGCTACCAACCTGTAGGTCTGAAGAGCCTGATGTCTTTAACTCTCTTAACAGATTCCTTCTCTGAACATTGCCGATCAAAGTCTCTGGAGCATTAATTCTGAAAAAAGCAAACAGAAATTTTAAGTCAACATAATTATTAAAATGAAACAAACAGAAAGTGAAAGGCACTTTTTACACTACATTCCTCAGGTGTGATACTGCAGGGCAAAATATTAGTTAGCTGCTACCTAATAGTCGGCTATGAGTGTAATAGTAGCTTTACTGTACCTGGCAAGTCCCCTGAGGAATTGTTTGGTGCCTTGGGCGGTCCAGTTCCTCCTGGATGCCGACAGAATATCACTCAGGATATCAACCACATTGGAACTGTGCACCGGAACACCATCAATGACGAGTTCTCCACTAGGTTGGAAGCTCATGTTGGACCCCTGTTTGTTGACTAACTGCAGGATACGCTCAGCTTTCTTACGGACTCTTGCTGGAAGCTGTTGGATGGCTTCATTTTCTGTTGACGTTTCTGCTGTTGCTTGAACCTCCTGTGGGGATGAGGGCAAATGATTAGTGTCATTATTATCACTGCCTGCTATTTTAACACTGACCGGTTGGTTGGCAGCCGACTCTGCTGATTTTTTGAAACTTATCAGTTTATCTAAAAATGAAGCATACAGGGCTGCCTTTCTGCTATCAGAGAGTTCTTTAGAAGAAAGTATGTCTTCTAATGTTTTATTATAATCTGCGACCGCGGATGTTTCTGGCCTACTTAATGTAGGCTGAAGTGCCCCAGTGCTACCCCTGGGTAACTTTGATACATTTTCCAGTGCCTCTAATTTCTTAGAGGGCACTAAAACCAACTTATTAACCATGTTTACAGGTCGGGAATGTGATACAAAGTGATTATAGATAAGTGCTTACCTGACTTATTTATAGTACTGATCAGTTTCTCCAGTATGGCAGGTAGTATGATGGCCATGATTGCATTTCCACCTCGCTGATTAAGGATCCTCTTTTTCTGTTTGAAGCTCACATCTGGGTTGATCAGTCTCTTCAGTGTTTTACGGTATCTGTGGGATCTGGCTTTACACTTAGGGCTCACTTTTATGTTTTTATATATTATATTGCATAAAATTTCAATTATAGCCCTGAGCTGACTTGCATTGACTTTGCTGAGCATTTGTTTACGTTTCTTGGGAGAACTTTCTCCCATATTCCTAAGGAATTCTAAGTTGTGGCAGAGGTTTGAAGACATCTTGCTTTGTGCCACTAGATTCTAGAAATGCTAACTAATATATCTATATAACTAATATATTGCTTGATCTGTCCCAGCTAGTTAACTAATACTATAATGTTTGATTTGTCACAGAGATTACATAACTAAACTAGCAATGCAAACAAGATTTAAAAACATCTTTCGTATAACGCCACCCCCCTCCCCCCAGATTACAATAATCATATCTTATAAACCCAACATGTCTCTGGAGTTAGGCCACACCTCCAGCGTAGGCTGTCTTTACTTTTAGGGTGCAAATCAAAAATCATAGGATTATATGCTTTTGATGTTGCATCCTGAAAGCATTCTAAAAGTTTTTTCCAATTCAATGGGCATATCTGTCGACACAGGATAGATATGCCCACTGAATCACGAATATTTTTGAAACAAAATAGATATTGTGAATTAGTACTGATGGTCCGAAACACGTTATCTTTTGGAAATAGTTCCTGACTAAGCAGGATAACCGTTGTGTTGAGATGATGGGACCCCTTTACAAAGAAATTGGCCACCTTGGTGGCAATTGCTTTGTCAGTTTTAATTTCTTGTAACATATCATCTATGATAAGGCAAGATGGAAAAGATGGATCAAAATAATTGTCAATGTCATCAGGAACATTTTTTATAAAAATGATTCCTGGATTCTTCTCCAGCATTTTTGAGTATATCTCCTGCCAGTATGCATATATGTACACAATTTTGCAAGGGACTGTATCAAACACAACATCAAGGTTGTCTAAAACTTCCTTAACTTTATAGGTTTTCCCCGCGGATGTATTTCCCACAAATAAAACCGTGGCAGGGGTTTTAATTTTAAAATCCTGCCAGTTGACCTCTTGTTGTGGGTCCATTTTTTAACAAGTGAAGCCAAAATGGAATAAAAAATGTACTTGGTGTGTTCATTGCACAATATTTGATCACATGAGTCATCTTATTATATAACCATCAGATATGTGTTTGATACAGTCTCTCACATAATTGTGCACATATATTCTCATACTGACAGAACAAATACTTTCTAACCATGCCCCCCTCCCCCTTTCCAATCAAAGCTATTCAAAAGCCAAATTCTAAAGAGAATTTTTAGTGTACACTGCACGAGCAGTGTATGGGCAGTGTAACGGCAGTGTATTTACAGTGTAATTGCAGTGCATATTGAAAATTTCACTTTAGAATTGCCTTATGATTAGCCTTGCTTGAAAAACATTTCACCCAGAAGCATTTATGTGTTGACAAACTGATTATACATTACTCTCTTGTGAATAGTGGACAATCTCATCATCTTCTAAAAAGTATGGATTTTCTAAGGCTATGGAACGCCCTAATGAATCCATACTAATCACTGTCTGTCTGTCTGTTATTTGTTTCCTAGCACAAAATATGATGAGTAATATTGCCAGGATGAGGGTGAGCATTCCTGAAGCTGTCACAGTAATGATGATGCCAGTAAAATAATTTCTGTTGGTGTCAATTACAGTAAAGTTGTCAGTTACAAGGTCAACTGGGTCAAAGGAGGTCATGGTCACAAAGGTCACGGGTCGTAAAGTCTCAGTGGCAGATTTAGTCGTGTCAGTTTGCACATCACTCACAGTGGTCAAACTTGTCTTACTTGTCATGGTTGATGCTGTAGTCGACTCCGTTGAAGCTGTTGACGGAAATGCAGTTGGAACCGGACCAAAGTCCTCTCTTCGGCAGTTGATTCCGATCCTAATTGTTACAAACTCGGGTATGTATTTGATTTGTTGACACTCTGTGATGTTTGTACCAATAAGGTTCACAACCCGGACGGCATTGAGCGATATTTTCCGATAGTCGAAGCATGTCAATGGGTTTTCGCGAAAATTAATTTGTTGGAAAACATCCTCAATGCCATCAAAAGAGGGCAGTGTGTCCAAACCCATGCCTTCACAATCAATGGTCCCTATGAAGGACAGGCATTTGCAAACACTGCAGACTTGTGCAGTCTGCTGCCAGGCCCCAACAACATTTCCTACAACCAGAAGTGTCAAGCTTAAAACAAAAAACATGATTATAATCCACAGAATGGTTTAAATGATAATCCTAATCCAAAAAGAAATAATGTGTTTCAAGTCTAAGTATGTGTGTTGCAAGAGAGTGAATGAAATAGTATACAGTGTTCTTTGACTTACACTCATGCACTGACACATTTAATTGGTGCATTAGCACATCTTGCATAATATATAGTGCTCATCAGCTACTTGCAAAATGAGTGACAAGTACTGAGCACAGGTATCTAATCAAAACTCACAGGATTACATTGATTTAATATTAACATTGAATTGATTTGTGATTTCTGACCACGTTACAAATCACTATAGATAGGAAAGACCACAAAATGTTATCAGTGCTCTCAAAGAGCTTCGAATAGAGGTATGGCATGATAGGGTACACTGTCAAAAAGTGGTGTAAAATTGGCTTGTTTTTTTCATGTTTGAACCCATTTTTTGCAGGGTTTCCCAATAGCTAATATGGCATGTCATACCTTGTTTCGAAGGGCTCGGAAAGCTCTCTCTATTTCTTACGTTGATTCTAACATACTACAGAGTATCGTCGACCATTTAAATGATCAAATACTGTCCATATATATCAATAAATAGTCGAAATAAGCTCTGAAATATTACATAAATCACTTCAGAAATAAATGGAGCTTCGTGGGAATGGCAAAATAAGAAAAAAACATGACATTTTAGCCACTGGGAAAAATATTTTCTATGGGAATTAAAGAACTCTGTGAGCCAGTCGCATTAGGGACATTGATGTATATTCTATGTTTCATTAAATACATTGCCGAAAACAAAATAGTTTTCTAGGGGGTCCGGACTATAACAAATATCTAGATCCTCTTTAGGATCCTTATCCTCTTTCGAAATTTGACAGCTATGCTTTCCGTCAGTTGCCTCATGCAAATGGGCATAATGAGCAAAATCCGATGCCTTTGTTATGGGCAGTTCAAAATCCAAAATGAGGGTATTCTGCCCAATGTCATATTTAGTCACCATTTCAAATAGGTGGGAGTCCACAGGTTTGAAGTCTTTAATTAGAGTGGCAGTGTCCATCCAGGGCAATTCCAACATTTTAATTTTCTCATTCAGCACAGCTTTATCGAAACATTTTGGGGAATCACATTCAAGTATCGTATCTTGGATTTTTCTGGCGGCCAATGTCCTTAGTGTCACTGGCTCACGGTGTTCTTTATGTCCCATAGAAAATCTTTTTCGTGCTACCACATCCTTGAGGTACTCATTATCTTCCAGATAGTAGTCGATTTTATGAAAGAACCCTGTCATTTTTGGCTCTGTTTGGTCAAAAAGATGGCGTAGCCTAATGGAACACAAATTTTCGTAATATGCCTTTTTCAAAGTTCTAAAAACTTTGCACCTGTCTCTATTTTCAGCCATGACAGATTTCTTTTCCGAACTTTGGGCCAAAAAACACAACTGATGGAAGGCACAAAACCCCAGATGGTCACTTTTGGTGTCCCCTGGGTAGTGCCTTCGATCAGTTGTTTTCTTGCAGGGAATGCAGACTGACAAGCCACATCCCGCTATTGAGCACATGTCTGCACATCCAATGCAGACCATTTGTCTGCATAATGTACAGAAATATGCACAATAATGGTCTGCGTAGTTCTTCAAGACTCCAAATCTGATTCCTGGATAGAGCGTCCTCCAGGATGAGGTGCACAGTTGCACTGTGCACTTAGCACAGCGCACGTCTCTGTAACAATTCCGGTTATACTTACAATACTCACATTTGTTTGCACTTGTGGGAAGATTCTCCTTGTCCACTAGGAGGTTCAACAGCAGCAGCGGCAACATGAAAATCGGACATATCATACATGCTGGATTGCATGGACTAGCATGGTAACCGTTGAACGCTAAGTGGTACATAAACTCCGGTAGAGGACGCCGATAACACAATGTTTCCATGCTAAGAAATCTAAAAAAAAAAAAATAAAGTCAGATATAAAATACAGTACAAAACAACGGGAAAAAGCCATATTGTGCAACAACCTAAAAATTTGGGTGTGTTGTCCTTCTGTAATCAATCAGAGGACGGTTAACATACATAAATGAGGGGCCAAGTCGCCTTTGAGAATATGTGTACAGGGTATTATTACGGGCTATGACACCTCTGGTTTGGAGGATCTCTGGATCCTCAGTGAGGAGGACATTCCTCATTCTTAAGAAAGCCTCATTGAAGAATTTTGAATTTATACCCAAAATTGCTTTCTTGCCTGTGCCACTTGTCACGTTTTGACAGGCATAGGTCCTGCCTGTCAAAACGACAAAGCCTGTACAAATAAACTCTGTCTTAAAGAGTCCAGGCTGTCGTTTTGATTCAGGGGATCGAGGGTTTGCAAAAAACTGATCTTTCACCTTTAGAAACTCTTGCAGTTTTTCTGGCTTAACACACTCCTGCAGGTTATTGCGCGATATGGCTATGACAAGATTATCTGTGTTGTGATACATAATTTCATATGTATCAGAAATCAGAAAATCTTTCAAAAAATCTACAGCAATGAGGACCTTCATTTTGGCCAGGTTTAGAGTCCACAATGCTATGTAGATGGGGATGTCTGCACTCACCACTGCTTTTGCACTGGTGAGTTCATACACACCCTTGCCAATTGCATTGAAGTCCCTAAATCTTTTTGAATTTATCCTTCTAGATATCTCAGACTCATCATTGATGTATGTAACAACGTTCTGTCTCTCTTTTGCAAGCAAAAAATTGCCAAAAATGCTACAGCTGACTAACTTTGCAGACTGCCCATGAAGGGGGGTCTTCAGACCTTTGTCTGTGTCAATTCTTGTTTTTGTCAATAGGGCAATGAGGTCTTTAAATGGCTGTGACATTCTAAATTGTATGACCTCTTCTATGTGGTTCACTCTAATTCCCCGGGATATGTAATATGCCAGAAGGGGTGTCGCAATTAGGATATCAGTGCTAAACATTGATTGGACCACAAGAGAGCGGGGGCGGTCAGGCATCACCTGTTGGGACAAGTACTTTTTTATGATACTTGAATACTGTGCATAGCCCACCTCGGCTCTTTTGAAAACTGGCGGAAAGTCTGAAAAGTAAGAAATCTTGTCATCGGGAACAGATATTGAGCATCTCACAAAACCCTCCACATCTTGGCTTGAAATGGCTTCAGCCATTGAAGCTTGGGTGTATTTTTTCTTCATATTTCTTGGAAGTTCATGGGTTTCCATGTACTTTTTCAGGTTGGGGTCAGATTCTATATCTGAGAGAAAAGAGCACTCGCGCTTAATAATTACAGTGTAACCCAAGCTGCGCAGTATGGCAAACCTAATAGAGTCATAATTTCTTACTGACTCTATACTTTTGCCATGAAAATCTGTAATTCCCCTCTGTATAGCACAATCACATAGGTGGGTTACACAGCCCAGAAATGAGTAAATGGTGGAATGTGCGCGGTCAAACCCGTCAATGCGAAAATTTGCAATTTTGACCTCACCCCCATTAAGAGAATGCTCAATTTCGATATTTTGAGTTTTAGACACCCAATCAAGGTATCTAATGCTCAACATATCGTGATACATTCTCCTGGGGAAGAAGTTTTCTGTACAGTGCCTCCTAATGTAGGCCCCAGTAGGCAGATCACCTGCAAGGATGGCACTGTAAAGTCCATTGTAATCAATGGAGAAAATGTTGTTGCAAATGTTTGCACTGTCCTTTATGTTTGTGCGCCCTTTTTCATGTATCCTGCAAAAAACAGTTGAACAACCTCCTACCATATGCTCCCTGAATAGCAACTGCAAATCAGAATCTCTCCTAGGAAACAAAGGGAAATACACATTGGGGGGTTTGTTTGCATGGGCAATGTGTTTGGCTATACCTGGTAAACTAAAGCTCATTTTAAAGAGTGACACATTATTGTATGTACAGTAGTAGAACTCATTCATGTTCTGAGCTGCATGAAGACCTGAAAGAGACATGTTGTTGCAGTGAAAACGTAACAGGTCAGCAAGGGTGATTAGTCTCTTCTCTGCAAACGTTTTCCTGTAGTCTAACCATACATCAGGACCCTTCTTGGGTGGGGAGTGTAAACCCAGCTTTTCCCAGGCTACATTGTTTGGGGAACCAGACCTGATAGCTTCTTCATAATCAATATGCATTGAATTCAGTGTATTGGTCTGGGTGAGGCTGTCATAGAAGTTGTTATAAGTGAGATTCCCAACAGGCAAACTCAATGCATTTGGTGCCTCCCAATTAATGTTTGCTGGGAAGAAACTGGGATTGTACTGAGGACAATAACTGTGCAGAAACTGGTTCATGCTGTAACCTGCAGGCACATACTCATCTAGGGACAGGAACCTGAAAAAGGTTGTCAATATAGCCAGGTAACTGGAACCCCTCTTAGCCACGAACTGTATCTCCTCATTATTCTGCAAAAGAATGTTAAAAATGTACTGTTTCAATACATTTGAGTTATAGTAGGAATTTTGAAAACCAAGGACAGGTATTTGCTGCAGGTATTTCACCAGGTCCTCTCTCAACTGTTTGATGTTGCTGATGTGCTTCTTAATGTTCTTCCTGGCAATCTTTCTCTGCTCAGAGGTCATGGGGGTCGGCTCTACAATGGGAATGCTGTTATCATTAATTTCTGGGGGCCCCTGGCAGATGCAGGTCAAAATGCAGTCGCACATTTTGATTTCAGAAGGGCTGGGGTCAAGGTCAAGGTCGTTGAAGCTGATATCTGAAGCATCAGAGCCCATGTCCACCAGTGGTGAGAAAGATATAAGATCTTCTTCTGGATCATGTGTATCTAAAACTGTGGATGAAAACATGATGTCATTATTTTGAACTGGGGAATTTTGGCAACTGTCATCACCAGTCATGACAGGCTGTTGGTTTTCAGTCAGATTATTTAGCTTGTCCTCCCACTCAGTAACAAGGCTGTCAATTTTCTGAAAAGAAGCAGCATGTTTGGCCAATTGTAATTTTTTGTTGTGTTTGGCAATTTCAATAATTCTCTGTACAAACTGATGCACCACCTTGGTTGGGTTATTCTGGTCTGCAACATGGAATCTCTGATAAGCTGGGGAAACATTGGAAGAGACTGAAATGCTTAGGGGAGTGTGCAAAAATTCAAGGGTTGTGCAGGATGGTGAATCTTCATACAAGGGGTCATCTCTCACGACTGCATCAGTTGTTCTGGCACTTTCTAAATAATAGAAAATCAAATTTTCATTTTTGGAAGTTGGAACATCTATTCCGTAGGTTTTGAGCTTTTGCAACACATTTTGAGGCGGGCGATAGGATTTCCCAGGGAACCTGTATTTGCTCTTTAGAGAACAGTGCTTCCTGTGCTGTGCTAAACCCCTGGTGAACTCAAAATGGGTATTACACGAGGAACACTGGAATTGTGATGAATAGAGGTCAAACTTGATTATTAGCGAAAGGTGGCCCCTATCCCCCTCCCTGTAGAGATTTAGGTGAATGGTTTCGTCAAAATTTTTGAATGAAGTGTACACTGGTAGTGCACTCAAGTCTTCCCTTAACTCATAGACCATAATTCTTTTCTGAACAATCTTTTCTAAAATGGGAAGGTCCTCAAAAAAGGACAGACCACAAAAATCGGCTTTTTTTTTTTCGTTGCGTGAAGGAATTTCAAAAAAATGCTCTGGGTGGCCCCCTCAATGCGCGCCCTATTGAGCCCTGCCTTCCGGGCTTCATACCTGGCGATGGCTCGAAACCCACATAGATTATCCAATCCCTGCTTTGATGTGTCCATGGTGATGATGGATTTCCTATTTTTTAACCATTCTGGTATCTTGATATGCTTGGCACCTACAAGAAATGAGGTCTTATAGACCTTATAATTGATTGAACAAAATTCAAGGAAGGTCCAACTGGAGTCTGGACTGGTTCTGCCTACTCTCTCCATTATGAAATCTGTGGTGCATAAGTCTAATAGTTCATCTATGGAATCTAGATTGTTGAGCCAGAATGGCTCATCAAGAAGGAAAGAGTTGTTTGAACCATACCACAGGCGGTATTCACGCTCCCCTGGTATGTTGAGGATGTAGTCTAAATATATTTGGACCCTCCCTTTTCTACCGCCCAGTTTCCGATACACCTCCAGCAGCTGGGTCCTCATCTGTGACCTGTTAAAATCATTGTTTATCCTGAAACGGTATACATCTGAATTTCTACCAGAAATGACCCTTGTATTAATGCGCCGCGAGCCTTCCCTGTACACCTTGCGCAATGGTTCATTGTAGGTGCCATCTGGCAACTCCCAGGAGGGTCTACTCCCACCAATCATTTCCAAGGGTGGATTAGGGCGGGGGTAGCACCTCTTGTAGTGATTACTGCGGGCTTGTGCTGTATCAAACTGACGATTACAATGTTTACAAACATATGAATGGGGCTGGGTGGGAGCGCTTGAGGTTGAGGCAATGGCCCCATCATTTTGGACAGGTCCCCTTGAACGGCGAAGTATGCTTGCCATGTGCCTGGTTTGTTGCTGCTGCTGGTTTGCCTGCTGCTGCTGGTTTGCCTGCTGCTGCTGCTGCTGAAAGGAGGCCCCCCCACCTGTTTGGAAAAAAACGCTGGGCTGCAGAATTTGAGGGAGTGAGAGCTGTGTATTCTGTGTAGGGTTTTGCAAGCTAACATATTGAGAATGAGGCATGATTATTGTCATGGAAGGTGGAAACAAATGTGGTGCTGGCAATGGCTGATATATCCCGGGGAGGAGAGGCTGAGAGGGTTGCTGCACTGCTGATGCCCATGGCCTTCTGGGGCATATTGACATATGCAGTGACAGATTGTTATAGCTTCGAAATTGGCGGTCACAGTAACCGCAGCGCAAACTCATGATGAAAGAAATAACATTCCTACCTTTACTTCAACAAAAATGTCCGAAGGAGAGTAGTCAAAATCAAGCTGCCACGCTGCATGTGTAGTCATAACCAGGAAAACATTAACCCCACATGAAATAAAATGAAAGAAAAAAGATATTAGTAACAGATTGACATTCAATATTGTGAGCCCTTTTGCACTTATATTACAATAATGGCGTTTCATTTTGTGAATTATTCGCGACGGATTATTAATGATCTCCCATTCGAAAATGTGAAGAATGCTCTCAGGGAGTTGTGTGTTTTGAAATTTTTCAAATCGGACCAATATTAAGGGAGATAAAGCCAAAAAACCAAAGCAATGTTTTTCCCCCTGTTTTTCCACTGCAATACATTTCAATTTACACATTTTTGTATAAGTCACAAAAGGGCTCAATGTTGCCAGTGTAAATGGAGCTTTTAATGTCACATGGATTTACAAGATGTCATTAGAATAAAAATACATGACATGACTAACCATAATCTAGTGCTATCTTGTAATCCCATTAAACAATAAAACCTCAGTCTACACTGTACACAAAAACATAATACAGACAATACACACACACAGACATAGTATTCTATACTAGTACCCTAAGCCCTGCAATAAATCACAACTAATTATTTAGGCAGCATTTATGATTAATTAAAACCCCATGCAATGATTTATGCTTTCTACTTTTCATAAAAGTCCTTTACGGCTGCCATCAGCTCCGGGGATTCTATTTCTACACTTTTATTTGTGGCGTACTTTTCAGTAAAGGTCCTACAATCAAATAGTTCTGTGACAGCCGCTAGGGTCACAAACGGATCTTTGCACGGGGTTTTTGTGCTGAAACCTGCCATGAAAAAGGCTTTCACAATGTATGACCGATCCTTATGGGAAGCGGTCACCTCGTCTCTTACCTGTTTAAACATGACACCTATTGTCTCAGTGCTGTCCATTGGAACCTTTTTCTCTTTCCTCTCTTGGCTTACCCTCCTCCGGATGAATTCACTAAAGCAATAGAGCATTAATGTCCTTCTTACCTTGGCATTTTGTGCTTCTACCATCTCGTGGTCTTCAATGGCCCTTTCCCTCTTTTCTATCTTTGCTGCATTAAATTCATTGAAAGCATTGACAATATCCTCATACTCACTTTCAAAGGTCTCCATGGTTTCCAGGATGCCAAACTGATTATAGATCATGTCAGGATCCTGACTTTGCTGATCCATATCAATTGGCATCCTGATAACTGTGACCATACCATCAATTGTACTTACATTAGGGGATGTCTGGAGCAGAGGTATGGCCTCATCAACCTTGTCGACCAAATCAATGATACTGCTCACCTCGTCAAAAGAAAGAGGTACTCCTTTGCGGGTTTCGGTGTAAACACCATTATCCGCAAAGAAGAACTTCCTTAGGTCGCATTCAAGGTTGGGGGCCACACCTTTGAGACGCAACTTTACGTTGCGCTGCACCTCCATGTCGAAAGTCTGACCTGTCCTCCAACAATCTAACAAAATTTCAAGAAAGTTTTTCAAACTAATCCAGCCGTCAAGAGAAAGAAGAGACCCATTTTTTGAGAATGATCGAAGTTGTCCAGCAGCAGATTCCCTTATGTCAATCTTAATGGTCCCATCTTCAGGATCAAGCAAAACACTGAGTCCAACTCTGTCTGATACTCTAAAGTTAAACAGAGTTGAAAACAGTCCTCTCTTTGGAGCCTTTGGTTTCTTTACATTGGAAGCTCCTGCTGAATCACTAGACCTTCTCTTGTTACCTGACATTTTAGTGAAAGTATGTAGTATAATGTTTCAAAAAATACTGACCTGAAGTTCTGAAGTCCTTTATTTTTCTGCTGAATGGTGCTCAGTAGTGCCAAATCCACGAGCAAGTCCTTTTCTCTGCGGTGTGTAGAAAAAAAGAGAGAGAGCCCAGGCAAAATCCCCAATATATATGGGTATATGGATTAACCTGGGCAGGGCATTGATAACAGAAAAAGAGCCTTCCCAGCTTTCTATCTAATGCCAGCTATCTCTAGCAGTAGACACTTAAGGGCACCAGCGTGCACCAAGATGAAAATTTCAACCCATACATTAGATAGCTTATAATTTACCAATGAAACACAATGTATCCAATCCAATATAATTCCCTGTCGCTTATTTTCCAGATTACCCCCTGTATGACAAGAGGAAATGATTAATTTGCAGACATTCAATGCCATTTTAGAATGCATGTGTCACCATACTGGTGCCCTTAACACAGCTCTCAAACAGTAGGCTTCTGTCAATGAGATTTAGAAACAAAGATCTTGTTGACAAATAATCTATCAATCATCTAAACTTAAGTCATGGTTAAAGAGATTTTTCCATTAACTACATAACATGTAAACAGAAGTTGTTTGACTTCCAGTATGGCTCACATCTCTCTCTGCTCTATCTTATCTGCAACCTTTGGCTCAACAAACAGGAAACATTCCTGTTGTATTGAAAGTTATAGTTTTGTTACCATGGCATGTATGCATATCATAATATTATCTAAACCTTCAACACGTGTATGCGCGCAAATACTGCGCAGAAGGCCAAATAACCTCACACAATTTGCTGAGTGTGGGATAATCCCCTGATCCAATACAAACAAGTTATGATGCTTGAAATGTTAACCTTAGATTAAAGTTCATCCAGTGTTATTAAATGTTATCATCTAGAGTTTGGTATATGAAGTAATCCCATTAACTTTGTCATGACCTGGCCTGTTAAAAATATGCACCCACATCTTATTAATTTTTTTCTAGGTTACTTTTCCCAGCATAGAACGTTTTCCCACTAAAAAATGCCTTACAACACAATACAACTCTCTGCAAAAACATGCTTGGCTTCACTTTAGGGCATCCCAAGTGTAATGGTCTGAAATACACGACAGACCTTCCCATGCATGTGCCCAATAGACATAGCTTCATCTCACGAAGCTAACAGTGTTAGAATTTTGAAAATCGGTCCATTATCAAGGGAGATAGAGGTTCCAAGGTAAATAACTGAAAAGGAGTTTTTTAAGGTGTCTCAATGATTTTTTTATCATCTTAAGGAGGACAGTGCAGTATCTTAAGACTCTGATGAAATCTATAACTTTGCGATAAAGGTTTGACTGGAATTGCGTAAGAAGGATAACTAGGAATCGCATACTATATTTGGAAGAAATTTATTACATCATCGAATCCCGATTATCTCTTATCATAGATTGTATTCTGCTTACATCACAGGTTTCCAGCCTTCTCATTGGTCTATACCTATGACATCACAGCACTTCCGTGTCTCTACTGTACTACAACACTACTACTTCACCATGGAACAGATTCAGGAATAGATCTCCATTTCGAGCACAATCACCTGGTACATACCAAGATCATACCACGGGTCCAGTTTAACACAGTAAATGGGTGGGAATGTAATTACGATAGCAATGAAAAACACATGAGTTTTTGCCCACATTTTGATTTATTATTGGTAAGATAAACAATATGAGAATACGTATGTTGTGAACGGATTTGAATATTGTATATTGGGTGGTAAGCGCCAAATAACATTGTGAATTTTAATTGTGTAGTTTTACTTTACTTGGTTAGAATGAGGGAAAAGATGGGATTGGGCAAAATGGTGGCAAAAACTATGTATTTATTTTAGATAATGTGAATTGTGGGTAGTGAGCGAATTGCTGGATAGACCATGCCCCCTCCCACTTCCC